>Ga0070741_10001858_pt1:7500-60439 | contig 60439 bp, 51 predicted proteins | sample Coa_R1_4_FD_66440 | JGI IMG/M metagenome (GOLD analysis project Ga0070741, IMG submission 66440) | Surface soil microbial communities from Centralia Pennsylvania, which are recovering from an underground coalmine fire - Coalmine... | ecosystem: Environmental > Terrestrial > Soil >...
GCCTCGGCTGTCGCGTCCTTCTGTTTCAGACGCAACGCCAGATCCCAGCTCCGCGCTTCCTTCTCGTTGATCTCAAGCAGTCGCTGTTTCTGCTGCTGCCACTGATCAGTGCCCCCCTGCCGCCTCAATAATTCGGCGTAGACGGCCCGCGCATAAACCGACTTCGGGTAAGCTGCCACGCATTCCTCAAGCCGCCTGATTCCCTGTTCGATCTTCCCGGACTGCTCGTAACAGAAAGCCAGCAGCACATAAGCCAGCGGGCGATTGAAGCTGTGCCCGACGGCATACTCGACGTGCGGGATGGCTTCCTGTGGGCGCTTCATCTGGTAAAGCAGAACTCCGATGCCAAGGTGGCCGCCCGCATTGTAAGGGTCAGTCGCCAGCGCTTCCCGATAACCGGCCAACAGTGATTCATTGCGTGCGGAGTCGCCGAGAAAAAACCGCATGTCAACCTGGCTCTGTTCCTGCTGGCTTTGCATCACGTTGTATGAGCGCCACGAAAACGAGGCACAGAGGGCCAGCAGAGGGAACAGCACGGCGAGGGCTGCCGGGCGAGGCAGCAGGATGGGTTTGCCGTTTTCTTCAGACAGCTGTTTATCCTGCGGCCCTGCCAGCCCCAGTCCAAGCACACTCGCGACAAGCACCGGCCCCGGGGGATAACGAAATGAAAAGCTGCTGACCGCCGAAGAAATGGCGAAAGCGAGCAGCCCGAACGCCGCACCCCAGACCCAGTGCTGTTCCGCTGACTTTCGTCTCCGCCATAACTGCCAGACCACCAGCCCCCAGAAAGCTGCAAAAAGAATCAAACCGACGGCGCCAGTTTCAGCCATTACCTGAAGATACTCATTGTGTGTATTGGAACCGCAGCTGTCATATTCATCAGTGCCCTGATCGCCGCGCAGGAGCTGCGCGTAACGCGGACTCTCAACATAAGCGCGCCGGTAGATGGTGTAGTCAGCGTTGTAGCCTCCGGCGCCTACTCCCTTCAGGGCATTTCGCTTCACCATCTCCAGCGCCACTGCGGACAACCTCGCTCTGACGCCCAGAGAACTCATCTCGGCTGCCTGAGATGTCTCGGGCGACGGGGCAAAGACAGTGTCCAGACCGGCGGCATCCTTAATACGGTTTCTGACTTCGTCACTCTGTGAGTATGCCTGCGCAGCGCCAATTACCACAATCAGTGTCGCCGCGACAATCAATCGCCGCCTGTGCTGAAACCTGAGTTGTTTGAAAACCAGTGCCAGAGTAATTCCGGTTAATGCAACCACCAGCCCGGCCAGCGCGCCCCGCCGCAGCAGGATCAATTCGACCAGCCATGAAGCTCCGAAGGCCGTCGCTGCAAAAGCCGCCAGCCATTTTCGCGGCGTACTCAGAAAAGTTGTCAGGTGGATCGGTGAGAGCAGCGCAAGCAGTTCCGCAGTCAAGCCAAAGGTATAGAGATAGCCCATGCGCGCTATTCCATACTCCGCGTAAAGGTAAAGCTGATAGAGCGACAGGATCAGCGTGACTGCCAGCACGGACAGATACAGGCGGTGAGCGGAAGGTGCGCGCAACCGGGTGACTGACGTTATCAGGAAGATCAGAAAAGTCACCCAGAACCCTGTCAGCGTAAACCCTTCCGCCGGATTCGGAGACCAGAGCAGCGAGACAAACTGCCAGGCACAGAAAGCTGCTCCTGATGCGAGCAGCCACGCATTCTGTTTGGTGATCGTCAGGATTTCGCGATGGCGGATGACCCGGATCAGGATGATCCCGATCATCACCATTGCCATCAGAGCATTCGCAGTTTCGTGCAGCGGCAGACCGTTGTAGTAAAGCGCCGGCAGGTTGATGACACTGGGAATAATACTGAGGAATGGGAGAGCGATCAGGGCAATTTCCAGCGGACGCGGGGACGATGTTGCGTGCCTGGTGGCCTTGGAGGAATCTTTCATGGCGCAGACCAGAAAGTTATCGGGGAAAGGTCTCTGGAGAGGCTGAGGCGCACCCGAGCCTGTGACGGCGAAAGGTCACGATTTCGGGTGCGCTGTAATTCGGGTTTGGCTGCATTTTCACAGGCGGTAATTACCTGTAGGTGCCAGCTAGCTCTTGGCGGCCTGCGTGCGGGTGTCGCGCTCGCGGATGCGAGCAGCTTTGCCGCGCAGCTCGCGCAGGTAATAAAGCTTGGCGCGGCGAACGCGACCACGCTTGATGACCTCAAGGTGATCAATGATCGTCGCATGCAGCGGGAAGATGCGCTCGACGCCGACGCCGAAGGAGGTCTTGCGCACGGTCACGGTCTCGCGAATGCCGCTGCCTTTGCGGGCGATCACGATGCCTTCGAAAGCCTGGAGGCGCTCTTTGTTCTCACCTTCCTTGATCCTGACGTGAACGCGGACCGTGTCCCCGGGGATGAAATCCGGTATGTCGGTTCGCAGTGAAGCTTCCTCAATGTTATCCAGCAGATTCATAATGACACCTCTATCAGTTTCGTAATTTACTTTCCGTGCGCGCTGTTTTCCTCAAGCCAGCGCTTTTCATCTTCAGTCAGTGCGGCCCACTTGAGCAGCTCAGGCCGCACCCTCAGGGTCTTCAGCAACGCGGCTCGTCGCCGCCAGCGGGCAATTTCGGCGTGATGCCCGCCGAGTAAGATTTCCGGGACTTTCAACCCGCGGAAGTCCGCCGGGCGCGTGTAATGCGGACAATCGAGCAGACCGTCGGAGAACGAATCGTGGGCCGCCGAAGTCTCGCTCCCCAGCACGCCGGGCAACAGCCTCGTCACCGCATCCACAACCACCATGGCCGGGATCTCGCCGCCCGTCAGCACGTAATCACCGATTGAAATCTCGTCGGTGATCAGGTATTCGACGACTCGCTCATCCACGCCTTCGTAACGCCCGCAGATCATCACCATCCGCGAACATTCACCGGCGAACCTTTCAGCCTCCGCCTGACAGAACAAGCGCCCCTGCGGCGAAAGCAGCACGATCGCGGTTCGCTTTTCTGAATCCCTGTCTGAGTCGGCTTTCAGCAGAGACTCAACTGCGAGAAAGATCGGTTCCGGCTTCAGCACCATCCCGTCTCCGCCGCCGAACGGGCGATCATCAACGATGTGGTGCTTGTCGAATGTAAAAGAGCGCAGGTCGTGAATCGCTATCTCGACGAGACCCTGCTGCCGCGCGCGCTGTACCATCCCGAAATCGAACGGCCCGGCAAAGATTTCCGGGAAGATGGTCAGCAGGTCAAAACGCATAATCGAACAACTGACTGTTCATAGTTCCAGCAGACCTTCCGGCGGATCAACTACGATCCGCTTGCGAGCCGTGTCAATCTCGATGCAAATATCAACCGCCAGCGGGATCAGATGCTCACGTTCCTGATCCTGGACCCTCAGCAACGGCGCCGCGCCGTAACGCTGCACTTCTGTGACGCGACCAACCGGCCGGCCCGTCACGGTCATGACCTCACAGCCGGTCAGATCGAAGTCGTAATAACTGTCCTCCGGCAGCCTGACCAGTTGTTCCCGCCCGATCATCACGCGCACATTGCGTAATTCGTCGGCGCGCTCGACCGTCTCGTACCCCGCAAACTTCAGCACGATTCGCCTCTTGTGCAACCACGCCCGTTCCAGTCTGAGGGTACAAATTTCACCACCCGGCCGAACGGCCCTCACCGTCTCAAGCTCGGCGAATCTTTCGGGGAAATCCGTGAGCAGATCAGCGATGACTTCGCCGCGCACACCCTGCGGGCGGGCGATCCGGGCGATGGCAATCAACTCTTCTTCGGAATGAAACTCGGACTCAGGAACTTCATTCATTCGAGAATCTCAAGCACGAAGCGTTTCTTGAGCTTCATCCCGGAAGCCCCGAGAATGGTGCGAATGGCACGGGCGGTGCGCCCCTGTCGGCCGATCACCTTGCCGAGGTCACCGTCAGCAACGCGCAACTCCAAAACCGTTGTCTGATCACCTTCGACCTCATGCACTTTCACTTCATCGGGGTTGTCCACCAGCGATTTGGCGATCAACTCAACAAGCTCTTTCATTCTCCCACCTCCAGATCAGCTTTGATGACTGTCAGCCTCATAAGTAGAGCCGACTGTAGCAATAGCGCGCAGTCAGAACACGACGTGGGAGATGGAACACAAACTTCTTTACGCCGCATGATTCGTTCAAGCCTGGGTCTGCTCCCCGGCTTTGCGAATCAGGCTGCGTACCGTCTCGGTCGGTTGTGCTCCCCGCGCAATCCAGTAGTTGATCCGTTCCTGATCCAGCTTCAATTCGGCCGGCTGGCGGCACGGATTGTAGTGACCGACGATTTCGACAAAGCGCCCGTCGCGCTTCGCTTCCTTCTCGGCCACCACGACGCGATAAATGGGTTGCTTCTTGGCCCCTTTTCTGGTCAATCTGATAGCTAGCAAAACAATTACCTCCGGTTGATTTTAGCGGGCGAATTATAGTTGACACGACAACGGTTGTCAGCAGTCAGTGGCTCTTTGCAAACTATTACGACTGACCAACTGCTCACCGTCTCTTCTTCTTCTTTTTCTTCTTGCGCGGGCCGATGCCTGTCAACCGGCGCGCGACCCTGCCCCCCAGTCCGCCCATCATCCCGCCGCCCATGCCGCCCATCATCTGATTCATCATCTTCTTCATCTCGACGTACTGTTGCAGCATGGCGTTGACTTGAGCGACTGTAGTACCGCTGCCACGGGCGATGCGTTTGCGGCGAGATGAATTGATGACCAAGTGATTGTCGCGTTCATCCGGCGTCATCGAATTGATGATCGCCTCGGTGCGCTTCAGCTCCTGTTCCATCTGCGCCGTCATCTCGGGCGTCATTTTGGGCATGCCCTTGAAAAGATCCCCGGGCAGCAGACTGAGGATGCTGTCGAGCGAGCCGAGCTTTTTCATCTGCCCGAGCTGGTCGCGGAAGTCTTCGAGCGTGAACTGGTTCCGCTCGAGCTTCTCCTGCATCTCGAGCGCCTTCTGCTCGTCAACTTCGGACTGGACTTTTTCGATGAGAGACAGCACGTCGCCCATCCCAAGGATGCGCGAGACGATGCGTTCGGGGTAGAACGGCTCCAGCGCGTCGTATTTTTCGCCGACGCCGACGAACTTGATCGGCTGGCCGATGACTTCCTTGATCGAAAGGGCAGCGCCGCCACGCGCATCGCCGTCCATCTTCGTCAGGATCACGCCGGTGATGCCGACGCGGTTATGGAATTCCTGCGCGCTCTTGACCGCATCCTGCCCCGTCATGGCGTCGGCCACAAAGAGCGTCTCGGTCGGCTGCATCTCGGCTTTGATGCGCTGGAGTTCATCCATCAGCGCGTCGTCAATGTGCAGCCGGCCCGCCGTGTCAATCATCAGCGTATCGAAACCGACCTGCTCGCAATGCAGCCGCGCCGCTTTAACCAGTTCCAGCGGGTCATTCAGCCCGCCGCCTTCAAAGACCGGGATACCCACCGCCTTGCCGATGACGGCCAGCTGGTCACGCGCCGCCGGGCGGTAAACGTCAACCGAGAGCAGCAGCGGATTGCGATCCTGATTCTTTTGCAGCCACCTCGACAGCTTGCCGGTCGAAGTCGTTTTACCCGACCCCTGCAACCCGACGATCATCACGCTGTTCGGGCGGCGCGAAGTGAACAGCAGCCGGCTCGAAGTCCCGCCGAGCATCTCGACCATCTCGTCGTGGACGATCTTGATGACCTGCTGGCCCGGCGAAAGCTTGTCGAGAACCTCCTGCCCCAGCGCCTTGCCTTTGACGCGCTCGATGAAATCCTTAACGACGCGGAAATTCACGTCGGCTTCGAGCAGCGCGATGCGAATCTCGCGCATCGCCAGATCGAGATGTTCCTGCGTCAGGCGGCTTTCACCGCGCAGATCTTTGAGGACTTTTTTGAGCTTGTCGGATAAAGCTTCGAACATAACCGCAAGAGAGTTGACGACCGGCACAGACGGCTCCCCGACTGTCGGCGCAAAACGGTAAGGATAGAGATGGCGGGGCGGGGTGTCAAGGAAAGGTTCGCGGCGGCCTGATTTGCCGCTTTCGGCCCGGCGTTACCTGAGTTCCAGTAACGCGGCTTCCGTCGCAACCTGACGATTAATGTTGATCTTCAGATTGTCGCGCAGTTCGTTGAACTTTTCTGTCCAGGCAATCAGACATGGCAGCCCGGCTTTCTGCGCGAGCGGTTCGAGGCGGTCAAGGACATCAATGTTGGTGACAGCCGCGCGCCCGCCTCCGGCGGCCAGCAGAAACAGGTCGCGCAGCAGCGACGTGAGCAGTTCCAGCTTCTTTTCAAAAACGTCGCGTTCCTGCTTGCCCAGATACTCCGCCGCCTTGAGCAGGCGGTAACGGCTATCGCCCGCCGCCAGCAACTCGATGATCGCGAGCAATTCGCGCCGCTCCTGACGGTATTCGGAAATATCAATCGCCGTCGCCTGCCCGATGCGCCCGCCCGTGATGCGCGCCAGTAATGCCGTATCCGGCGCAGGACGTTTGTAATTCGCGGCCAGGTATCTTTCCATCTCTTCAACTGAGAGCGGCGTGAAATTCAACCGCTGGGCGCGTGAGCGAATGGTGATTAGCAGGGCGTCAGGTCTTGAAGTGATCAGAATGATCGTCGAAGTGGCGGGCGGCTCTTCGAGGGTTTTGAGCAGTGAATTCGCCGCTTCCTCGCGCAGTTTGTCGGCTTCGTCAATCAGGAAGAATCGCTGGCGGCCTTCGCGCGGGCGGAACTGCACTTCCTCAGCCAGAGCGCGCGTCTGCGCGATTTTGATGAAGGCGCCATCCGGTCGCACTTGCGCCACGTCCCCGCACGAGCCGGCTTCGATCCGGCGGCACATCGGACACTCGTCGCAACTATCCAGCGGATAGCCGGCGTCCTTTACCGCTTTAGCGCCCTGACAGTTGGCGGCTTTGGCGAGTGTGAGCGCGAACTGGCGCTTGCCCACGCCTTCGGGGCCGGCAAAGATCAGCGTCGTGCCGAACTGTCCGCGCTGGAGCAGGCGTTGCAGAATTTCCTTGTTGCGTTCGTTACCGATGAGTCTGGAGAAAGACATGAGTTGAGCGGGCAGGCTGGAGATTATTCAAACAGATCCCTCACCGCGTCAATAACCAGAGTGCGAACCACGTCTATTGAACCGGCAGCGGGGATGATGCGGAAGCGGGCAGGCTCACGCCCGGCAAGCTCCAGGTAGCCGCGCCTGACGCGCTCGTGGAATTCCAGCGGCTCGCGATCCAGACGGTCAGCCTGATCTTCCGTTTCATCATCGGCAAGATCGCCGCGCCGATGAACGCGCTTCAATCCGACGGCGACATCCAGGTCGAAAATCAGCGTCAGATTCGGTTTGAGGCCCCCCGTTGCCAGATCAGTCAATTCATTAATCAGCTTCAGGTCAAAGCCCCTGCCATACCCCTGATAGGCCACCGTCGCGTCGGCATAGCGGTCACTCAAAACGACCCGGCCCTCTTCAAGCGACGGCAGCACCAGCTCACGCACGTGCTGCGCGCGGTCGGCGGAGTAAAGCAGCAGCTCGGCCAGCGGCTCAACGTGGCCCTGTGAGACGTTGAGCAGGGCGGCGCGAATCTTCATTCCCAGCTCTGTTCCGCCGGGTTCGCGGGTTGAAATAAAGGGAATGTTCCGGCTGTTCAGGTAGCGTTCGAACAGGCGCAGTTGCGTCGTTTTGCCGCAACCATCAATGCCTTCGAAGGTGATGAATTTGCCGCGCTTCATTGCTCAGGGTGAGGATGGCAGGTCGGGCGAAGAGCGACGCAGCCGGGGTTGAATGCCTTTGCCGGTAATTCCCCGCCGTGTTTCACTGATTCTGATTGGTCGGTGCCGCGCCGCCGCCTGCCGGGGGTGCCGAAGAAGGCGGGGTGGCGGGCGGCGGCGGAGCCGACTGCTGCTGGTGGCCCGCGTGTGAATGCTGGATGCTGCCACGCGGCACTGAGACAGTCGAAATCGCATGCTTGAAGATCAACTGTTCCAGATTGCCCGATTCAAGAACCACTGAAAATTTATCGAAGCTGCGAATCTTCCCCGTCAGCTTGACGCCGCCGATCAGGTAAATCGTCACGTTGATCCGGTCGCGGCGAATGTTATTGAGGAACGCATCCTGAACGTTTTGCAGAGTCTGTGTTGTGCTGTCCATCCCGATAACGCCTCTCTCTCGTGGAAGTTTTATTGTTAATTTGTTGATTGGTCAGCAACGTCTAAACCGCATTTATACTACCCGAAACCCGTACATCGTTGCCAGCAAATAATTTGTGCCGGAAGGGGCTCAGCCCGCCTGCTTCCCGCCTTCCGCCCTCTGCCTCCTGCCTTCCGATTTCGGCTGCCCCGTGCCGCCGCGTCTGACCAATACGATCTCGGCGAGAATGGCGACGGCTATTTCTTCCGGCGTTTGGGCGCCGATATCGAGCCCGACGGGCGCATGAACTTTCTGCAGCAATTCCACCGGGACGCCTTCGCGGCGGAGCATCGCGCGGATTGTCGCCGTTCGGCGCCTACTGCCGATCATCCCAATGTAGCGGGCTGGTTTGCTGATCACCTCGCGCAAACACATCTCGTCGTGTTTGTGCCCGCGGGTGACGATGACCAGATGCGCGGCGGGCGTGATCCGGAGCGAGCGCAGGGCTTCGATAAAATCAGCCGCAATCAGGCGAATCTGCGGGTCGGGGAATTTATCGCGTGAGGCGAAATCCTCGCGGTCATCAATCACCGTCACCTGAAAGTCGAGCAAACGCCCCGCACGCGCCACTGCCTGCCCGACGTGCCCGCCGCCGCAGACAATCAGTTCAGGGGTCGGGCGCGAAATTTCAAAAAGCAATCGGACATCGCCGACGCGCTTGATGATCGTTCCATCCAACTCTGCCGGATTTTGTGAAGCGATCAGTTCGCTCAACCGTGCGGTCGCAATCTCCTGCTGTTCATCCGCAATCAGCCTGAGCGCGTGGCGCGCGGCGACTTCATCAAGCTCAGGCGAGCCGAGCGTCCCGCCCGCAACCGTACCGCCATCTGTCACAAGCAGCCGTAATGTTTCAACCGCCGGCTTCTCCGCCTGCTCGACGAGTGAGATGATCGCGAGCGGGCGACCTTCCTCGCGTGATTGTCTGAGCCTGAGTGAAATGTCTTTCGCCGTCAGCATCAGCCTCTGCCCCACACCTCGATCAATACTTCCATCTCGCCGCCGCAGATCATCCCTTCCTCATCGGGCGGCACGTCGGCGGCGTCGCGCAGCGTGAACTGGCAGAGCCTGGGCTTGCGTTCGGCCAGAGCCTCGCGCGCTTCGGCCCAGACGTCGGCCTCGACACAGCCGCCGCCGACAGTCCCCATCATTCGCCCGTCCTCAAACACCAGGAGTTTCGCGCCCGTGCGCTGGGGCGTCGAGCCTGAGGTCGTGATGATTGTGGCCACCGCCAACCCTGTGCCTTCGGCCTGTGCATGTTCGATCTGCTCGTAAACTTCGCTTTGCGTCAGTAATCCCACGGATTCCTTCCCCGTTCTGTCCCGGCTCCTGAGGGCCGGCGTTCGACTTGTCATCCGGCAGACCAGGCGCTAAGACTGCCGCAGAGTATAAAGCACGATCTCCGGCGGGCAGTCAAAACGCACCGGGAGAGTGATGGTGCCGATGCCGCGCGTCGTGTAAATCTGCATCGGGCCCCGGCCGCCGCTCGGCGGACTTTCCAGACGATTCAACCCGATGATGTAGCGCTGGCCGTAATCGGAAATGACGTGCGGCGCGCCGACGAGCGGCATGCGAATCTGACCGCCGTGGGTATGACCCGAGAGCATGAAATCCATGTAATGCCCGCGGTTCGCGACCCTGCCGATGTAATCGGGATTGTGCGCCAGTGTGATTCTGGCCTCATCCTCCGGCACGTCGCGCAGCAGTTTCCCTACGTCCCAGTGGCCGTACAGCAGGTCATCAGCACCCAGCAGCGAAATTTTCGCCCCGCGTTTCTCCAGCCTCTCACGCCCGTCAATCAGCACCGTAAATCCGGCGTGGCGCAGCGCGCGCGTGACCAGCCCGGCGCTGTGATAATAGTCGTGATTGCCCAGCACCGCGAACACCCCGACCCCGGCGCGCAAGGCTTTGAGCGCATCCGCGCACGGCTCGATGTATTTCTTGTCGGCCAGAACGAAGTCGCCGGTCAGCGCGACGATGTCGGGTTTCAGCCCGTTGGCGATCTCGACGCAGCGGCCAATGTATTCGAGGTCAGTGTAGATGCCGTGATGAATGTCGCTCAGGTGCGCAATTGTCAGGCCGTCGAACTGCGCGGGCAGCCTGCCGAGCTTTACGTCAACGCGCGAGACCTGAACGTTCAGATGCACCGCATAGCCGAACCCCAGCCCACCCAGCATCATCGTCGCCGAAGACGCTGCCGCAAGTTTGAGGAACTTCCGTCGGCCGGAATTCGATTCAGGCTTCACGGCTGGCTCCCTTTCGACTGCGCCGCCAGAGGCTTGGCCTCAGCCGGCGTGAGCAGTCGCACCGTGACCTTGCCGAGGGCGAAGCGGTAAGCCACCTGTGCCTGCACATCAGCCGGCTGGCCATTTCGGATCGCGGGCTCAAAGAGCGTTCTTTTGATTGCGTCAACCGCGCGTTCGTCGAGGCCGTAGCCGAGCCCCTGCACGACCTGTATCTCTCTGATCCATCCGTCCTGGCGAAAGAGCGCGCTCACGATGACTTCGCCCTCGATGTTGTTATTGCGCGCCTCGGCGGTGAAAGCAGGCAGAGAGAACGTGATGATGCGCGGGCCACTTATCTCTTCCGTTTTTGGCGCCACAGCTTTTGTCTCAGCGGCTTTCGTCCCTGCAGCTTTTGCTTCGGCCACTTTTGTCTCAACGGCCGGCTTCACGGGCAATGATGCGACAGAAGCAGGCGGTGGGGCCGGTTTTTCCGTCGCGGCGTTTCTGGCCGGCGGCTGACTTTTCGGGAGGCTGTCTGATCGCCGCAACCAGAACTCATTTTCAGGGACAATGATGGTTTCAATCACTTCCTGCACAGGCACCGAAAGCTTGCGCGAAGGGAGCATCAGCTTTTCGTCCGCGGCGAACTCTCCGCCTGTTTCCTGCCACCCGAGCCTCTCAAACACAAAAAACCGCGCGCCTCCCGCTTCAGGGGCGTCCGCGACGCTGAGCAGCTTCCACTGTTTATCCAGCACTGCGCCAGCGTGCAACTTCGCCGGCTCCGGTCTGACACCGAGGCCGAGCGTCCCGAGTTCGTCCGCCATCAGGATTTGCAGTTCAGGCACCCGGTCTTCGCGGCTCTTTGCGGCGCGCTGTTCGACGAACCGGCGCAGCAGCTGCAGGCGCTGGCGCGTGCGTTCGTAATCGCCGCGGCTGATTTCCCGGCGGCGGATCTGGAATTCCAGCTCGCGGGATTCTTCAGCCAGACTGGTCAGGTAAGCGCTGATGACCGGGCCGAAGGTTTTCCTGGCCTGTTGCGCCGCGACGGGATCGGTGACGGCGAGCGCAGTAATGAAGATGGTCGCAAAGAGGAATTTTCGCATAGTCCCGTGCCGGTTATGCGGGGGTTGGATCGAGGGTGTTCTCTTTTGTTATCCTGGGGCTCGGATTATGGCGTATCCTTTCCGGACCGGTCAAGCCGGATAACCCGCGATGGACAAGACTCAGTACAACTCACTAGTCGTCCGCGTTGCTGCCCCGGCGGATGCGGCGGCGCTGGCAGCGCTCGCCCGCGAGTTGCTCGAATACGAGCGTTCGCTTAATGAATACGCCGGCGAATTGACGCCCTGGGCCGCCAGCCCTGACGAAATGCGCAAACAGATTCAGCGCCCCGGCGTTCGCTTCTTTGTCGCCGAGCGAAATAACGAGCTGGTCGGTTATATCAAGGCCGTAATCTACGGGCAGCGGCCCCGGCGCGGCGAGTCCGGCACCCTGCTCTGGCTGGAAGATGTGGCCGAACGGGCGGCGCGGCGGGTTTTCGATTTCGTCATGCGCCGCCCCCGCCCCAACCTGCGACTGACCGGAGGTTACATCGCCGGAGCTTTCGTGCGTAATGAAGCGCGCCGCTCGAGCATCGGGCGGGCGTTGATCACCGCTGCCGAAGACTGGTTCCGCAGTCATGGGATGGAAACCAGCGAACTGCACGTACTGTACGCCAATGACGGCGCGCGGCGCTTCTGGGAAGAGATCGGCTACGAGCCGCTGGCCATGGGGATGCGCAAGGTGCTGTGAGATCACGCCCGCCGGACGATCATTCTGGAACGTCCCTGCCTTTCATTCGTTTGCACTCCTGAATCCTGAAATTCAAACCGATCCCGGGGAGTACGCCATGCAAACACCGAAGAGTTTCTCCTGCGGCAGTCTGCTGTGCCTGATCATTCTGTGCCTCGCTGTCCCTGCCACGGCTCAGCATGGCAGGCCTGCCGAATCGGCTCCGGCCGGTGCAGCGTCCGATGACGCGCCTGTCATCCGCACTCTGCTCAATGAGGTCTCACTGCTGCGGCAGATTCTGGCGCAGACGAACCTGACCGGCTCACGCGCCCAGATTCTGTGGGCGAGCGCATCCGCATCCAGCAGGAGCGCGTCAAGCGGCTCGCGCGCGACCTTGACGGCATCCGCGACCAGATCAGCGAAACGAAGCCCCAGCAGGGCAGGGCGGCGGAGTTGCTCAAGGAAGTGGAATACCAGATTCAGCGGGAGTCAGTCATCGTGCGCCGCAACGACCTGCTGCTTCAGCAGAGGATGCTCAAATTCGACGCGGAAAAATATAACCAGCAGGAGCAGCGGCTGCGCGAGCGCGAAGGGCAGATGTCCGTCCTCGTCAGGGTGGAACAGGGGAAGCTCGATGAGCTGACGGATAAACTGGACACGCTGGAACGCGACCTCGAAAAGCAGGAGCCGATGGGCAGGATTCAGCCGAAGAATAAGAAGCCCTGAAGGGCGGCAATGAGTGGTGGGTGGAAGCGGCCCGCCCACTCATCACCCGTCGTGACTCGTCACTGATTCTCTCTGTACCACGCCACCGTCTGCTGCAGCCCTTCCGCCAGCCCGACCAGCGGCTCGTAACCGAGCAGCTTTCTGGCGGTAGTAATATCGGCCAGCGAATGACGCACGTCCCCGGCGCGCGTCTCGGCAAAATTCGGCCTGAGGTTCGTGCCGATGATCTCCTGCAATTCCGCGAGCAGCTGGTTGAGCGTGATCCGCTCGCCGATGGCGACGTTGATCACCTGACCGCCCACGTCCGGCACCTCGGCGGCGCGCAGGTTGGCGTCCACGACGTTATCAATGTAAGTGAAATCACGCGACTGTTCGCCGTCGCCGAAGATCGTCGGGGCCTCCCCTTTGAGTAACGCCGTGACGAATTTCGAGATCACGCCCGAATAGGGCGAAGAAGGATCCTGCCGCGGGCCGAAGACGTTGAAGTAGCGCAGCGACACCGTCTCCAGACCGTAAACCCGAGTGAAGACCTGACAGTAATATTCGCCCATCAGCTTGGCCGCCGCGTAAGGCGAGAGCGGACTCGGCAGCATGTTTTCGGCCTTCGGCAGTGTTTCGGTGTCACCATAAGCCGAACTCGACGCCGCGTAAACGACCCGCCGCACGCCCGCATCGCGCGCCGCCATCAGCACGTTGAAAGTTCCGTTGGCGTTGGACTCATGATTCAGCCGCGGCTCATTGACCGAACGCGGCACCGATGGAATCGCCGCTTCGTGAAAGACCACGCCGACGCCCTCGACCGCGCGCCGCGTGGCCGCCTCATCGGTGACGCTCGCTTCGATGAATTCAACCTGCCCTTCGAGGTGCGCCAGGTTCGCGCGCCTGCCCGTACTCAGGTTATCCAGCACGCGCACGCGCTCGCCGCGCCTGACGAGCGCGGCGCAGAGGTGCGAGCCGATGAAGCCCGCGCCACCCGTCACCAGATAAAGTTGCTTGTCACTGTCGCTCAAACCTGTGTCCTCCCGGATCGGCCGGCGCCTCTTGACGGCAGGCTGATCCGATACGTTTGTCCGATGAATTAAAGCCTGATCCAATGAGCTACAGGCGGGACTCCTGCATCCGGGGAAAGCAGATCTCAGGCTCAGTGCGCATCGTCCACTGATTGTCCGGCAGTGGGCCGAAGAGCGGTTAGGATATTGATTTGCACTGGATCAGGCAAGCGATTCTTTGCTCAGTATGTCTCCGGATCATCGGCTGGCAGATTTGCATCCCCGTCAGATCGCCAATGGAACATCTCCATCGCGGATGCTACACTGCGGCCTGTCTTATCAGTCATCATTCAATCGCAGCTCAGGAGACCCGTTGATGGCTATCGCCGCTGGCACATCCTTCGACCGTTATGAGGTGATCGCACCGCTCGGCAAAGGCGGGATGGGTGAGGTCTATCTGGCCCAGGACACGCGCCTCAAGCGGAAGATCGCCCTCAAGCTGCTGCCCGCGCAGTTCACCAGCGACAAGGACCGCGTGCGCCGCTTCGAGCAGGAAGCGTACGCCGTATCCGCGCTCAATCACCCGAACATTATCACCATCCACGAGATCGGGCAGGTCGAGGGCTCATATTTTATCGCCACCGAGTTCATTGAAGGGCGGACGCTGCGGCGACGGATGGCGAAAGAGAAGATCCCTCTTCATGAGGCGCTCGACATTGCCACCCAGATAACCTCGGCGCTCGCCGCGGCGCACGAGGCCGGGATCATTCACCGCGACATCAAGCCCGAAAACGTCATGCTGCGGCCCGACGGGCTCGTGAAAGTACTCGACTTCGGGCTGGCGAAACTGACCGAGAAATCCGACCTTCAGACCAGACCCGCCGAACCGTCATCGGACGGCCCGGAGCGGGACGCCATTACGCACAGCGCCGAGACGGTGCCGGAAATTACTGCCCGCGACCATTACGCCACGACCCCGGTCGAATCGCTCGGCGAAACCGCGCCGGGTGTGGTGATGGGCACGGCGCGCTATATGTCACCGGAGCAGGCGCGCGGGTCGAGGGTGGACGCACGCACTGACCTGTTCAGCCTTGGAGTAGTCCTCTATGAGATGGTGGCCGGGCGCCCGCCCTTCGACGACACGACGACCAATGAGGTAATAGCTTCAATTCTCAGGACCGAGCCGCCCCCGCTTGGTCATTTTATGGAGGGCGTGCCGGAAGTCCTCGAATGGATCACGACCAAAGCCCTGACCAAAGACCGCGAAGAACGCTATCAGACGGCCCGGGAGCTGCTCACCGATTTAAGGCGGCTCAATCACCAGCTGGATTTCGAACATGGGCTGCGGCGCTCGCGCCCACTCGCCCACGACACCGGGGTCAGGACCGATCAGCTCAGCAGCCCCGCGGTCGTTGACACGGGGAAAGAGATGGCGGCCACGACGGGCGAGATCAGCGCGCCGCGCACGGTCTCAAGCGCCGAATACCTGCTCGGCGAAATGAGGCGCCATAAAACAGGCGCGCTGCTGGCTTTCGTGGTATTCATTCTCGCCTTGGGCGGCATCACTTTCGGGCTCCGCCAGTTATTCGGCGTCGACTCGCCCCGCACGACCTCATTCGAGGCGATGAAGCTGACGCGTTTCACTACCTCCGGCAAGGCCACCCGCGCGGCCATCTCGCCCGACGGCAAATACGTGGTCTACGTCACAAGCGACGCGGGCAAACAGAGCCTGTGGGTCAGGCAGGTCGCCACCCCGAACAACGTGGAGATCGTCGCCCCGGCGCAGGCAGTCTATCGCGGGCTGACCTTCTCGGGCGACGGCAATTACGTCTACTACCTCGTGCAGGAACAGAACCTGCCGATCCAGTCGCTCTATGAAGTCCCGGTCCTGGGAGGCACGCCACGGAAGCTGATGACGGATGTGGACAGCCCCATCACCTTTTCACCCGACGGCACCCGTTTCGCCTTCGTGCGTCGTTATCGCGGCCAGGGTGAAGATGCCCTGATTGTTGCCAACGCCGACGGCACGGGGGAGCAGAAGCTCGTCTCGCGCAAGGGGCCGGATTTTCTTGCGATCAGCGGCCCGGCCTGGTCTCCTGACGGCAATTCGATTGCCTGCGCGGCGGGAAGCAACGCAGGTGGCCGTCGCATGGGGATGATTGAAATACGGGTCAGGGACGGCTCTGAAAAGACGCTCTCCGGGCAGCAATGGTCTGACGTGGGGCGCGTGGCCTGGCTTTCCGGCGGCAGCGATCTGATCTTCAGCGCGACCGAGCAGGGCGCGACGATGGCGCAGATCTGGCTCCTCTCCGGCGGCAGGGCGCGCAAGGTGACCAACGACCTGAACGATTATCGGGACATGAGCCTGACGGCCGATTCGAGCGCCCTGGTGACAGTGCAGTCCGAAGCGCGGGTCAACGTCTGGACGGCGCCGGGCGGCGATTCGAGCCGCGCGCGTCAGATCACTTCCGGGGTCAACCAATACAACGGCGTGCGCGGAATTTCGTGGGCGCCCGACGGGCGCATCGTCTACGTCTCGCGCGTCAGCGGCAGCCAGGATGTCTGGATTATGGACGCTGACGGCAGCAATCAAAGACAACTGACCACGGTCGCGACGCGGGCAGACGTTTACCCGACGGTTACCTCCGACGGCCGCTATATCGTTTTCACATCCAGCCGCAGCGGCAGCTCGAACCTCTGGCGCATGGGGCTGGACGGCAGCGACCCGAAACAGCTGACCACCGGCCCCGGCGAAGAGTTTCCGTCCGCCTCGCTCGACGGCAACCAGGTTGTCTACACCTCGACCAGTTCGAGCAAATTCACGCTCTGGAAAGTCCCGATTGATGGCGGCCCGGCGGTGCAGCTGACCGACCAGCTTTCACAGTGGCCGGCCGTCTCGCCCGACGGCAAACGGATCGCCTGCTGGTACCGAAACGCAACCAGCGAGCCGTGGCGCATTGCCATCTTCTCTCCTGAAGGCGGGACGCCCGTCAGGATTTTTGACGTCCCGCCGACCGCGGCCTCGGCAATTCCGGTGCGCTGGGCGCCCGACGGGCAATCGCTCGACTTCGTGGATACGCGCGAAGGCGTCTCGAACATCTGGAGCCAGCCCATCGGCGGCGGCGAACCGCGGCGGGTGACCGATTTCAAGACTGATCAAATCTTCTGGTTCGACTGGTCGCGTGACGGCAGGCTCGCCCTTTCGCAGGGCGTTATGAACAGCGACGTGGTGCTGATTAGTGGCTTGAAACAGCCCTGAATATAAGGCTTTTTGAGAGAAGTTTACTGAGATGATCCGTCATCCCGCAGGATTGGCGTGCCTTCGCCCCACGGCACCGTGCCCTTGTTTTTGGATTTGATGTAGTACACGTCACCAGACTCGGTGATGTTGAAGTCTCTGTATGAGGCACTGCTCTTCTCGCGATCCGCGTGAATGCAGAAAGTGTCGGCGGATACGTCCGAATCAGAGAAGATGTATTTATTGACCGCCCTCCCGCTCACATAGATGCGGTCAATCAACCGGGCATCAGCCAGCTCTCTCAAAGTACCATAACGCCCCTTGCTGCTCTTGAAAGTTTCCTCTGTGGCATGAATAGTTTTGAGTGATTGTACTGCGGCTGCCTCAGAACCCATATTGTCATCAGACTGCCAGCCAGGAAGCAGGATTGCAGCGAACACAAGCAGGACAAGAGAGATGATCGCAAAATTCAAAACCTTATTGAGCCTGTTCCTTCCTGAGCGAGCAGGGTTATTCAGATTCTGCATTCCTGTTACGTCAGCTTTCTGAAGTTAAATTACCGAACCATCTGTCCTGACAATGCGATGTGGTCCTGCATCCCAAAAACATCTTCCTGCAATTCAACGCCTGATCCGAATCCCGGTTCCATTTCAACATCCGGTACGCCGTATCCTGTATTGCCCGCCAGCTGTCCTGGCCGCGATGGCACGCGGGAAAGACAACCATACCGCTGGGGATGAAATGGCGCGGAAAAGGCTGGAAGCTCGTGCCGCAGCAAAAGTGGCAGCCTCCGGCAACTAACGGCAAAGTCCGCGCGCCAAAACTGGTGCTGGACATTATTCTCAACCTTTGCCAGAATACCCCGGCCGTAAAAGCTGCTGCCCCTCTTAACAGCCCCTCCTGACAATCTTCAGGTAATTACTTCTTCTTCCAACTCATCACTGGCACAGGTGTTGTTGACCACTGGCTCTTCAAATCCCTCCGCCGTTGTCAGAAAAATGATGGGTTGCGCCGGCCTCCATGAGTGAGCAGTATGATGTGATCGTGATCGGCGGTGGGTTTTACGGCTGCTGCGTCGCGCTGTTTTTGCGGAAACAGTTCAGCCGCGTCCTTATTCTTGAAAAAGAGGGTGATCTGCTGTTGCGCGCTTCCTTTGCCAATCAGGCGCGCGTCCACAATGGCTATCATTACCCGCGCAGTTTTATCACTGCGCTCAGGTCATCTGTTAATTTCCCCCGCTTCGTCGCAGAATTTCGGGACTGCGTTGATGATACCTTCACCAAGGTTTATGCGATCCCCCGCAGTAACTCCAAGGTCAGCGCCTTTCAGTTCAAAAAGCTGTGTCAGAGCATCAATGCCCCCGTCACCCCGGCCCCCGCGCACATCAGGCGGCTTTTCAATGAAAGCCTGATGGAGGAGATTTTCTGTGTCAGAGAATATGCGTTTGATGCTTCCCGATTAAGAGAAATCCTGCGGGCAAGGATCGAGGAGAGCAACATTACCGTCAAATATAATTCCTGCGTGAAAAGAATAGCGAGCGGCAAAGAAGACAAGCTGGCGCTGGAGCTTGACGACGGAGACCACCTGATCGCGAATCAGGCTTATAACTGCACTTACTCGCAGCTCAACAGTACGCTGTATAACTCCGGCCTTCCCCTCCTGCCCCTGAAAAACGAGATAGCAGAACTGGCACTGATTGAAGTCCCTGAGCAGCTTAAGAAGGTCGGAGTTACCGTCATGGACGGCCCTTTTTTCTCAATCATGCCATTCCCTGCTCGCGGGTTACACAGTCTGAGTCACGTTCGCTACACCCCTCGCGAATCCTGGCAGGACTTGGACGGCTACCGGGAATCTCAGGCTGATCTCCGGAGTCTCAAAATCAGGTCCAATGCCGTTTTCATGCTCAAAGACGCCCAGCGTTACCTGCCGTCGCTCAGCGAAGCCAGACACGTTGACTCTCTCTACGAAGTCAAAACGGTGCTGATGCAGAACGAAGTTGACGACGGCCGTCCCATTCTCTTCAGGCGTGATTATGGTTTTAAGGGGCTTTCTCTAATTATGGGCGGCAAGATAGACAATATCTACGACATACTCCAGGCAATCACCGAAAGCTCCCTCAGCCGTGGCGTATAAACAGTTCGGATGCTTTTCAGATAATCTCCATGCAGCGACAGCGGTCCCATCAAATAGAAATTGTTTCAGAAACGATTACTCCGGCCGGGGGGGGGATTGAAATTGCGCCCGGGCATAAATCCATCAATCGGGCACTTACTCTCTCATCAATCTTCTTTATCGGGTTATGGCTGGCCAGCTATCTGACCAGGGAAGTATACAGCTCTCTTAATTTTGACGGGTTTCCCGCCAACGGGCCATTTCAATTGTTCGACCCCTTGAGGCGAATCGCTGATGGCCAGACTGCCGGAGTTCACTTCCAGTTCTTTCATGGCTTGGGGGTGCCTTACCTGCATTACCCGTTGTTCGCACTCTTCGGGAAATCAATCTTTGCTTCGGAGTTGTCACGTAACCTGACTTCCGCGATTTGTTACCTTGCCTCCCTCGCTGTTTTTGCCCGGGTTGCCGTCGGAAAAAATCTGCGGAAGATCTTGTACTTTATCACCCTAGCGGTGTGCGCTTCGGAATTCTTCAGCCTGGAACAGGCCGGCGTCCCATTCAATATGCTTTTCACCCCGGGCAACAGCCTGCTGGGGGTCCGCTCTACCCTGCCCATTATTTCCTTCGCACTGCTTTTGTCAGAAACCAGACCCGCTCTCAAGGCGATATTTGCCGGAATCTGCTTTGCCTTTTCCTTCTTCATCAGCACAGAGCATGGCATAGCCCTGATTGCCAGCTTCACCGCGGTCGGGGGCTTCGTGATGGCGGGTTCGATACTGTCCCGCCGTTCTTTGAAAACCCACGGCGGGGGTAACCTCAGCCCAGGTTTCTACCTGACAACCTTATTTTCCGCGGCCTGCGGGATTGTACTTGTCTATCTGGTATTTTGCGGTTATCGGGGAGGCGTTCAGGCTCTTAAATATAACCTGATTGACGTGCCATCAGATCAGTTCTGGTATTTTGGAGTTCCTCCCAATGACTTCGCCAGCTCCCTGCTGGATTATCCTGGCGCGACCTGGAGAGGAACTCTGCTGATAATTGCGGTTCTGTTCTGGCTCGGCCATTGTCTGATCGGAATTCTGAGGCTTCGGGCCGAGTCTGTCACTGTTGAGGCGGTGACAGTCACACACATGCTCTTTTATGGCCTCCTTTCATGTGCGTCGAGCCTGGGTATGCTCGATAAGGGCTACTTTTTCCCGCTGATTCGGATCGTGATGCTCATAGTCCTCATGCTCGCCTTCAGGAAAAACTGGCCGGAAAAAGCGATCAGCTACATCAGGCTTCAGAGCAGGCCGTTACGATCCGGCCTGCTCACTCTACTTACGGCATTTATCCTGATCAGCTTCGGCTCGTTATGCTGGATCTTCCTCTCCAAAATGCCAGGGGAACTGAAGATCAACCCGGGTAAACCTCTGCCTCAATTCTCGGCACAATGGGATAAGTACCTGACTCAGACGACTGCGGCTATTGACCGGCTTTCCGATCAGAAGGGGGGCGACAGCAACCCTGTCATCTGGTCAACCTATTCCGGCTTACTCGAAGATCACTATCATGTCTTTCATCCGGCCGAAGATTACATCATCCATGCCCTCGGCCCCGAACGGCGAAAGAGGTATCTTGAGACCTTTCGCCTGACCAGGCCGGAGATAGTCCAGACAGTGCGCAGATCCCTGTTCATTGCCTACGCCAAAAACCGGGACTATGAACAATGGCTGCAGAATACCTCGTGGGACTTCTACGAAGAAGTTCTTTCCAACTATGAGATTCTGTCCGTCTCAGACATGTTCTTTACCTGGAAAAGAACTGCCTACCCCTGGGTTTCGCCGGATCAGCACTTTGACGAATTCCCACTCTCTCCCGGGGTGGATTCGCTCCAGATACCGGCACAATACGCCGCCGACCAGCCCGGCATTCTGGTGGTCAGGCTCAGATATCGAACTAATAACCCCTGGCGGAAAATCCCTGTCCTGGGATCGCTGCCCAGGTATCTGGTGATACCGGAAAACGCGGTAAAGACTCTGCCCATATCCGCGGCCCCTTACGCCAGTGAGATCAGATTCCCTTTACTGCTCAAACCCGGAACAGCCCCGCAGCTAAAATTTCAAACGCGCTCCCCGGTCCCCGGAGCCGATTTCACAGTTGAATCCATAGCCTTCAAAAGGCTCCCGCTGAAAGACAATCAGCGGCGTTTTCTTGAAGACTGAAAACAACCCGGAACAGCCCTGCGAATCTCTTCAGATGGTGGCAGTGTCCCCTGCATTCCATCGAGTCATCGGTCCGAAGGAGCCAAGGCTATGTCGCTTAAAAACGATACCCTGATTTCCGTTCTGGTTGTTCTCAAAAATGATCGGGACATCATTGACGACTTTATTCAGGAAACGACTCAGATTCTTTCGCAAACCTGTCGTTATTACGAGGTGCTGCTGATTGATAATGGTTCGACCGACGGGACTGGTGAAGTCGTGCAGGCCCTCCAGAAACGCATTCCCAACCTGCGCCTGCTGCGGCTGTCGCGGTCCCACGATACAGAGACCGCACTGGCCGCCGCACTCGATAACAGTCTGGGTGATTACGTGGTCATCATGCACCCCGCTTATGACCCGCCGGCTATGATTCCTGTCCTGCTCGAACAGGCCGTCCTGGGTTATGATGTGGTGATTGCCGAACTCAGGCAAAGAGACGCGCAGCCTTTTCTCAGGAGATCGTTGGCTGTGTTGTTTTACAAGATAGCCAGCCGGCTGCTGCGTTATCGTCTGCAACCTAATGCCACACACTTCCGGGTCTTCAGCCGGCAGGTGGTCAATTCCCTGACAAAAATCGGGAGCAAGAGTCGTTACCTTAAATACCTGAATGCGCTGGTCGGATTCAGGCAGACCCACATCCAATACGAGAGAGTCTATCGCGAGCGCGCGGCCAGCATTGAGCCGGGCATCCTGAAGCTTGCGGTCGAGGCCGTAGACATCATCATCTCCAACTCGGCAGTTCCTCTGCGCCTGGCCTCCCTGCTGGGCCTGCTTTCAAGCTTTCTCAGCCTGGTCTATTGCGTCTACGTCCTGCTTATTTCCCTGCTCAAGAAAAATGTGGCGGAGGGCTGGATAACAACCAACCTGATGAGTACCGGCTTGTTCTTCATGATGTTTCTGATCCTGACCATTTTATCCGAATACATCGCCCGGATACTTGAGGAGAGTAAGGACCGGCCTCTCTACTTCATCGAATACGAAACGAACAGTTCCGTAGCTTCCTATAAGGAGGAAGTGATCAATCGGGTCGTCAATGTGGTCTGAAATACAGGGAGGCGTCCGAATTATGACGACAGCTTTAATTGGCTTCAGCGGATTCGTCGGAAGCAGTCTGGACTGTCAGGCGACTTTCGATGATCGCTACAATTCCGCGAACATTTCCGAGGTCAGAGGCCGCAGCTATGATCTGATTGTTTGCGCCGCCGCGCCAGCGGTCAAATGGCTGGCCAATCAGAAACCCGAAGAGGATCTGGATAACCTTCGGATGCTGATGGGGCACCTGAAGAAAGTCTCGGCGGCCAGATTCCTGCTGATCTCCACAGTTGACGTCTACCGGACACCGCGGGAGGTTAATGAAGACACGCCGATTGATCCGCTGCAGGTCGAACCTTACGGCAGACATCGTTATTACCTCGAGGAATTCGTCCGGGAGAATTTCAGCCAGGTCAGCATAGTCCGGCTGCCCGGTTTGTTCGGCCTGGGGTTGAAAAAAAACCTGATCTACGACCTGATCAATAACAACTGCCTGCACCTGACCCATTGCGAGAGCGTATTTCAGTTCTACAACCTGAAACATCTGTGGTCAGATTTGCAGACAGTCATTCGCCATTCGCTTCCCGTAGTAAATTTCTCAACAGAACCCGTGTGTGCCAGAGAAGTTGCCCTCAAATGTTTCGGCAGGGCATTCGATAACCTGACTGAGAAATCACCGGTTGCTTACGATATGCGCAGCAAATATGCGCATCTGTTCGGATCACGAACTGGTTATCTGTATTCAGCAGAGCAGGTGACGGAAGAAATCCGCCTGTTCGGAATAGCCCAACTGAAAGCGAGAACTGTATGAAGCTGGCGATCTCAAACATTGCCTGGGATCATTCCGAAGAAGACGCCGTTGCCGATTTGCTGGTCGCGCATGGGGTCCGGGGCGTGGAAATTGCGCCGACGAAAATCTGGCCGGCCCCTGATCAAGTGCCTGACGACTCAGCTCGTGAGTACCGTCAATACTGGGCCAGCCGGAACATTGAGATAGTGGCCTTTCAATCACTGCTGTTCGGGCGGCCCGAACTGGAGATTTTCAAAACCGACGAGGCACGAAGGCGCACCTTTGATTATCTGTCACAGCTGGTTCGCCTCGCGGCAGGGCTCGGAGCCGGGGTTCTCGTTTTCGGCTCCCCCCGCAACCGGGTAGTCGGCGATCTGAATCCGGCAGAAGCGATGGATATCGCGCTCGACTTTTTCCACAGTGTCGGAGAGGTCGCGGCCCGGCACGGCCTCTGCTTTTGCATAGAACCCAATCCGGCGGCCTACGGGTGTGATTTCATTCGCACTGCCGCCGAGGGTTGCGATCTGGTCAGGCGCGTCAATCACCCCGCGTTCCGCCTGCACCTCGATACGGGCGTGATGACGATGAATGGCGAAAGCTATGAGCGGGCTATCGAAGACTCTTTCGAATGGATGGCCCATCTGCACATCAGTGAGCCACAGCTCGGCGTCACAGGCAGCGGCACGAGCGGTCACGACAGGGTCGCCAGGCAACTCAGACAGCTTGGCTATGACCGCTGGATTTCAATAGAGATGCGGAACGGCTGGACAACTCCTAACACGATTGCCGTGCAAACATCGCTTGATTATGTTCACAAACATTACTTCGGGCAGGTATCCCACGCATGAAGACTCAGACTACGGATGATTCCACCTGGCAGGTCCCTGCCGCAGAGATCAACGAATTTGCCGCCCGGAACACGAAATACTGCGTCTGCATTCCCGTGATCAACGAGGGCGCGCGCCTGAAGGGACAACTTGAAGCGATGCGCCGGATCGGCATCCCGCAGCTCGCCGACATCCTGATTCTTGATGGTGGCAGCACTGACGGTTCGACGCATCCTGATTTTCTGAAGTCAGTCGGCGTTCGGACACTGCTCATTAAAACAGGCCCCGGCAAACTCAGCGCGCAACTGCGAATGGGTTATGCCTGGGCGCTGCGCCAGGGCTATGAGGGGATCATTACGGTTGATGGCAATGGCAAGGATGGGATCGAAGCAATCCCGGATTTCATCAGGGAGCTGGACGCCGGCAGCGATCTGGTCCAGGGATCGCGATACGTGCCCGGCGGGCAGGCGATCAATACTCCTCTGGTGCGGGCGCTGGCGATTCATCTTCTGCACGCGCCGATCATCAGTCTGGCAGCAGGCTTTCGCTACACTGACACGACCAACGGCTTTCGCGCTTACAGCCGTCGCTTCCTGCTTGACCCCGGGGTCCAGCCTTTTCGCAATATTTTCAGTACCTATGAGCTGCTGGCTTATCTCTCTGTCAGAGGCCCTCGTACCGGCCACCTAGCCAGGGAAATCCCTGTCAGAAGGCAGTACCCGGACAAGGGTAAAATACCGACCAAGATCAGTCACTTCAGAGGGAATCTGCTGCTGATCAAAGTTCTGCTCCGGGTTCTGCGGGGCGACTTCGACCCTGAAAGCGGCTCACTTAACGAACCCGCCTCTGGTTGATTCAGGTCACGAGTTGATGGGATGGGGACGGGTTGTCTGATGAGTGCGCTTCTCCCTGACCCATGAAGCCTGCACGGCCAGCTGGAAAGGAATCATGGGCTGACTTTGATGAAGCAGCTATTCGGATGATTCGGGAAATAAGGCGATCCGGGCGCCTGCTGAATTTACAGGTGATGCCTGCCGGGTCTTATTTCGCCTCACCCACGGGAATGCCCGCGCCGGCGGCCTCTCGCCGCAATTCATCTATTTTCCTGGTGGCGTCCTCGGCTTTCTTGCGGGCCTCGTCCATTCTCTCCTGTTCTTCCTGTAAAGCCGCCCGCAGGCGGCGAATGGCAAAGGCGTCACTGCTGTTGGTGCTGTTCCCCTTCGCATCAACACCGCCCGTGTTTTTCCTGATGCGGGTGTTGAGGTCATTGATCCTCAGCTGAATGACCTGAATCCGCGATTCCGCGTCGCTCAGGTCGCGCTGCAATTCGGCATAGCGCGAGCTGTAATATTCGGCATTCGGGCTGCCGTCCTCTTTCTTCGGTGAGCCGGCGTCTTCCCTGTATTTTTTCGCCTCGCCTTCCTGCTTCAGCGCGTCCACTTCGGCCTGAGCGGTCTTTGCCTCATCCCGCAGGCTGCTGACCTGTTTGGCAAGTTCAGCGATGCGGGCATTGATCTGTGCGCCCGTCCCGGCTTCCTGCGGGGTGGGACTGAACTGGAGATTGCGCAGCCGCCCGATCTCCAGCTCACCTTCATCAGCGCGGCGCTCCAGATCCTTCAGCCTTTCTTCGGCCTTTTTGAATTTCTCGTTCCACTCACGCTCGGAAGCCTGGCGTTCTTTTTCTTCCGGGGATGGAGCCGGCTTTGTCTTCTGCTCCTTCACGGCACCGACAACATCAGGCCCGCTCGTCTTCGGATTATCTTTAGGAGCCTTATCTGTTTCGGGCGGCGGTGTGACTTTCGGCTGGGTTGTCAGCAGGTCTTCGCTTGTCAGGGTCGGAACCGGGCGCGGCCGGGGTTGCGGCTGCTGCGCAATGACAACCGGCAGCACCACAACCGACAGGCAAAGGATCATTGAAGCTGTTCTGATTTCAATTTTCATCGCAGGCTATTTCAGGGCGAGTGACTGAGTTGGGTAATCAACAAAGCGTAAAGAGGGGGCGGGCCTTGGCGGCCAGCCCCCTCTCCCGAATTTTCATCAGACTGCCGCCGCTTAGCTGCCCGTCGCGGCTGTCCCGACTCCGACCCAGCCACTGCTGCCAGCGCCGGTCAGGTCGGCGGCGGCCGGCGCGGTTATCGTGGCACTGACATGCTCCCAGAGCGCCCCGGTCTGAATCGCCCCGAAGTCACGCGAACCGGCGCCAATCGTCCCGCGGAGGGCGTAGACCAGGTAAGCCGCGGCGGTGACACCGCTGTCGGTAAAGTAGTAACCCGACTTCGTCGAAGTCGCGGAGTTGGCAGCGCTAAACGAACTGTCAACGTTCCCTGCCGCGACAAGCTGCGCTATCGTGCCGTAGGTGTTATTGGTGTTGGCGTATGAGAACTCGCCGCTGACGAGAGTTCTCATATTGCCCGCCGTCGCCGACTCGTTGGCCGCGCGGCGCGCGTTGAGCAGGTTCGGGATCGCGATGGCCGCGATGATGCCGATGATCGCCACGACGATCAATAACTCGATCAGCGAGAAGCCCTGTTGCTTTTTCATCTTGTGTTGTCTCCTTGTAAGATCTGGATTTGAGCGTCGTGGTCACCAGTGACTACCGAACGCCGGATGATTGAACCTTCGAAGCCGCTGTTGCGCTGCCTCCGGCCATCCCTTGAGCAACCACGGTGCCACGTCCCGCAGCCCGCCTCACCAGACGGCTAAAGGGTTGAAAGATCAGATGAAGGGCAGAATGGCGAAGAAGGAAGGGTCAGCTGGTCGAGAACCGAAATGACAAATTCCGGCAAATCGCTTCCCGATATTTTGTCATGAGATTCAGGGCAGAATCGGTCAGAACCGACTGATCTCGGTCGTCCTGAAAAATTATGCGGCTGGATGCGGCCCGGGGAGTGTATGATTCTGCCGCACGCCCCGAGGAAGTTAACCCGGATGAAATCATCTGCATCACCTCGGCCCCATAAAGCAGTTCCTGCGCAACAGTCCCTCTCGCTTCACCAGACCGGCAGCTTTTCCCTCAACCTCATCGCCATTGCCGGGGCGATCATTCTGGCCGCCGTCTTCCTTGCTCACCGGGAGACGGACATCGGCAGACTGCCAGCGTTGTTTCAGTCATTCATCTCCGACCTGATTCGGGAAAAAGTGTTTCGCCTTGCGGGCGCAGCCGCCAGTTTCGCCGGCGCAGTGATCGCGCTGCTGCTCGTCCTGTCGTGGTATGGGTTGGGTGAACTGCTTGTATCGAGGCTCAGGAACTGGCGGAGTCCAAGGCCGTCTGAAATCGCGGAGCCGGTTTCGCCGGCGCTTGAGACGGCGCGCAAATGTGCCTTCGGCGCAGGCCTGTGGTCACTGCTGTGGTTCGGCCTGGGGCTCAGCGGGCTTTACCGAAGGCCCGTCGCCATCGTGGCACTCGTGGCCGGTCTGTTACTGTTCGCCTGGTCGGTTATTTCCACAATCAAATCAGGGCAACTGCCCTGGACTGACAAGGCTCAGGAACAATCGCGGAGAAACCTGTTCGAGTATGCGGCCATCTGCTGTGTTGCGCTGCCCGCCCTGCTGGCACTGGTCGCGGCGCTGGCGCCACCGACAGGCAAGGATGCGTTGATTTATCACCTCGCTTTGCCAAAAGCCTTCCTGGCCGCCGGGGGCCTCGCGGAAGTCCCCGATAACATCGCGAACTATTACTCGCTCGGGGTGGAGATGAATGGAGTCTGGGCGCTGCTGATCGGGAGTCTCTTTAATCAGCAGACCGCCGAAGCGGCGTTCGGCGCAATCACGTTTGCGTTCTTTCCGCTGCTGCTGCTGGCGGTTTATGGGTGGGCGCGCGAGTTCCCGACAGGCCGGGGGGCTGCGGCTGCCGCGGCGGCACTGATCGCGACAATCCCGACCGCGTGGTGGTCAGCGTCGAGCGGGTATGCCGACCTGGCACTGTCACTTTATATTGCACTGACTGTTCAGGCGGCGGCGAAGTGGTGGCGCACGCTGAGTCCGGTTTATCTCGCCTTCCTCGCCTGCGCACTCGGCTGTGCGCTGACGATCAAGCTGATTGCGGCCTTCACGATCTTCCCGCTCCTGCTCGTCTTTCTCTTCAAGGCCCGGCAGCTGCAGGCGGCCGGTGAAAACGAACCATCATCACCCTCGCCCGCAGCCAGCCGGATTCTTTGGCAGGGAGTGCTGGCGCTGATCTTTGCAGGCCTGCTCGGGTGCCAGTGGTACGTGCGCAACTGGGTGCGTTCAGGCAGCCCGGTCTTTCCGTTCTACGTCGGTTTGTGGAAAGGCAGCACGCCGGGCTGGGACGCGGAACGGTCTGCGATGTACGCAGTCTTCCTGTCCAACTATGGCGGCGCTCACAAAGGGATCGTGGATTATGTCGCGACACCCTTCCGTGTTTCACTGACGGCGCAGCCGGAGGAGCCGGCAAATTACGACGGAGTGCTGGGGATCTCATTTTTATTCGGACTGCTGTTACTACTCTGGTCTTTCCGGCGCCTGCACGCTGACGCCGAACTAAAAGTCATCCTGTTCTTTTCCGCGATGATCTTCCTGTGCTGGATGTTTACCAGCCAGCAGATGCGCTTCCTGCTCCAGGCATTGCCGGGGCTGGCCGTGGCAATCACAGCGTCGGTTGCCGCACTGACGAAGAAGACGGAGAACCGTGAAACCGCCGGGGCAATGCAGTGGATTCTGCTCACCACCACACTGGCAGGGCTGCTGGTGACGTGCGCGTGGTTTCTGGAACGCAATCCGGTCCGGGCCGTCGCCGGCGGCGAGTCGCGCCAGGCTTACCTCGAAAGGCGGCTTGATTACTATTCGTATTACGAAGTGGTGAATTCACAGCTCCCCCCCGGCGCGCGCGTGTGGCTGATTGATATGCGCCGTGACAGTTATCACCTTGAGCGCCCGTTCTTCTCTGATTACCTGTTTGAAGACTACACGCTCACCCGGGATGTGAAGGAAGCGAAAGACCTTCAGGAGTTACGCGCGCGCACGCGCGCCGCGGGGATCACGCACCTGCTGGTCCGTTACACACTGCTCCTCGATTATGCGCGCACGCCCGTAGTGGATGAGAAAAAGTCCGAGGCTGAGAACCGTGAGAAATTCGAGTTGCTGAAGTCGTTTCTGACCGAAGGGACCAGAATCATCCGGAGTGATGCGCAGTTCATGCTGGTTGAATTGCCGCCGGCATGAACCGCGCGCCACCCGGTCACAGTGTTTCAGGCGAGGTCGCCATTGAGCTTCGCATCCCACTTCGCGTCCGACTTGACGAGCCTCTCCCAGGTCATTTCCCTGCCGCTGTAAGCCGCCGTGCGACCGAGGATCACGCTGAGCGTGGAATCTGCCCCCTGTTCGGTCTGGTTCTCGAATTTGCCGCTCTTGATGCCTTCAATGAAGGCTTTGACTTTGTTCCCCACCGAAGTCGCCAGGGCCGAAGTCGTCCCGGAATCCCACTTCGTGCCGTCATTGAAATTGATAAAGACCTGCCCGCCCTGATGTGATTCCGCCACGCCTTTCGTGCCGAAGAAACGTTCGCCCTGATCCCGGTAGCCTTTGTTTTTGAACTGATTCGAATTGAAGCTGACTTTCACCTCGCCCGGGTAGACGAACGTCATGATGAAGTGATCCCACACGTCGCCGACATCCTTCCGCACGATCCGCCCCCCCGAGCCCATCGCCCTGATCGGGTGTGATTTGAACGCCCAGTTGACCGCGTCAATGATGTGGATGTTCTGCTCGACGAGGATGTCGCCGGAAAGCACCTTGTCAAAAACCCAATTGCGGATGCGCGCTTCCATCTCCGACATCCCGGGCTTCGCCTTGCGGTCGAGGTCGTTGGTGTAATAGAAGCTCTGGCCCAGCACCAGGTCGCCGAGTTCGCCGCCGTGAATCTTTTCCATCATCGCGCGGTATGCCTCGGAGTAGCGCTTCTGAAAGCCGACGTGAATGCTGACTTTGCCATTCGCCTGCTTCCCCGCCTTGACGACGCGGTTGCAGCCGTGAACGTCGGTCGCGACCGGCTTCTCAAGATAAACATGCTTGCCGGCGGCGACGGCGGCCTCAAGGTGTTCCGGGTGGAAGTACGGCGGGCTGGTCACGAGGACGACATCAACATCCTTCGACTGGACCAGCTTTTCGTAAGCCTTCAGACCCTTGAAGAGATTTTCCGACGGGATCTTCGCGTAGCCTTTCTCTTCGGCGACCTTGTCGAAATGGTCGCGGGTCTGGGCGAGGCGATCATCAAACGGGTCGGCCAGCGCCGTAACGCGCGTGTCGGTGTGGGTGGTGAATTGCCCGCCGACTTCGTTGCCGCGACCGCCCGAGCCGATGATGCCGAGCCGGGGCGATGAATTGGCCGGGGTGCCGAAGACCGATGCCGCCGGGACAAACATCAGGCCGGCACCTGTGGCGGTGGCGGCTTTGACAAACCTGCGGCGCGGGGCGTTGTGACTCCCGGTTTTCGGAACAGAAGCTGGTTGCTTTGGCTGGGACGATTTATCCTTCATTTCCATTCTCCTTATGGTCACTGATTGAGCAGTGGCGTAATTGCTGTTTCAAAATCCTCGTAGCTCTTGCCGCCGATCAGCTTCCCTTTGAGTTTGCCTTCGCGGTCAAACAGGAAATTTGTCGGGACGATGCCTTCCCAGGCGGAATCAACGACGCTGACAAACTTCTCGGGATCGTCTTCCTTTTGCAGGTAGTGAATAAATTCAGGACTCTTCTCGCGGGCAAAGGGCCGGACTTTGGAATCCAGGTCTTCCAGATCGTCGAATGAGACGGCGATCACGGTGAATTTTTTGTCGCGATATTGCCGCTGTAGTTTGACCAGATCGGGCAGCTCCTTGATGCAAGGCTTGCACCACGTGGCCCAGAGATTGACCAGCACGATTTCGCCGCGATGATGCGCGAGGATGCCGCGAAATTCCTCGGCGCTGACCGGCTCGACGGTCTTCGGGTTCAGCAGCTCGGCCCGCAGCTGTGTGGCGGCCGGGCCGCCTGATTTACTTTGTGTCTGATTGCCGGAGCCACGCGCCGCCAGGCTGCAACACAGCACGGCGATCAGGCTCCCCGCAACCACCAATGACTTCCATATTCGGATCATGAGAACCTCACTTGTGATTGGATTGCTGCCCGGCGATTCGTTCCCTGTCCGCGTGGGCAGCGACGAAAGGATACCCCGCTTTGAGCTTTGTTGCCAGTTAAGACATGGCTTTCCGGGCGGCCAGGAACATTAACCCGCGGCATGGTTGTCGGCCCTCACTATGAACTGTGCCTTTTCTGCTTTATCCTTTCTGCCTCACACCTGCTGTGCATTCCCCGCCCGCGCGAAAGGAATCACAGCGAACCGAATGAATCAACCCGATGTCGAGGCCCCAATGTCTTTCAGGCTCTGGCTTGTCTTCGCAATCACTGAATTTCTGCTCTCCATGACTCCGGGCCCCGCAGTACTGCTGGTCATTTCGCAGGGGATGAAATTCGGCGCGCGCCCCGGCGTCAGAGGCGCGCTGGGCATCCTCACTGGCAACGCCCTGTATTTCGCCCTGTCGGCGATGGGCTTGGGGACGCTGCTCGTGGCTTCGGCCACGCTGTTTCAAATCATCAAATGGGCCGGCGCGGGCTATCTGATCTTCATCGGGGTCAGGATGCTGCTCGTGAAAGGTGAGCTGGCCGGAGTGAATCATCAATCGGCTGTGATGCCACGTGCGGGAAGGCTGTTTTCACAGGGACTGATTACGCAGCTCTCCAACCCCAAAGCCATCATCTTTTTCACCGCCCTGCTGCCGCAGTTCATCACGCCGGGCAGCAATGTCGTTTGGCAATTCACGCTGCTGGGGGTCACTTCAATTCTTGTTGAATTCCCTGTCCTCGTGGCTTACGGGTGGATGGCGGAGCGCGGCGGGAAACTGATTCCAGAGGGTCGCTTGTCGGCGTTGCCCGACCGTCTGGCGGGGACATTTCTGATCGGCACGGGAATCAGTCTGGCAACAGTTCGTAAGCCGTAAAAGACAACTCATCACACACAGAAGGAGACAATAATGAACAGGAAGCTCTCTTTTGCAGCCATTCTTTTCGGACTGGTCATTCTGAGTCTCGCTGACACCAGCTCCCGATCCGCTTCGGCGCAATCTTCGGCGGACGGGAAACTGCGGATCATCGCTTTTGGCGCTCACCCTGATGATCCTGAAATCGGAGTCTCCGGGACGGCGTCACTGTGGGCGGCCAAAGGCCATCACGTCAAGCTGGTCGCAGTGACCAACGGCGACATCGGCCACTGGAAGGAATCGGGTGGCGAGCTGGCGCGGCGGCGCAAGGTCGAAGTCGAGCGCGCCGCAAAACTGCATGGATACACCGTCGAAGTGCTTGATAACCACGACGGCGAGCTGCTCCCGACGCTTGAAAACCGCAAGAAGCTGACCAAACTGATCCGCGAGTGGAACGCCGACATCGTCATCAGCCACCGCCCGAATGATTATCACCCCGATCACCGCTACACGGGCGTGCTGGTTCAGGACGCGGCGTATATGGTCACGGTGCCGAACTTCTGCCCCGACGTGCCGATCCTCAAAAGCAACCCGGTCTTTCTCTACTACTCCGACCGCTTCGAGAAGCCGAACCCGTTCCAGGCCGACATCATCGTTGACATCGGCCCGGTCATGGAAAAGAAGCTCGACGGGTTGCTCGGCATGGTCTCGCAGTTTTACGAAGGCGGCGCGAACGGCTCCGAAGAGCTGATGAACAAAGACCCGAACTTCGTGAAGGCGCGCTGGCAGACCGTGCGCGACCGCTTCGTCAGCCGCCAGCGCGATGTGGCGAACAAGTACCGCAAGAGTCTTGAAGAATGGTACGGCAAAGAGCGCGCGGCGAAGGTTGAGTACGCTGAAGCCTTCGAGATTTGCGAATATGGCCGCCGGCCCAATAAAGCCGAAATCAGAAAACTGTTTCCATTCTTTGATTGAATTGTCGCATGCCCTGGAAGGTCGTTGAGAGAAGAATCGGGCGGGCTGGCGGTTTGAAGGAACGGGCAGCCCGCCAGCGCGAATGGGATCGCAAATATGGCGAGGGGATGTGGGTTGTGGGTTATGTGATTGATGGGGAATTCGTCACTCAGGAAGATGCCCTCGAAACGATCTACTATCGCAGCTATGAAGAGCATTTCACCGGCCATCCTGAAGACCTTGAGGAATTGATTCAGACGGCGAGGGCACTGCGTAATCCTCACGCGGAGGCAACAACGGGTGTTGATTTGCAAGTTCCCGCAATAATGGATACCTGCAACGGAGCGGGCTGACCATGCAGGGCACTGAAGTCGTAGACATAGGATCATGGCAGGGACAGGCATCGCATGCGATCAGCATCAGGCTCAGTCCGCTTCACATCAAGGTTGTCGGTAATCCGAAAATGACGCTGGAGAAGTTCTGGCAGAGCAAAAAATGTCTTGCCATCTGGGAGGATGAGGGCGAATGAGCGTAACTCACGAAGAACAAATCAGCTGGTTCCCGGTGCCCGACGAAGATGAATTGCCCGATAATCTGAAAGGGCTGTTCAGAAAGGCGAGGGAAAAAGTCGGCTTCGTGCCGAACGTTTTCCGCGCTTACAGCTTCAGGCCCGAGCGGCTGAGCGCGTGGTTCGCTCACTACAAACAGCTGCACGAGCCGACCGAACACCTCGACGCAGCCGAGCGCGAGATGGTCGCGGTCGCGGTTTCGATGGCGAATGGGTGCCTGTACTGTCTGGTCGCGCACGGTGCGGCGTTGCGCGAAGCATTGGGCGATCCGGTGCTGGCTGATCGCATCACGCTGGATCATAGGCGCGCGGGGCTCGACGCGAAGCGCACGGCGATTCTCGATTTCGCGGTGAAGCTGACGAAAACGCCGCTCGAATGCCTGCCGGAAGACATCGAACACCTGAAGAGTTTCGGCCTGACGACCGAAGAAGTGTGGGACGTGATCGAGATCGCCTCGATGTACAACTTTACCAACCGGATGTCGCTGGCCTGCGGAATGATTCCGAATCGCGAGTATCACGCGCTGGCGCGGTAACGCTGTCGGGCGGAGCTATAATGATGAACCGGCAATCTTCAAATCCTGAATCAACGGTGCGAAACTGACAATCGCAGTTCCTGAGTGTCAGCACCATCATTCAACCCGAGGACACTTTTATGCTGAAAACCATGAAACTCACCGTCCTGTGTCTGGCCCTGCTGCTGCAGCCGCTCGCAATCCCGGCGCAGGAGGCAGCCAGCGCCGAAATCAACGCGAAGATTCGCAAGGAAGGGATGGAAAATTCGCGGATCATGCACACGATGCACTTCCTGACCGACGTTTACGGCCCGCGGCTGACCGGCTCGCCGAATCACAAGGCCGCCGCCGAATGGGCGGTAAAGGAGATGCAGTCGTGGGGCTTTGAAAACGGCCACCTCGAGCCTTGGGATTTCGGCCACCCGGGCTGGCTCAATGAGCGGCTCTCGGCTCACATCATCTCGCCGGTGAAAGACCCGTTGACCTGCGAGGTACTCGCGTGGACTCCCGGCACGAACGGCACGGTGGCGGCGCAGGCGTGGCAGATGATTCTGCCGGAAAAGCCGACGCAGGAGGTATTCACTGCTTATCTTGAGGGCATCAAAGACAAGGTCAAAAACCGGATCGTACTGGTCGGCAAACAACAGTTCGTGCCCGTGACCATCACCCCCCCTCAGCGCCGGCTCGATGATCAACAGACCAGGGCGCGATTTGACCCGAACAACCCCAATGCCGGACAGTTCCCCGGCAGGCCCGGCGGGCGGGGGCAGGAACAACAGGATCCGAGGTTCCTGACCGCACGTCAGATCGGCGAGCAGGTGGACGAATTCCTCCTGAAAAACGGCGCGCTCGTCAGGGTTGACGATGCCGGACGTGAGCACGGCCAGATTCGCGCCTTCAATAATCGCACCTTCGACGTGAACAAAGTCGTCCCGACCGTGATTATGCGCAACGAGGATTACGGCCGCATCTCGCGCATTCTGGCCGACGGCACTCCGGTCGAGCTTGAATTCAACATCGTCAACCGCACCTACCCGGAAGGCCGCACTTCTTACAACACGATTGCGGAAATCCCCGGCACGGATAAAAAAGACGAAGTCGTGATGCTCGGCGGCCACCTCGATTCGTGGCATTCGGCAACGGGCGCGACCGACAACGCCATCGGGTGCGCGGTGATGATGGAAGCTGCGCGCATTCTCAAAGCCATCGGCGTCAAACCGCGCCGCACGATCCGCGTGGCTTTATGGAGTGGTGAAGAGGAGGGCCTGCTCGGTTCGCAGGCTTACGTGAAAGAGCATTTCGGTTCTTTTGAGAATCCCAAACCGGAGTATGAGAACTTCGCCGGCTACTTCAACATTGACAGCGGCACCGGGCGTGCGCGCGGGATGAGTGTCTTCGGCCCGCCCGAAGCTGCCGCGATTCTGCGGCAGGCCGTCGCGCCGTTTGAAGACCTTGGCATCATGGGCGCGCTCGCCTCAAAGAGCCGGGGCCTCGGCGGCACCGACAGCACTTCATTCAATCAGGCCGGCTTGCCCGGCATCGGCGTCTCGCAGGATCCGATTGAATACAACTCAGCCACGTGGCACACGAATCTGGACACCTACGAACGCATCATCGAAGACGACGCGAAGAAGTCAGCCGTCGTGATTGCCGCCGCCCTTTACGCGCTCGCCATACGTGACGAAAAGCTGCCGCGCTTCAGCAAAGAGCAGATGCCGGCGCTGCCACCGCGTCCCGGCGCGACTCCCACACCAGCGCCAGCGGCAACGCCGGCAGTGAAGCCCTGAAGAACCAGTAATCGGGTCAGGTTCAGAGTTTCATCACCGATGACTCTGTCTCCAAAAACTGAGGGCTATGCTTTGGATCAAATCCACGGCATAGCCCTCATTTCCATGTACGGTCGGCGCGCTTTTTATCCGAGCGCATCCTTGATCAGTTGCTGCTGCTCAAGCTGATGAACGGAATACGAACCCGTCGCCGGGCTGGCGCTGCGATTGCGCCCGGCGTAATCGAGTTCCTGCCCCTCGCGCAGGACGTAGAGGATGCGCGGCCTGACGAATGTCCATGCGCCCTGATTGCGATGCTCTTCCTGACACCAGATCACGTCATTGGCGTTCGGGAATGAGGCGAGCCACTGACGCACGGTGCGGTGCGGAAAGGGATACAACTGCTCAAGCCGCATCACGGCGACATGGTCGTTGCCCGTTTCGGCGACCTTCGCCTTCAGGTCATAAAAGACCTTGCCGCTACACAACACGAGGCGCGAGACTTTCGCGGGGTCAGAGACCGGCTCTGGGATAGCGGGCCGGAAGCCGCCCGAAGTGAAATCATCAATTGACGAAGTGGCCTCTGGCGCGCGCAGCAGACTCTTCGGCGTCATGACGATCAGAGGCTTGCTCTGCGGCTGTTTGATCTGGCGGCGCAGCAGGTGGAAATACTGCGCGGGCGTCGTCGGGTAACAGACCTGGATGTTGTTATCGGCGCACAGTTGCAGGAAGCGTTCCAGCCGCGCGCTCGAATGCTCCGGCCCCTGCCCCTCGTTGCCGTGCGGCAGGAGCAGCCCCAGGCGCGAGGTCTGCTGCCATTTCTGCTCGCCGGAAACGACGAACTGGTCAATCATCACCTGCGCGGCGTTGGCGAAATCACCGAACTGGGCTTCCCACAGCACCAGCGAATTTTTCGCCACTACCGAATAGCCGTACTCGAAGCCGAGAACGCCGGCTTCAGACAGCGAGCTGTCAAAAACCTGGAAGCGCGCGCCGTTTCTCTGGAGTTGCTCGTGCGGAACCCAGGGCTGGCCGGTCTTTGTGTCGTAAAGAATCGCGTGACGCTGGCTGAACGTGCCGCGCCCGCTGTCCTGGCCCGACAGTCTGACCGAAGTCCCCTCCATCACGAGCGAACCGAACGCGAGGGCTTCGGCAAAGCCCCAGTCAATCGGCGCCTCACCCGTCCCCATTTTTATGCGGCGGGCCATCTGGCTGACCATCTTCGGATTGAGGTTGAACCCCTGCGGGACTTTGCCGATGGCGTTTGAGATGTTCGTGATCACCTCGCGCGCCACATCAGTATCCATCGTGTCGGAGCCGTCCGGCTCTTCGATGGATTCGGGGATCAGAACGATGGGGGGCTTGCTGGCGGCAACTTCTCTGGCGCGGACGAGGATTGATTCGTAGTGTTCGACCTGCCGGCGAATCATCTCGTCAACCTCCGCGCGCGTCAGCACGCCCTCGCGGATGAGCTGCTGCGAATAGAGTTCGCGCACGCCCGGGTGTTCTTTCACGCGCTGGTACATGAGCGGCTGCGTGTAGCTCGGCTCGTCGCCTTCGTTGTGGCCGTGGCGGCGGAAGCCGATCAGGTCAATCACCACGTCCTTGTTGAATTTCTGGCGGAAGTCGAGCGCGATCTGAACCAGGTTGTGCGCGGTCTCGGCGTCGTCGCTGTTGACGTGGAAGATCGGGGCCTGCGTGGTCTTCGCCACGTCGGTCGAGTAGATGGTCGAGCGGCCCGATTCCGGCGTCGTCGTAAAGCCGATCTGGTTATTGATGACGATGTGGATCGTGCCGCCGGTGCGATAGCCTTTCAGGTCGGCGAGGTTGAGCGTTTCACTGACCACGCCCTGTCCCGCAAACGCCGCGTCGCCGTGCATCAATACGGGCAACACAAGCTGCCTCGCCTCCTCGCGGGTCACGCCGATGGCGTCCTGTTTGGCCCGCGCGATGCCCTCAACGACCGGGTCAACGAATTCAAGATGGCTCGGATTCGAGGCGAGCGTGAGGCCGACTTTCTTCCCTGCGGTTTCGCGCGAGTTGATCGCGCCCTGGTGATACTTCACGTCGCCCTCATCGGCGGGGAAGTTCGGGTGCGTCGTACCCTCAAAGATCGTGAAGATCCGTTCGGCGTAATCCCCGAGGACGTTTGACAGCATAGTCAGGCGCCCGCGGTGGGACATGCCGAAGACGATGTCTTCGACGCCGCGCGCGACCGCGCCTTCGATCAGCTGGTCGAGCATCGGGATGATCGTGTCGTTGCCCTCGACCGAAAATCGCTTCTGGCCGAGGTATTTCGTGTGCAGGAACCGCTCGAACTGTTCCGAAGCGATGAGCTTCGCCAGGATCTGCCGCCTCGTTTCCGGCGAGAGCTTCGGCGGGGCGGATTCGATGCGCTGGCGAATCCACTGCTTCTGCTCGCTGTCGTGGATATGCAGGTATTCGGTGCCGACCGTGCCCCAGTAGAAGCGGTGCAGCATGTCCAGAATTTCACGCAGCGTGGCCTTTTCCGTGCCGCCGAGGCCGAAGGTCAGGAACTCGCGATCCAGATCCCAGATCGTCAGGCCGTAGGTCTCCAGATCGAGTTCGCGATGGTCGTAACGTCTGGTCATCCCGAGCGGGTCAACTTCCGCAATCAGGTGGCCGATGCTGCGATAAGCGTTGATCAGTTCAAAGACGTGCGCCTGCTTCTTGATCTCCTCGGCGCGGCGGCGGTCGCCCCCGAGCAGCGCCGGGTTCAGATCCACGGCCCAGCGCAGCGGCTTGTAGGGGATGTTGAGTTCGGCAAATATCATGTCGTAAAACTCGTGCTGGCCGCGCAGCAGCTCATCAATCATCCCGAGGAACGCGCCCGATTCCGCGCCCTGAATGATGCGGTGGTCGTAAGTGCTGGTGATCGTCATCACCTTGCTGATGCCGAGTTGCGAGAGCGCTTCCGGCATCATCGCGCTGTATTCGGGCGGGTATTCAATCGCGCCGGTCGCGATGATCGCGCCCTGCCCGGGCATCAGGCGCGGATTCGAGGCGGTCGTGCCGAGCGTGCCCGGATTAGTCAGCGAAATCGTCGTCCCCTGAAAATCGGGGACCTGAAGCTTGCCGTCGCGGGCTTTGACGACCGTCTGCTGATAGGCATTCAGGAATTCGGCAAAGGTCATCTTGTTTGCGCCCTTGATATTGGGCACGAGCAGCGACCGCGAACCGTCCTTCTTCGTCACGTCAACCGCGACGCCCAGGTTCACCGACTCGCGTTTTACGCGATAAGACGCGCCGCCGATCTCTTCATAGCCATCATTGAGTTGCGGGTATTTTTCGAGCGCCCTGATGACGGCCCACGCAATCAGGTGTGTGAATGAGGCCTTGCCGCGCGAGCCGAGGCTGAGGAACTGGTTGATCAGTCGGCGATTTTCGTCCAGCACCTTGATCTGAATCTGGCGCTGTGAGGTGGCAATGGGCAGCGCGAGGCTCGCCTCCATATTCTCGACGATCCTGAGCGCCGGGCCGCGGATCGGCATCTTTTCCGGCGACGGGGCCACGGCAGCCGGAGTCTGAGCGGTGGGTGACGGCGTGGGGGCGGCGGGAGGAGCTGTCACGGCGGTTTTGGCCGTGGCCGCGCCATTGATCGTCGTCGCTGCCGGCGCGGGCTGCGCAGCCTGTGCCGGAGTTGCCGCCGCGCCGTTGCCGCTCACTCCATCGCCGCCATTGAATAAAGCGTGGAAATAATCACTCCACTCCTCGTCAACCGAGCGCGGGTTGCTTTGATACTGGCGGAGTAATTCGACGACGTAGGTGGCATTCGCGCCGAAGTCATTTTCGATGATGGACGAGATTTCACTTTCTGGACGCATGATTATGCTGATCACCTTTCTGATCCTTGCGGGATGGTTCCATCGGGGACGTGTCAGATGGGTAATCGTACATCAGTTTGAGCTTCTCTCACAGGGGCCGACAGAATTTCGCAGCCTCCATTCCATCTGCCCGAGCGCGCCCCTCAGCAGAGTGACTTCACGCCGCGTCAGCCGCAATCTGAGCAGGCTTCTCCGCAATTCTTCAGCCTTGGCCTGCCGGTTCTGAGGGTTCAAAAACCCGACGGCAGACAGCACCGTGACAGCCTGTTCGAGCAACCCCTCGATCTCGCCTGCGCTGGCCGCCCCCTGCACCTGACTGCTGCGCGCCGAAGTGAGAGCTTCTTCATCGCGCGCCAGTTCATAACAGCAGATCGCGACAGCCTGACCGAGATTCATTGACGGGCAGTCGGGTCGGGTCGGAATGCTCATGGCTTTGTGGCAGAAGCTCAGGTCCGAATTCGTCAGCCCGTTCTTTTCCGAGCCGAAAAGTAAGGCCACTCGCTCACTGCTCGCAGTAATTTCTCTGCCCAGCATGGCTGGCGTGTAGAAAGTTTGTTGTGAGTTCAGGCGCGTCTGATCCACAGTGCCGACGACCAGCGTGCAATCAGCCACGGCTTCGGCAATGGTCGGGACGACGCGGGCGCTCGTGATGACGTCGGTGGCGTTGACGGCCGAGCGGACTTCTTCCCACACCGGCGGATGCGGGGCAACGACGACGAGGTCGCGCAGCCCGAAATTTTTCATCGCCCGCGCCGCCGCGCCGATGTTGTTGGGATCACGGGGACGAACTAAAATGATCCGGCAGTCTTCGGTTCTCATGTCGCGGCAATGTTAGCGGATTTGTCTCTCCGATTCACGGCCCCGGTTTGTTCACGTATGCGCATCAGGCGAATCATTCCTTTATTCATCGGCCTTTGGCTGCTCGCGCTCCCGGGGTGCAGCGGTCAGCTTTACAAGGTCGCGCCGCGCCCGGTTGTTTCCCCATCCGACTTCCCTGCCGGCACGGCTTCAGGCAACCTCGAAGTCAGCGCCTTCGCCCTGACTGACGATGACCGGGCCTTCGAGCAGTTCGGCGCGAACCTGCCGCTCGCCGGGCTCGTCGCAGTTGATGTGAAGCTCACCAACCGCACGGCGTCACCGATCAATTCGCGCTCGCTCAGGTTTGAGCTGAGCGACGCGACGGGCGCAAAGTTCAAACAGCTCGAACCGAAAAAGGCGCTTGGCCGGTTGATGAAATTTTACGGGGTCAGGTTTTACGCCCTTGAGGCGCGCCGGGTGACGCGGGAAAGATTCGAGACGCTGTCGCTCCCGCTCGCCGCGCCGCTCGCGCCACAGGAAGAGCGGCGCGGCCTGCTGTTTTTTGAAGTAAAGCGTGACGTGGCCGGACTTGTGGGCCTGACACTCTCTATCGCAGGCAAAGACCGGACAATCCCGGCACCTGTCACAGTGCGATTGAACTGATCTTATCGCGGGGCTACACTGTCGCCGTGTCTTCGCGAATTCCCCTTTCAACCTATAATCCGCGCGCCGCGAATCCGGTTTATCACTTCATCAGCGGGCTGCGGTTCTTCTTTGCCGGATGGTCGCTGCTCTTCAGGAATCCGGCGCTGCTCGGGTTGTCGCTGATCCCGATTGCGCTGACCGTGCTGATGCTCATCGCGCTGGCCTTCGGTTGCGTGTGGCTGGTGGGCAGAATGTTCGCAGGCGAACCGTCGCCATTCGGCGAACCGTTGCGGGTGGCGGCCCAGGCACTGATTTTTCTGCTGGTGTTGTTCTTCGGGTATCTGCTTTACCTGCCCGTGGCGCGCGTCCTGCTCGCGCCGTTCAGCGAAGCGTTGAGCCGACGGGCGCACGTTATTATTTATGGCACTGAGCTGCCGCCGTCCGGTCAGGGTATGTTGCGGGCGATGTGGGAAGGCGCAAAGCTGGTCGCGCTTCAGCTCGTGGTCGCAGTTGTCGCGCTGATTGTGAGTCTGCTGTTTCCCGTCATCGGCCCGGTCATCGGGCTGGTTCTCGGCTCAATTTTCTGCTCGCTGGATTTTCTCGACGTTCCGCTTTCAGCGCGCGGCTGGCCGCTCAAAACGAAACTGTCGCTGTGGGGACAACATAAATCACTGGCCCTGGGCTTTGGCATTGCAGGCTACCTGCTCCTGCTGATCCCGCTCATCAATCTGCTGACGCTGCCCGTCGGGGTCATTGGCGCGACGGCGCTGGCCGGCAGAATTGATCGGGCAGACCGGTTCTGAATTCCGAGTTGAAGAATATGGCGAATCGTCTGGCAATCATCGGCGGTTCAGTTGTGACCGGGCGCGAGGTCATCGAATCAGGCACCGTCCTGTGCGAAGACGGAAAAATTACCTTCGTCGGCCCGGAGCGTGATGCCGACCCCGAAGCCGGCTCGCGCGCCGTTGACGCGACCGGGAAGTTCGTGCTGCCCGGCTTCATTGACACGCACGTTCACGGCAGCGGCGGCGATGACGTGATGACTGACGGGGCGGAAGGCATTCGCCGCGCTTCAAAGGCGATGCTTCGTTCCGGCACGACCGCGTGGCTGCCGACGACGATTGCGGCGCGCCACACCGAACTGCTGAAAGCCGTCGAGGACACTATCGCGGCTGAAAACAACCCCGGGCCGGCGGCTGAAATCCTCGGCCTGCACCTCGAAGGCCCCTACATCAACCTGAAATACAAAGGCGCGCAGCCTGTAGAGGGAATCCGCGACCCGAATTTTGACGAATGCAGTGAGCTGCTCGAAGCCGCCGGCGGGCGAATCAGAATCATGACCCTTGCGCCCGAACTGCCCGGCAGCCTCGAACTGATCCGCTGGCTCAGGTCAAAAGGCGTAGCCCCTTCGCTCGGGCATTCGGAAGCCGATTACGACACGGCGCTCGCGGGGATCGAGGCCGGGGCGACCCGCGCCACGCACCTGTACAACGCGATGTCGGGTCTGCATCACCGCAAGCCCGGGCTCGCCGCCGCCTGTCTGAACGAGTCCGGCATCTGCGCCGAACTGATCCTCGACGGGGTTCACGTCAACCCGCAGATGGCAAAGCTTGCAATCCGTGCAAAAGGCCGCGACGCAATCGTTCTGATCACTGACGCCGTTGCCGCCCAGGGGTGTTCGGACGGAATTTACCGCCTGGGCGAGTATCACCAGATTCAGGTGCGCGGGCCGCTCTGCACGCTGATGGATGGCGTGACGATTGCCGGTTCGGTGCTGACGATGAATCGCGCCGTGATGAACGCCGTCGGGTTTACGGGAATGAGTCTGATTGACGCGGCCCACACCGCCGCAATGATGCCCGCAAAATTCTGCGGTGTGGCTGATCGCAAAGGGTCAATCGAAGTGGGAAAGGACGCCGATATGGCGATCCTCAATCCTGATTTCTCAGTTCAGGCGACGATCAAATCGGGTGAAATTGCTTACGCTGCCTGGCGCCAAAGCTGATTCGCAATAACAGCCTTACTGGTAAAGCGCCCGGTACGCCTGCAGGTTATTCATCACTTTGTAGACGTAATCCTTCGTCTCGCGCTTTCCGACCTCGATCACAAACCGGTCAACCTCCGTGCTGCGCGCGCGTTCGAGGCAGCGGCGCACGTGCTGCTCGCTGCCGTTGTAGGCCGCCGCGACCGCCTGCCAGTTGCCGAATTCATTGAAAAGATTCTGCATGTACTGCGAGCCGATCAGGATCGCGACGTCCGGCGTGTAGAGGTCTTCCTGCTCGAAGTCGGCCAGCTTCAGTTGTGCGGCAATCTGTGAAGACGTTGACGAGATGAATTGCAGCAGCCCGCGGGCCGCCGCGGGGCTTTTGACGCTCGGCTTGAAGCGGCTCTCCTGCCGCATGATTGAAAGCACAAATTTCGGATCAACGTTGCGCGGCACGGCATGTTTTTGCAGCGCGTCATGGTAAGGCGCGGGGTAAAGCATTTCTGCCAGCGCTCGCGGCATCAGTTCGGGACGGTAATCGTCGGGCACTGAATTGAAGAGCGGTTCGGCCAGATTGATGGCATGATCGCCGCGATCACCGCGATTGAAGTAAACAGCCATCGAATAAGCCGAGGCCGCCACCTGATTGCCTGTCGCCGCCATCTCCGGCGCGCCTTCATCATACAACCCCAGGAAGAACAACTCGTCGGCCAGCGCCTGATGGTTGCCGCTGTCGGCCGCTGTCAGCGCTGGCGCATTCGCATCACGCAGCGCCGTGCGTCCGGCAGGGATCAGTGTGAACTGCGATAGCCTGTAACCCGGCAGCTTCGCGTAAGCGGCGCGCAGAACGTCGAGCATCTCGCGCCGGATCTGTTCATCATCCGTCAGCCGCAAAACCTGGGCCGCCGCTGTTTTTGTACCAGAAGCATTGTCCTTCTTTGTAGTAGACAGGCTGCTTGCCAGTGCTTCACCGGCAGGTTGTTGCGATGCACGGGCCTGCGAAAGAAAGCCCTGGAGCAACCTTGCAATGGTATTTTTTGCCCGCAGGTTTTTGCTCAATGTCTGCAAGCGCTCGCTTGCCCTGTAACCGTAATAGCCGCTTGCGCTATTGCGCCCTTCAGGCAACGTGAGGTATGCCGTGATTGCTTCGTCAAAGCGCCCAAGCTGCTCCAGGCAGTAAGCGCGCATGAAATTCACTTCGGGCAGATTCGTGGTTGCCACCAGACCGCGCACGCTCAGGTTGCGGGCGCGCAGGGTGTTGAAATCTTCGAGCGCCGCCGCGAAATTGGATTGCGACACATGAATCCGTGCCTGATGAAACAGCCCGGTGACCTTAAAATAGGCGTCCGGCAAAGCCTGCGCCCGCGCCGCCCACCGGAGCGCCTCGTCGTCGCGCTTCACGATCCGCAGCGTATCAATCGTATTGAGGTGCGCATAACCGACGTACTCGCTCGTTGGGTAAGCCTTCAGAAATTCTTCGTAGCGCGCAATCGCCCGGTCGGCATCCTTCAGGTATTGGTAACAGTGGCCGACGTAATAAACCCCCTTTTCCCCCTCTTCCTTCTTTGGGAACTCGTCGTGAACCTTGTTGTACCAGGGAATCGCTTCGGCAAATTTATCTTCCAGCTCATATCCGCGACCGAGTTGGTACAGAGCTTCGGCACGCGCGGTGCTGGATGGAAATTCACTGGCGATGGCCAGCCAGTGTTTGCGCGCCGTCGCAAAGTCGCGATTGAAATCACAGGTGCGCGCCCGGCGCAGGTGTTCGGCTTCGGTCAGTTGCGTGCGCGCAGACTCATCAATGTGGTCAAGTCCGATGATGGCCTTGAGCGCCGCATCATCCTGAAACCCGCCGTTCAGGAGCGATTCAAAAGTAGTTCGCGCTGCCGCAGTCTGATTCAATGCCAGTTGTGCTTCGCCAGTCTGCGCGAGGCTGTAGCGCGCCGTCATCCCACGTGTCCCGCTGATCTGCGCGAGCGTCGTGATTACCTGCTGATACTGACCGGATTTGAAATAACTCGCGCCCAGACGCTGGAGCGCCCGTTCACGATTGAGCCAGCCCGGATACTGCGCGACGAGCCTCTGAAGTTGCACCTGTTCCTCTTTAAGATCGCCAGCGGCCCGCGCCAGTTCGGCCAGATGCCAGAGCGCGTAAGCGGCAAGCACCGAGTTGCGCGCGACGACTTTCTGATAAGCCTTCGCCGCCTCTGCCGCCTTGCCCGCGCGATCCAGCACGCGCGCCAGCAGGTAATCGTAGTTATTGCGACTGAAGCCGGCATTATCGGCCCGCTCGTAATCACGCAGCAGCTTTTCCGCCGTGCCTAGATCGTGTTGCTCCATCGCGTCGCGGATTTCATTCGGCTTCGGCAGGCGAATCTGCGTGTTGGCCGAAGAGCAGAGCGTCAGGAGCGAAAGCAGGGCTGCGGCAAGAAAGCGAAGGTTCATGAGATTTGACTTCATCCCGTGTTGTCTGGTTCGGGGGCTGAAAGGATTATATGAAGGCGGGGCGCAAAACAGAAACGGGGGCAGGGCGAACAACCGGTTCCACCTGTTCCCCACCCTCTGTTTTTCCTACTTCACCCGGCTCGTTTTCCGTTTGATGAAATCCATCATCACGTATTCGCCGAGGCTGAGGCTCGTGGTGAAATAAGCTTTGCCGTGCGCGATCTCGGTCAGCTTTTTGACGAACTCGACCAGATAATAATCGTCCGTCAGCATAAACGTGTTGACGATGATGCCCGCCTTGCGGCATTGCGCGGCTTCGGCCAGTGTAGCGTCAACGATCAGCGGGTCGAGCCCCATCGAATTTTTATACAGCCGCGGGCCGACGCCGGCTGAGGCCCTGCCGCGCACGGTGCTGAAAGGATCCTGATCAACGAACAGCGCGGAAGGCTTGCCGTCAGTGATCATGATGATCTGCTTCATGTCCTTGCGCTGTGACATCAGGATGCGGCGCGCGAGGCGCAGGCCCTCGCAGGTGTTCGTGTGATACGGCCCGACCTGCACGCTCGCCAGCTTCGCGAGCGGCACTTCTTCCGCCGAATCATGAAAAAGGATCAGGCGCAGGCTGTCGCCGGGGTACTGCGTGCGGATCAGGTGCGAGAGCGCGAGCGCCACGCGCTTGGCCGGGGTGAAGCGGTCTTCGCCGTACAGAATCATCGAGTGCGAGCAGTCGAGCATCACCACGGTCGCGCACGAGGACTGGTACTCCGACTGCCGCACCATCAGGTCGCCGTATTCCAGATTGAGCGGCACGCCCAGACCCTCGCGGCTGATGGCCGAGAGCAGCGTCGCGTTGACATCGAGGTTGAGCGTGTCGCCGAATTCATACGGCTTCGACGATTCGTAAGCTTCGATGCCGGTCGAAAGGTATTTCGTGTCGTGGCGGCCGAAGGATGACTTGCCCAGACTCGCCATCAGGTTCCTGAGCGCCTTGTAGCCGAGAAAGTCTATCCCCTTTTCCGTGATCTCGAATTTGATGCGCGGCTTTTTGAATTCATCCGCCTGCCCCTTGCGCTGCTGGTTCTTCACCCGGGCGCGGCGCGCTTCGCCGTCTTCGCCGTCTTCGCCCTGCGTCTGTTCCTGCTGAATGCTCAGGAAGCCTTCCTGCAGGAGTTTTTGAATGAGCTGATCAATCAACTTCTCCAGGCGGTCGTCGCGCGCGTTGCCCTGCTCGTCGAAAAGCTGGTTGTACTGCTCATCGTCGAGCAGGCCGGAATTGCGTAGCGCCTCGCGGATCGCGTCGCGCAACCGCTCAAGCGCATCCTCGGGGTCGAGGAATTCATCATCGAAATCATCGTCCCGGTCGCGCGCCCGGCGGCGAGCCCGGTTGCGAAACTGATCCTGAAAGCCGCTCTGCAGCAGGTATTCAGAAAGGGCTTCCATCAGGTCGCTCAGGCTGATGTCGTCCCAGCTTTCGCCCGTCCATTTTGAATATTTCGTGTAACGCATATCGAGATGTATTCGCAGCCGTGATTATTGATTCCCTTCCGCCCCCGGGATCAGCAGGTCAACAACCAGAGGCAGATGATCCGAACCGACGTCACTTCCCGTCCGGCAATTTACCACTTTGATGTCAGGGCTGACGAGGCAGTGGTCAATCGGGATCATCATTGGTGGCAAATATGTCGGCCAAGTCGGCAATACACCAAAGCCTTTTCTTGTGCTGACCAGCCCGGACTCGCTGATAAACCGGGAGAAGTAAGGCGACCAGGGGGATGTATTCAAATCGCCAACGACCATCATCGGTGCCGGCAACAGTCGTGCAATGGCAGCGGTAACCGCAAACTGCTCATTCCTGTTCGGCAGACCTGTCCTGCTGACGGGCGGGGGCGGGTGGATGCTGATCAGTGACACTGCTTTCCCACCAATGTTGACTTTCGTTATGATCATCCAAGGCTTGGCCCTGTCAGTAATTGTGGCATCAACGTCTTCAAGCGGATAACGACTGAAGCAGGCGATGGTGCCCACATTTTCCGGCTCACGTCGTGAATAAGGATATGAGGTACTCAGCTCCTTCAATGCTTCAAGCCATTCACTGGTCGCCTCCTGCAAAATGACCACGTCGGGATTTTCTGTCCGTACAAGATCTGTCACCAGACGATAATTTCGATTGCGGTAAAGGACGTTTGAGAGCAGGACGCGAAAGTTATGGGCTTTCGGCCCGGCTCCCCTGCCAGACATAACACTCATTGGTAACAGATGCCCGGGCACGACGACTGCACCATTGAGCAGCACGCAGACCACACTCGCAATCAGCCAGCGCCATGCTCGAAAGCAGGCAAACCCGACGCTGCTGCCAATGGCAATGATCAGATACTGCACCCTGAAATGGGAACTGAGTTCGCCGTAGCGATGAAAAGTCCCAAAGTAACCGAGTACACTGAAAAACAGCGCAGCGACACATGATATTCGGAACAGCTTCAGCACAAGTTCACGCGTTAATTTACGCAGGACCCTGTTCAGCATCAGTCTCCTGATCATACTGCTGCGGTTCGGCCTCCCAGCGCTCCGGTTATCAACGCTTGTTCGCATCAATGAACAAATCAACGATCAGGGGCAGATGATCCGAACCGACATCGCTTCCTGTCCGGCAGTTCACCACTTTGATGTCAGGGCTGACGAGGCAGTGATCCACCGGAATCTTCACGAGCGGAAAGATATTCACTCCCAGCGGTCTGTTCAGCGTCGCCGAGAAATTCGGCCACGTGGGCAATACGCCAAAACCTTTTCTCGCCTCCACCAGCCCCGAGTCTCTCACCATCTCTGTGAAATATGGCGTCCAGAGCGAGGCGTTGAAATCCCCGACGACTATCGTTGGCGGAGGCAATTGTCTGGCGACGAGTGCGATTTCTGACAACTGCCGGTTGCGCTCCTGCGATTCCTCCCTGCTGAGCGGCGACGGCGCATGCAGTGTAATGATTGAAACGCTCCGGCCATTGAGATCGAGCCTCGTGACGATCCGCTGGTGTGGATTACCCGAAGCAACGCCCGCGCCGGCGTCCTGAAGCTCGTGGCGGCTGAAGCAGCCGATCCGCCCGTCGTGTTCCAACACATTTCGCTGAAAGGGATATTCACTGGCGAGCGGCCTCATCGCTCTGAGCCATTGTCCCTCCGCCTCCTGTAACACGAAGACATCGGGTTTCTCCGCCTGCACGAGGTCAATCACTGCCGCGTAATTCTGGTTTTTCCAAAGAACGTTGCAAAGCAGGACGCGAAAATTATGCGCCCGCGGTCTCGCTTCCGAGAGCGAACGCGGCAGATACCAGGGAACGATCACGACCGCATTCAGCAATGCACAACCGAGGCCGATCAGCACCCACCACCTCGCGCGAAAGCAGCCGAAGCCCGCGACGCACGCCAGAGCCACGACCAGATACTGCACCCGGAAGTGCGAGAAGAGATCCAGCGACCAGTGAAAGTGGCCCAGATACCCCGCCACGGTGAACAGCCAGTCTCCGATCACGACGATCACGATCAGTTTCAGCAGCAGATCGCGCAGCAGTCGGAGGAGAAGTTTTTTCATTGCCTGTGATCACTTGCGTGGGGCCGTTAATTCAATCTTCCTCCAGTCCAGTCCTCAAATGACTGTCGGGTCGGCCTGCGTTCGGGCGCGCCCTGGCTGTAACTCGCCTTGCCCTGCTCTTCGCTGCGCGCGAGTTTCTTTTGTGAATGCAGACCTTCCAGCACCAGCTCGCATGCGGTGATCAATGAGCCTTCGCTTTGGTCTTCAATCTTCCCGCTGCGCGCGGCGTCAAACAGGCCTTTGACACCTTTGAGGGCTTTGACGGCTTCCGCATTTCCGGCCATCTCGGCAAGGCTCAGGGTGCGACCGTGATTGAAATGATCCAGCACCTGGCGCAGATCTATGCCGGTGTAACGCTCGGTGAATACTTCTCCGGCGGCCTTGCGAATCAGGTCTCGGGCGACGCGGTCGGCCCCAACCTGCTCGCCTTCGTATTCGAGTTCGATCTTGCCGGTGATCGCGGGCAGCGCGGAATAAATGTCGCTGATGCGCGGCGTGACCGTTGACTCGTTGTTGATGAGCGCGCGGCGTTCGGCGTTCGAGACGACGCTTTCGAGCAGCGAGATCGGCAGCCGTTGGCTGACGCCGGAGCGCTTGTCTATGTGTTTGTCGGTCCGCGCGAGGATGGCGACCTGCTCGATGATTTCGCGGATCAGCACAGGGATTCTGACCTCAAGTTGCACCGGGCTGCCGCCATCAGCATAGCGCGCCGTCCAGGATTCCTGCCGGGTGATCGCGATGCCGTGTTCGCGGGTCGGCGGGTAGTGCGTCTGGATTTCGGCGCCGATCCGGTCCTTGAGTGGCGTCACGATCTTGCCGCGCGCCGTGTAATCTTCCGGATTGGCCGAAAAGACGAGCAGGACATCGAGCGGGAGCCGCACCGGGTAGCCCTTAATCTGCACGTCACCTTCCTGCATGATGTTGAAGAGTCCGACCTGAATCTTGCCCGCCAGATCGGGCAGTTCGTTGATCGCGAAGATGCCGCGATTCGCGCGCGGCAGCAGGCCGTATTGAATCGTCAGGTCATCTGACAGCAGCAGCCCGCTTTTTGCCGCCTTGATCGGGTCAACGTCGCCGATGATGTCGGCGATGGTCACGTCCGGCGTGGCGAGCTTTTCAACGTAACGCGCGTCACGACTAATCCACGCCAGCGGCGCGTCATCACCTTTTTCAGCAATCAGCTTCTTGCCGTAAGAGCTGATCGGCGCAAACGGGTCGTCATTGATCTCTGACCCGGCCAGCACGGGGATTTCTTCGTCGAGCAGGCCGGTCAGGGCGCGCAGAATCCGGCTCTTCGCCTGACCGCGCAGGCCGAGCAGGATCATGTTCTGCCGCGCGAGCAGTGCGTTCGTGACCTGTGGGATGACTGTGTCGTCATAACCGACGATGCCCGGAAAGAGCGTTTCACCGCCCCGCAGCTTCCTGATCAGATTGTGGCGGATTTCATCCCTGACCGGGCGACGGCGATAACCAGCCGCTTTCAATTCACCGAGGGTTTGTGGCTTTGTCATGCGGAAATTACCTCTGGCCGGAAAATTCTGACCCTTTTCTCCGTTTGATTGTGAGCGATGTGCGGACGTGATCTTAAACTTCGCTGGCCGAGGGGCGCAAGGCAAAGAAAAAAGGCCGCCTGCCCGCAGACGGCCTTTTCCGTTACATCGCCTTAACGGCGAGCGTGTCACTGCCTTATTTCCGGTCTCCATCAGTGGCGAGTTCTGTAGAGATGATAAAGCGCGCCGCCGCCACCGCCGATCAACGCGCCAACGCCTGCGCCCTTACCGCCACCAGCCAGCGCGCCGATGCCCGCGCCAATGGCCGCCGGTGCGGCAATCGTCAGAGCAGTGCGCAGCTTCGACCCTCTGTGGCGCCGCTCGTAATAAACCGGGCGCTCACGATAAACCACCCGAGTCCTGCCCGGACGGTAAGATATCGGTTGCGCAACAGCGTTGATGCCGGAGGCGCTGTATCGGGCCGTCTGCGGCTGCAGGCGCGCTTGATAGCCATCACCGAAACCTTCTCTGAAGCCCGCATTGTAGCCTTCACGGGTACTGTTTACTGTGCCCGTTCCCTGCCCGGTCAGCCCCTGGTTATAGCCTTCACTGTAACCGGCCTTGTAATCAGTCAGGTAAAATGCCTCGCCTTCACTTTTCGCGCCCGGCGCCGCCGCGCCCGGTGCGGTATTTGCTGCCACGTTCTGCGATTCGCCCGCCGCCTTCGCGCCGGATGAATCAGTCAGCCTTCCGAGTGCAAACCCTGAGATGAGCAACACGCCGGAAAGAGCAATGGATATGACTCGCTGTGTTCTCGTCATGACTTACCTCCTAAGCTGAATCTCCATGGACTTATGAAGATGGTTGGGTGACATCCTCGCGAGTTGCAACTGCGATGCCACAGAGGGGTGTTTTTCTTCAACCGAATAATCACTGCTATTTCAGAGGATACGAAATCGCGTCTGATTGAACTAATCCAGCAACAGCGCCGGGCGGTACGCTATATCGGTTACACGTAAGGAAAAAATACACGATATGGAATTGAAACCTTTTTCCTTTAGCCGTCACTTACCCTGCGGTTCGCCAATTCACCGGAAGAAAAATTAACAGGGAGGGGAAAGATGAGAATGACAACATCAGGTTTGCTGAAGGCAGTGTTGCTGATTACCGCGGTGTTCTGTTTCGCCGGCGTTTCAGTATTCGCGCAACGTGAAGAGCGGAATCGCGAGGATCGCGGATTGTCCTGCGATGATAACTGGGGCGACCGCGACGGGCGGCGCTCGCATTGCGAGATGAAGGAACAGACCATCGCCGCGACCGGAAGCAGGATCAGTGTGGACGGGCGGCAGAATGGCGGCGTTTCAGTGAGGGGCTGGGAACGCAATGAGATTTTCGTGCGCGCCAGAATCCAGACGTGGGCGCCGACTGAAAGTGAGGCGGAGAGTATCGCCCGCCAGATCCAGATCCAGACAGCCGGCGCACAGATCCGCGCTGAGGGCCCGTCGAATGAGCGCGACCGCAACTGGTCAGTGAGCTTCGAGGTCTTCGTCCCGCGCCAGTCCGACCTCTCACTCAAGGCCCACAACGGCGGGATCAGCGTTGCGACGGTGCGCGGTCGCATCGAATTTGAGACCGTCAATGGCGGTGTTTCTTTGCGAGAGGTCGGCGGTGACGTGAAGGGCGAGACGACCAACGGTGGTCTTTCGATCAAGCTGGCGGGGAACCGCTGGGATGGTGAAGGGCTCGATGTCAGAACGACGAACGGCGGAGTCAATCTTTCTGTCCCCGAAAATTATTCGGCCCATCTGGAAACCAGCACAGTCAATGGTGGCCTGAATATTGGATTCCCCGTCACCCTGCAGGGAAAGATCGAACGCGAGCTGTCAGTTGATCTTGGCTCCGGCGGTTCCCCACTGCGCGTCAGAACGACCAATGGTGGAATTTCAATTAAACGCGGGGCCTGATCGGATGTTAAGGAACCAGGGCTTCAGTTTGTCCTTACAGATGGACAGGCACAGGACAAGCTGAAGCCTTGGTCTTGAATTCAGAACACTCTGCGCGTCAGGTTGAAGCCAATCGTCAGCCCCTCGAACGACTCTGCCGCGAACGAACCCAGCAGCGACGCCCGCGTCCCACTCCGCTGCGACATCGTCGTCCCCGCCCCGTTGCTGAACACCAGGCTGAAGGCGTGCCGCCGCGAGATGCTCGCCTTCTCGATCCCGAACCCGAACGCCGGACGACTCGACCCGAACCTCCC
>Ga0070741_10001859_pt1 | contig 60433 bp, 41 predicted proteins | sample Coa_R1_4_FD_66440 | JGI IMG/M metagenome (GOLD analysis project Ga0070741, IMG submission 66440) | Surface soil microbial communities from Centralia Pennsylvania, which are recovering from an underground coalmine fire - Coalmine... | ecosystem: Environmental > Terrestrial > Soil > Unclassified ...
GGGTGGGCTGGCGCATCATTACGAATAATCTCGTCGTCATTGCAATAAAACTCACACTGCGCAAACGACGGGTCAAACCCAAAACCTAGACCAATGAGGTTTTCGGATGGAAACTAACTACGCGCGACGCACAGTAACAAATTGATTCGTTGCTCTTGCGCATAATGCCGCACAGTTTTGAATCTGCGCGGCAATTTTTATTTTCGCCGAAACACTTGGGATGATAGCGTAACCGCATCCAAATTCTTTTGCGAGACCTCAACGCCGATGCCCGGACCGGTGGGCACGCGCATCGTGCCGTCCGCGTCCACTTGAAATTCCGGCTCGACAATATCTTGATGAAAATAGCGCCGGCTCGCGGACAAATCACCGGGCAGTTTGAAATTCGGCAGTGCGGCGATGGCAATATTCCCCGCGCGTCCGATGCCGCTTTCCAACATTCCCCCACACCACACTTGCGCGTTATGCGCGGCTGCCACATCGTGAATTTTGATGGCTTCGGTATATCCGCCCACACGCCCCGGTTTGATATTGATGATGCGGCACGCGCCGAGTTCCAACGCAGCTTCCGCGTCGTCCGCCGAGTGAATACTTTCATCCAGACAAATCGCGGTTTTCAATTCGCGCTGCAAATGGATGTGTTGAAAAATATCGTCATTGGAAAGCGGCTGTTCGATAAGCAGCAAATTGTAATCATCCATCGCGCGAAAAATGTCCGCGTCCGTCAAACGATACGCGGAATTCGCATCCACTTGCAATCGAATGTGTGGAAACTCTGCGCGAATCGCGCGCACCAATTCCACATCGTGCCCGGGTTTGATTTTGATTTTGATCCGCGTATAGCCTTCCGCGAGATACGCGCGCACGCGTTCGACCAGCGCGTGCGTCGTCGCTTGCAATCCGACGCTTACGCCTACCGCGATGCGTTCCGGCAGCGCGTAATCGCGCTGTACGGTTTGTTGCGCATTAAACATTTGCGCGAGCGCTTTGTTCTGCCCTTTGGCAAACCAATCCCACAGCGCGGCTTCTAATCCGGCTTTTGCCATATTGTGCCCGCGCACGCGCGCCACCGCGCGCGGAAATTCGTGCGCCGCGCGAATTTCCGTTTCAAACAAAAGCGGAACCAAAAAATCGCGCAAGACATGCCACGCGGTCTGATTCGTTTCATAACTGTACCACGGTCCTTCGGACGCGACGCACTCGCCCCATCCAGTAATCCCGTCACCATCCACGCGCACGATAATGTGCTCTTCGACCGTTTCGACGCCGAACGAAGTCTCAAACGGCGCAATCAGCGGCATTTGGACAAGCCGTAGTTCGATGCGTTCTATACTCATGTGAAATTTTTTCCTTCCTTGACGCCTTGCGCAAATCGTTTAGAATAACGAGCGAATGCCCCCGTAGCTCAAAGGATAGAGCGACGGACTTCTAATCCGCAGGTTGCGCGTTCGAGTCGCGCCGGGGGCGTTTTTTCATTTCCCCAATTCATTCACTGCTGCGACTTGGCTGCCCGCGTTTTGCCGCGCGCGCGGCTCGCGCACACGGCGCAGCACCAAAGCCGTCCCCACGACTGTCAAAAACAAACTCACCCAAATCAAAACGGGATAACCGTACGTCGCCCATAAAAAACCTCCGAGCAGTGGCGACAAACCAATGAACGGTCCCCAAATCCCGCGCGCCAGTCCCATATATGTCGGGCGCCGCGCTTCCGGCGCAAATTCGACTACGAGCGTCAAATCCGAAACCATCAGCCCCGTGCTCGCCACGCCCATCAAAAAGAAAACTGCGTAATAGAAATAGACGTTCGCCGCGACGGCAGCCAGCAGCAGCGCGAAGGCATACGCGGCGGACGAGAGAATCAGTACCAACTTTTGACTGTGCTTGTCGCCCATCCAACCCCACAACACATTTGCGCCAATGCTGCTGACCAACAATAACGCGCCAAAGACGGCGGCTTGCGCGTCTGCCAATTGAAACGCGCGCACCGCGTACACAGCAAAAAACGCGGTCGCCATCCAACCCAAATAGCCGAGCGCCCGCGCAATCAGGTACCACACGAACGCGCGGTCCTCGCGCAGCAACGTCCACAGCTCGCGCGCATACGCGCGCGCGGAACGCGATGTTTTGCGCGCTGACGGCAGCGCGGGCTCGCGCGTTTGCGCCAAGACAAACCACGAACCCATCATCAAAACAAACGCACACACAAAGCACAGCGCGAAATTGTACGGATACGCGACATTCAACAACAACCAGCCCGCCGCGAACGCGCCTGCCAAGCCAAAAATTCCGCCAAAGAAACGCTGCGCCGCGTAAAAGCGCCCACGCTGCCGCAGCGGAAACAAACGCGAAATCATTTCTTGCCACGGAATCGCCGTGATGCCGCCGCAAAAAGCATACACCGTGTAGAGGAACAAAAACCAAAACAGCACCGTGTCATTCGCTTCCGCCGGCAGGCTCCCCGCCCACCAAATCAAAACCGCAATCAGCAAATACGGAATGCGCTGAATCAAACCGCTGGTCAACACAAACGGTTTCATCCGCGAACGCCCCTCAAAGAGGGGCGCGGTAAAAATTTGCGGGAACGCCCAGCCCAACAATTCGAGCGCGGGAAGCATTCCAATAATTATCGCATTCGCCGTAAGGTGACTCAGATATACCGGCAAAATCGTACTCGAGGAAACGAACGTGATACCAAAAATCCACAGCGTGCCGTCCAACACATTCACGGTGAAATTGTGTCGCAGCGTTTTTGGTTTTTCTGCGGGAGAAAGCGATTCAAGCTTCATCGCAAGCATTATAATTTACATGCCCGCGCGATTGAAATACATCGTCCGTGTTACAATACGCGCATGTCTTTATCCGATTCTTCCGTCGCTGTCGGCTCACTTTTGACGATTGACGATGTCGTGCGTGTGGCGCGCCGCAACGCGCCGGTGCATCTCGACGCGTCCGCGCGCACCAAAATGTCCGCCAGCCGCGCGTGGGTCGAACAAATTGTCGCGCGCGGCGAGCCCATCACGTACGGTATCAACACCGGCTTTGGCATTTTCGCCAACGTCCACGTATCGGGCGCGCAAGCGCGCGATTTGATGCGCAAACTCATTCTCAGTCACGCGGTCGGTGTCGGCGAACCGCTAAGCGAAGAGGTCGTCCGCGCGGCGATGCTCATTCGCGCGAACGCGTTGGCGCAGGGTTTTTCCGGCGTACGTGTCGAAATCCTCGAAACGCTGATCGAGATGTTGAATCGCGGTGTGCATCCCATCATCCCCGCGAAAGGTTCCGTTGGCGCGAGCGGCGACCTCGCGCCGTTGTCGCATCTCGCGCTCGTGCTGAGCACGGACGACGACGATCGCGACGACCAAAGCGGCGAAGCGATTTTTCGCGGCGAACGCGTCAGCGGCAAAATCGCGATGGAGCGCGCCGGCATTCCGCGTTTGGCGCTCGAAGCCAAAGAAGGGCTCGCGCTAAACAACGGCACCGCCGTTTCGACAGCTATCGCATTGCTCGCGGCGGCGGACGCTCACAATGTCATCGCGCACAGCGCGCTGGCGGTTGCGCTGACGCTCGAAGCGCTGCGCGGCGCGTCGAACGCCTTCGATGCGCGCATTCATGACGCAGCGCGTCATCCCGGACAAAAAGAGATTGCCGCGCGCGTGCGCGGCTTGACACGCGGCAGTCGTTTGGTGGACAAGGCGCAGCGTGTACAGGACGCGTATTCGATTCGCTGCGCGCCCCAAGTCATCGGCGCGGCGCACGACGCGTTGGAATACGCGACCGCGCGCCTGGAAGAAGAAATGAACGCGGCAACCGACAATCCGCTCATCTTTGTCGAAGCGGCGCACGCGAACGCGTCGCATCCGCAGGGGGCAGCATTGTCGGGCGGAAATTTTCACGGCGAAGCGGTGGCGCTCGCCGCTGCGCTGCTGGCGATTGCGGTTGCCGAAGTCGGCGCCATCAGCGAACGGCGCACGTTTCGATTGCTCGATGGAAAATTGAACGACGGCTTGCCAATGATGCTGGTCGAACGCGGCGGGCTGAACAGCGGCTTGATGATGGCGCAGGTAACTGCCGCCGCGCTCGCATCGGAAAACAAAACGCTCGCGCATCCCGACGTGCTCGATTCCATCCCGACCAGCGCGAATCAAGAAGACCATGTGCCAATGGCAGCGAACGCGGCGCGCCATTTGCGCGAAATCGTTTGGAACACCGAACATATTCTCGCCATTGAGATTCTCACCGCCGCGCAAGCGATTGATTTACGGCTGCGCAACGAAGGCAAAGGCGCCGAGATGCTGGGGCAAGGCACGCGCACGGCGTATACGCGATTGCGCGCGGACATTCCCTTTTTGACAGAGGACCGCATACTCGACCGCGACATCCATACCGCGCGCGCGCTGCTGCAAACGGGCGTGTTATTGGACGCGCCCGAGTGATTTTTGATTCGACCCAAAATTGTGCTAGAATGTTTTTGGCGAAATTTATGGCGCAGAAATTTTTTCATCACGTTCATCACCCTTCGCATCGCACGTTGATGCTGTTTTTCCGCGCCGCCTGATTTCGATTTTTTGAATGCGACATAATTTGGCGTGGAACGGCTCCACGCCTTTTTTGTTTTGTTTTTTTTCGGGTTGTTTGAGGATAGCGTCTTCACTATGCGAAAGGATAAACTCTTATGGCAGCTTTTGTAGAACCGCGCTTGCCGCGCGGGATGCGCGACATCATTCCGCAAAAAATGTTACAGCGCCGCTATGTGATGCGCGTCATCGAAAACGTGTTTGAGCGTTTCGGTTTCGAGCCGCTGCAAACGCCCGCGCTCGAACTCGCGCAAACTCTGCTGGGCAAATACGGACCCGACGCGGAAAAATTGATTTACGACGCGCGACATCGCGAAGGCAAAGAAGACCTCGCGCTGCGTTACGATTTGTCTGTGCCGCTGTCGCGCGTGGTCGCCATGAATCCGCAGTTGGTGAAACCGTTCAAGCGCTATCAAATCGCGCCAGTGTGGCGCGCGGAACGCCCGCAAAAGGGACGCTATCGCGAATTTTATCAATGCGACGCGGACATTGTCGGCACGGCGTCTATGCTCGCCGACGCAGAGATCATCGCGATGATTTTTGTGATTCTCAGCGAACTCGGCTTTCAAGAATTTGTAACGAAATTGAACAATCGCAAAATCTTGACCGCGTTGGGCGAATATTCCGGCGTGCCCCCCGCCCTGCTCGGCGGTTTGTACCGCGCGTTGGACAAACTGGACAAGATTGGACGCGAGGGCGTGCGTGAGGAAATGCTCAAGAACGAAATCCCATCGGACGCGGCGGAAAAAATTCTCGACCTCATCGCCCTGCCCGTGGACGACCTTGAAGGATGGCGCGAAAAATTACGCGAGTATCCGCTCGGCGCACAGGGCATTGCCGAATTGCAAGAGCTGCTGCAATTCACGCGCGCGTTGGGCGTGAATCCCGCGCGTTTGCAAGTGGATTTGACGATGGTGCGCGGGCTCGAATATTACACCGGTCCGATTTTTGAAACGGTGGTGACCGAGCCGAAAATCGGTTCGCTCACGGGGGGGGGGCGTTACGACGGCTTGATTGGGCTGTTCAGTAAAACTTCGCTGCCCGCGACCGGCACCACCATCGGCATCGAGCGCATCATTGACGTGATGGACGAACTGCAAATGTTTCCGCCCAATCTGGGCAAGACGGTCACGCAAGTTTTGGTCACGGTCTTTGACGCGGAACGACGCGCGGCATCTCTTGCGCTGACGATGGAACTGCGCGCCGCCGGCATCAACGCGGAAGTATGGTACGACGCGGACGGCTTGGGCAAGCAGTTGAAATATGCGGCAGCAAAAGGCATTCCATACGCGATCCTCATCGGTCCCGACGAAGCCGCGTCGAACGTCGTCACGCTGCGCGATTTGACGAGCGGAGAACAAATCGCCATTACGCGCGAGCAGATTGTCAATCAGTTGCAGAAAAAAATAGCGGCGGTGTAATAATTTTTGCCATCCTTGCAAGTATGCTATACTTGGAGCCGCAGCTTCAAACTGCAAGTTGGATTTGATGCTGCGCCAAATCATGGTGGCCATAGCTCAACGGCAGAGCGCTTGACTGTGGATCAAGAGGTTGCGGGTTCGAAACCCGTTGGCCACCCTCCGCAAGAGCGAGGCGCGAACAAGTGCCTCGCTCCTTTTAGAAACGACGCGCGAACAAATGGTCTAATCCTCCTCAGGAGTTTTCGATTTGAGCAACCTCATTAATCCCGATAATGCCGGCAAACGGCGCGACCGCTATGTCAAAGCCACCGTGTTGGCGATGCGCGAATTGGTGAACAAGAAAAAAGTGGACGATGAAGTGCGCGACCTCACCGCATTCATCGTTCTCACTTTGAAACAAATTGACGAAACGATTGACGAGACGTGCAAAGCGTGGGAAAAACGCGATTACTGGATCAAAGCGGACCGCTTTCGCAACGATTGGTTTTGGACCAAGAGCGCGGCAGCGAAACTCGAGCAAGCCGTCATCGAAAACAAATGGCAGCTTGTGCCCGCCGTCGTCAAGGAAATGGCAAAACATTTGCAGAACGTGACCCTTCCCAAACGCGATTGGGGCACGCCCTGGACGGGCGCGTACGCGCTGCTGTTGGAAAAACGCGAAAAAGAAGCCGCGCGGCGGTGAATTGACCACAGCGCGGATGTACGCTATCATCGCGCCGTTCCACAATTGCCCGCGTAGCTCAATGGATAGAGCACTTGTCTTCGGAACAAGCGGTTGGCGGTTCGACCCCGTCCGCGGGCGCTTGTGTATAATGGACTCTGGTACACGAGTCCATTTTTTTATACCCCAGCAAAGCCCATGGAAAATTTTGAACGCATCGAACACATCAAGGGCGAAGCCGCGCCGAGCGCCCCCCCCCCTTCCGGGCTCACGTCTGCGGCAGCACAAGCTTTTGTCGTGATTCTGGTCATTGCCGTATTTCTTGCCGCGTGGCAAATTCTCGCCGCCGCGCAAAATGTGCCGACCTTTTTTTTGCCCAAGCCCAGTGACATCGCGCAGCGTTTTGTGGCAGGGCTGCGCGACGGGACGTTGACGCGGCACATCGCCATCACGTGGAGCGAGGCGCTGGTCGCGTTTGTTTTGGCGTTCGCGTTTTCCTCCACGCTCGGTTATGCCCTGGCGAAATCGCCGCTGCTGGAAAAAGTGGTTTCGCCGTTTATTGTCGCGTCGCAGTCGCTGCCCATTTTCGCGATTGCGCCGTTTGTGCTGATTCTCTTTGGCAATGGCTTTTGGTCGAATGCGCTCATGGGCGCGCTCGTCGCGTTTTTTCCGATGCTCGTCAATACTGTCGCCGCGCTGCGCGGCATCGGCGATGAATCCCGCGCGTTGATGCGTTCGTTTGCCGCGACTCCGCGTCAAGTGTTTGTGTATTTGGAATTGCCGGCGAGTCTGCCCTATTTGTTTGGCGGAATTCGCGCTGGCATTACGCTGTCGGTCATTGGCGTATTGGTCGTGGAATTGTTTTGGGCGGATCGCGGCATCGGGTTTTTGCTGAATTTCGCGCGCGGGCAATTCGATACGCCGCTGTTGTTTGCGGGCGTTCTGGCATTGATTCTCATGAACCTCAGCATGTACATTGCCATCGCGCTTTTGGAACGCGTCCTCATGCCGTGGCGCTATCTCAAAAACTGACGCGCCGATTTGACGCGCTGCGGCATTGTTTATAGAATTGGCGCACAATTGAATACAACCTCGGGGCAGGGTGATTTGGGCGACGCAAAATGCGTTGCTCAGAAATTCCCGATCGGTGGTACAGCCCACGAGCGGCGATTCGTGGCAGAGACGCAAATACACAGGCAATCCATTTGCGTTCACAATTGCAGCAGGATTTGGTGAAATTCCAAAGCCGACGGTATAGTCCGGATGAAAGAGGTGATGCGGCATGAAACGCGTTCAGCGTTCCATGCTGTAGTTTTGTGTTACATGTTTGACGTGGCACAAAACTGCGCGCGTCGGTGACGCGCGGCGATGCGCACGCGAGCCCCGAACAGAAATTTTGTTCGGGGCTTTTTGTTCCAATCTAACAGCATCGCTGCACGCGACGCGCTATGTTGCCATTCCCCGAGTTTGTATCAGGGAATTTTTTTTTGCGAGCCAAACTCGCGGGAGGATCAAGATGAAGCAAGAACAATGCATGAGGGATTGGAGACGTTATGCCATAACGCCCAGCGGGAGACGTTATGCCATAACGCCCAGCGGGAGACGTTATGCCATAACGCCCAGCGGGAGACGTTATGCCATAACGTCTCTACTGGCGCTGTTCGCCCTGTTGATCGTCAGCGCGTGCGCGCCCGCTGCAACGCCGACGCCAACCGCCGCGCCGGTGACACCCGTAACGCTTGTGATGGGGTACATTCCCAATGTGCAGTACGCGCCGTTCTTTGTCGCGGAGGACAAGGGGTATTTTGCGCAAGAAGGCATTCGCGTGAATTACAATTGGGGTTTTGAATTCGACGGCATCAGACTCGTCGGCGCGAATCAAGCCGATTTCGCCATCGTCACTGGCGACCAAATTATTCAAGCGCGCGCTCAAAATGTGCCCATCGTCTATATCGGCAATTGGTACAACGCGTTTCCGATTGCCGTCGTTTCCTTTAGCGACAAGAACATCAAAACGCCGCAAGACCTCATCGGCAAAAAAGTCGGACTGCCCGCCCTCTTTGGCGCGTCGTACACCGCGTGGCGCGCGCTCTTGTACGCGGCAAAAATTCCGGACTCGAGCGTTCAGGTCTCGAATATCGGATTCACGCAAGTGCAGGCGTTGAATCAAGGCACGGTAGATGCCGCAGTGGTCTATGCAAATAACGAGCCGGTGCAATTGCAGCTCGCAGGCAAAAGTCTCAACGAAATCAAGACGTGGGAATACGCGAAACTTGTCGGCAACGGCATCGCCACAAACGAAGCAACCCTGAAAAATCGTCCGCAGCTTGCGCGCGGTTTTGTGCGCGCGTTGCTGCGCGGGATTCAAGACACGCTCGACAATCCCGACGAAGCGCTGCAAATCGCCGTCAAACATGTGCCCGAAGCGGGCGGCGATAATTTGGCGACGAGCAAAGCTGTCCTGCAAGCCTCCCTACCCTTGTGGCAGAACACACAGCTCGGCGAAACACAGCTCGCGGATTGGCAGGCGATGGAACAATTCATGCGCGCGGCAGGCTTTATCAATTCGGAGGTAGATGTGAGCAAGGCGTTTACGAATGATTTCCTCAAATAGCTGCGATCTTGGGCGGGGCAAGCCTGTAGGCTTGCCCCGCTTGCTTGATCAAGTCAAATCACGATTAGAACTCGAGCCGGACGCCGCGCGGCGTACAGAGACGCGTTAAAGGATGCTATAATGGATTCGCTGCCGCAATGAAAATGAAAATTTTGGTCATTGACGACGATGCGCTCTTGCGGCGCAGCCTGCAGCATGGGCTGGAACGCAAAGGGGATACGGTTATCACCGCCAAAGACGGCGCGAGTGGGCTAGACGCCGCGCGTCACGATTCCCCAATCTCGTGCTGCTCGACATCGGACTGCCAGACCAATCCGGCATAGACCTTGCGCGCACACTGCAGCGCGAGTTGGATGTGCCGATTGTTTTTCTTACCGGGCGCGACCAAGAAACGGACATTGTCATCCGAACTGCATAACTTGACCGATGCGCGCATTGTCATCGTTGCGCCGGACTCGACCATTCTGGCATCAAGCGAAACGGCAGATCTGGGACTCGTCGGAACACGCTTTTCGGATGCCGCTGTAACACAGGCACTGGCAGGGCAAACGGCACAAGGCATTGGTCCCGGGCTGGTTGCCGAAACGGATCAAAACAGGGCAGATAAGCAGCCAATGGAACTGATACTCGCTGTTTTGGTGGGCTTTGGCGCGGCAATCGTCGCGCCATCGTTGTCTCAACTCACACACAAGTGGAGCGGCGCAATTCTTGCGTTGCTTCCGCTTGGGCTCACACTCTATTTCCTGAACTTGATTCCGCTTGTCGCCAACGGCACACCTGTCACCGCGAGCATCGCATGGGTGCCGGCGCTGGGCATCCAACTGTCGTTTTATGCGGACGGCTTGAGCTTGTTGTTCGCGGTGCTCATCAGCGGCATTGGCGCGGTGGTCATCCTGTACTCGAGTAGTTATTTGCAAGAACATCCCGAATTGGGGCGCTTTTATTTCTTTATTCTCGTTTTCATGGCGTCCATGTTGGGAGTCGTGCTCGCGGACAATTTGCTGCTGCTCTTTATTTTTTGGGAATTGACAAGCATCAGTTCATACTTTTTGATTGGCTTGGAGCATGAACGCGAACCAGCGCGCGCAGCCGCACTGCAGGCGCTGCTGGTGACGGGGCTCGGCGGCATTGCGTTACTCGGCGGACTTTTGTTGATAGGACAGCTGGGCGGAAGTTTGGAATTTTCCGCATTGACGTCCGGAGAGGTAAACCTGCGTTCCAGCGCGCTTTATATTCCCATTCTGCTGCTGGTACTGGGCGGCGCGTTCACCAAGTCCGCGCAATTTCCGTTTCATTTTTGGCTCCCCAACGCGATGCAAGCGCCAACGCCTGTGAGCGCCTATCTCCATTCGGCGACGATGGTCAAAGCCGGAGTCTATTTGTTGGCGCGGCTTTCGCCCATGCTCGCCGGCACGGAATGGTGGCGGTGGATTGTCGAACCTGTCGGCATGTTCACCATGCTGCTCGGCGCGTATCTCGCCCTGCAAAAAACGGACCTCAAACAAATTCTCGCTTATTCGACGGTGAGCGCGCTGGGCTTGTTGATGCTGATGTTGGGCATCGGCGGCAAGCTCGCCATTGAAGCCGCGCTGGTGTTCCTTTTGGCTCACGCGTTGTACAAGGGCACACTCTTTCTGGTCGCCGGCGCAATTGACCACGAGACGGGCACACGCGACGTTCGCGAGCTGGGCGGACTGCGCCTGGCGATGCCGCTTACGGCGGGCACAGCGCTGCTGGCAGCATTGTCTATGGCAGGCGTGCCGCTGTTTTTGGGATTTATCGGCAAGGAATTGGTTTATGAAGCAACATTGGACGCCACCGCAGAAATTCTATTGACGGGCGCAGTTTTCGTGACCGGTGTGTTGTTTGTCGCGATTGCGCTCATCGTCGGTTACGCGCCCTTTTTCACCGCACGCATGGAAACGCCACAACATCCGCACGAAGCGCCGACGGCAATGATTTTGGGTCCCGCGCTTTTGGCGCTGCTCGGGTTGGGCTTGGGAATCTTTCCGAATGCTTTTGATGCCGCGCTGCTTGCATCCGCGACGAGCGCGGTGTGGGGGGCGCCTCTGACGGTCAAGTTGGCGTTGTGGCACGGCATTACGCCGATGTTGGTCTTGAGCGCGCTCACCATTGCGGGAGGTCTGCTCGTGTATTGGTTGCGCCATGCGGCGCGGCGCGTGTTGGCGCCATTGCAGACCTTGTCGCGTGTGGGACCGGCGCGCGGATACGATTTTGCGCTGCGCGGTTTGAACTGGGCGGCAGCGGCGCAAACCCGCGTTTTGCAGAGTGGGTATCTGCGTCATTATCTCATGATTATTATCGCCGCGCTGGTCGCGTTGACGGGCTATACATTGTGGAGTCATGCCGGTTTGACGCTCTCTTTTCAGAATTTCGATTTGCGCTTTTACGAAGCCGGACTCGCCGTGCTCATCCTATTGGCGATTCTCACTGTCACAACCACCAGTTCGCGTCTCACTGCCATTGCCGCGCTGGGCGTCGTGGGATATAGCGTCGCGTTGATTTTTCTGTTGTATGGCGCGCCGGATTTGGCGATGACGCAGTTTTTGATTGAAACGTTGACGGTGATTTTGTTCGTGCTGATGTTTTATCATCTCCCGCGTTTTGCGACGCTGACGCCGCGTCGCGAACGCGCGCGCGACATGATCGTCGCGGCATTGGGCGGCGGATTGATGACGGCGCTTGCATTGATTGGAATCGGCGTCGAACATGACAAGACCGTATCCACGTTTTTTGCCGAGAACAGCGTTGTGCTCGCGCACGGGCGCAACATCGTGAATGTGATTCTGGTAGATTTTCGCGCGCTCGATACGTTGGGCGAGATTACGGTACTGGCGGTCGCGGCAATTGGCGTGTTTGCGCTGCTCAAGTTGCGCCTCGCGCCGCGCCAAGACAAGGATAAAAAATGACCTCACTGATTTTACGGACGGCGACGAATTATCTCATCGAACTTCTCTTGCTCTTTTCTGTTTTTCTTTTGCTGCGCGGGCATAATGAACCGGGCGGCGGTTTTGTCGGCGGGCTTGCCGCGTCCGCCGCGTTCGTGTTGTACACGATTGCGTTCGATGTGCAGAGCGCGCGGCAGCTTTTGCGTGTCGAGCCGCATAATTTGATTGGCGCGGGATTGATGATTGCGCTCGCGAGCGGGTTGGTCGGGCTGCTGCTAGGCAAATCTTTTTTAACGGGCGCGTGGGTCAAATGGAATGTGTTGGGCACGCTGGAGGTCGAGTTGGGGACGCCGCTGTTTTTTGACATTGGCGTTTATCTCGTTGTCCTGGGCATAACGCTGCTGATTATTTTTTCGTTGTTTGAGGAGTAGAGATGAATTTTGTACTGGCGCTGGTCATTGGCGCGTTATATACGGCGGGATTGTACATGATGCTGCGCCGCAGTATCGTCAAATTGATTATCGGTCTCGTGCTGCTCGGGCACGCGGCGAACCTTTTGATCTTTGCCGTCGGTGGACTCCGCCGCGCGAGCCCGCCACTGATTCCCGAAGGCGCGGTGCAGCCCGCCGCACCGCTTGCGGACCCTGTGCCGCAAGCGTTGATTCTGACCGCGATTGTAATCGGCTTTGGTGTGTTGGCATTCGCGTTGGTGTTGATTCATCGCGCCCATCAAGTGGTCGGCACGGACGACCTTGACGATATGAAGGCGACGGACACATGAACATACTGTTGGTGCTGCCCATTCTCATCCCCTTGACCACTGCCGCGCTGTCGCTGTTGGCATGGCGCTATATGTATCTGCAGCGCTTCTTGGGCGTCGCGGGCGCGGGCGCGCTGCTCGGCGCGGCGATTGTGCTGTTCGTCGCGGTGTGGCACGACGGCATCCTCGTCACGCAAATCGGCGGGTGGCGCGCGCCGTTCGGCATCACGCTCGTCGCGGACTTGTTCAGCGCAATCATGCTCGTGCTCGCGGGGTTGATGGGTTTCGTCGTCGCGCTCTATTCCGTAACGACGATTGGCTCGCGGCGCGAAATTTTTGGTTATTACTTGCTGCTGCATATTCTGTTAATGGGCGTGTGCGGCGCGTTTCTCACGGGCGACCTGTTCAATTTGTACGTCTGGTTCGAGGTGATGTTGATGGCGTCGTTTGTGCTGCTCGTCCTGGGCGGTGAACGCGCGCAAATCGAAGGCGCGCTCAAATATGTGACACTCAACCTGATGTCTTCAGCAATTTTTCTTGCGGCAGTCGGCATTTTGTACGGAACGGTTGGCACGCTGAATATGGCGGACCTGGCGGTCAAGCTGCGTACGAGCGCGGAACCCGGTTTGATGACGACGCTGGCAATGTTGTTTCTGATTGCGTTTGGCATTAAAGCAGCCGTGTTTCCGCTTTTCTTTTGGCTGCCCGCGTCGTACCACACGCCGCCAGTTGCCGTATCGGCGGTTTTTGCCGGACTCTTGACCAAAGTTGGCGTGTATGCGTTGATTCGCGTATTTACGTTGTTGTTCACGCAAGATGTGGGCTATACGCATACGTTGATTTTGGTCCTGGCGGGCTTGACGATGGTGACGGGCGTGTTGGGCGCGGCGGCACAAAACGAATTTCGCCGCATTCTTTCCTTTCACATCATCAGCCAAATCGGATACATGATTATGGGCTTGGGTCTGTTTACGCCGTTGGGGCTTGCGGGTTCCGTTTTTTACATCACGCATCACATCATCGTCAAGACGAATTTGTTTCTCGTCAGCGGTGTCGCCCACAAATTGGGCGGCTCATTTGAATTGAAAAAATTGGGCGGTTTGTATGCAAGCCACCCTTTGCTCGCGCTCTTGTTTCTCATTCCCGCGTTCGCGTTGGCAGGCGTGCCGCCACTTTCGGGTTTCTTTGCAAAATTGTCGCTGGCGCAAGCGGGCGTCGGGGTCGAACAATACGCCATTGTCGCCACCGCGTTAGTAGTAGGATTGTTGACGCTGTTCTCTATGACAAAAATTTGGGCAGAGGTGTTTTGGAAGCCGCGTCCCACCGATGTCGCCGCGTCGGAGGCAGCCCAATTAACTGTGCCCGCGACGCGTCTGTCCGAAACGGAAATCTTGCCCATCGTTTTGCTCGCCGCGCTTACAGTCCTCATCGGACTGTTCGCCGAGCCGGTCTTGGCGGTGGCGACGCGCGCTGCCGCGCAATTGCTCAACCCGGATTTGTATATTCAAGCCATCTTGGGAGGTCACCCATGAACCTTCTATTACTGAATCTCTTTCTGGCGTTGACGTGGGTGTTTGTCACGGGCGAATTTACGCCCATCAATCTCGCGTTCGGGTTTTTATTGGGCTATCTTATTCTGTGGTTCACGCAACGCGCCATTGGCGCGTCTGGTTATTTTGGCAAAGTGGCGCGCATCGCGCGCTTTGCGGCGTTTTACCTTCGCGAACTCGTGAGCGCCAATCTGCGCGTCGCGTACGATGTGGTGACGCCAACGCATCACATGCGTCCGGGCATTGTGGCGATTCCACTCGACGCGAAAACGGATACGGAAATCACGCTGCTGGCAAACTTTATCACGATGACGCCCGGCACATTGAGTCTGGATGTTTCCGATGACCGCAAGGTGCTGTACTTGCATGCGATGTATCTGGGCGATATTGAAGAATTCCGCCGCGAAATCAAAGAAGGACTTGAAAGGCGGCTTTTGGAGGCACTGCGATGAATCCTGACACAACCGGGCTGCTTACTGTGACCAGTTATCTCGTGCTGACCATGTTGACGACGGGAATGTTTCTCGTCTTGTTCCGCCTCGTGCGCGGTCCAAGCTTGCCCGACCGAGTGGTCGCGCTCGATTTGATGGTGATGCTGACGGTTGGCTTTATTACCGTGTACAACATCGCAACGGACCTGGCGGTCTTTTTGGATGTGGCGATTGTTTTGGCGCTGCTCTCGTTTCTCGGAACGGTGGCGTTTGCGCGTTATGTGGAAAAAGGAGCGACGCGATGAGCGAGTGGTTGATCGCCGGGTTGATGTTCTTGGGCGGCTTGCTGATGCTGCTGGCGGCAGTCGGCGTGGCGCGTTTGCCCGATTTGTTCATGCGGATGCAGGCGGCAACGAAAGCGTCCGCGCTCGGCGCAGGGTTGATAGTGTTGGCGGTGGCAATCTTTTTCGGCGACGTGGGCACGGTAATGCGCGCGGTGTTGGTGATTGCATTCATCTTTTTGACCGCGCCGGTGTCCGCGCATCTCATTGGACGCGCGGCATATTTTGTGGGCGTGCCGCTGTGGGAAGGCACGGTGATTGACGAGCTGCGCGACCACTATGATTTGCGGACGCACGCGTTGACGAGCGCGGCGGACCCGGTTGCGCCTCGCGAACCCGCCTCCAACAGTTAGAGCGAATAGTATTAGCCGACCCCCATTAGCAAAACTTGAGATTCGCTTGTGCTTGCTTTGAGGTTTCCGAAAGCGGCTAGTACCTGCCAATCTGAAATTGCAGAAGCAGGTTTGGGTTCGGAGGATTGGATAACAAATCGGCGCGTCTCGTTGGGCAGACGAGACGCGCCGAGATTTTTTCCGCGCGTTTGTTTCTGCTGCCGCGCGCATTGCGTTCAACACACAAACGGCACTTCGGTCAGCGGTGAGGTGCGCAGGATGCGGTGCTGTCCAAGTTCGTCAGTCAGCGGGCTGGGCGTTTGACGCAAATCGGCAGTTTCGGCGCGCGCAGTCATTTGTTCGCGGACCGCGCCGGCAGACGGCAGTTCGGTCATACGAAGCGTGCTTCTCGCCGCTTCGTGCACTTGAGCTTGTGCCAGCCCGGGAATGTGTTCGTAGATGTTTGTAATCGTCGGCAAAATTTCGACGACCAAAACGCTCAGCGGCAAATCCAGCGGCAAGCCGTACCGCGCGAGCAGTTGATTGATTTCTTGATTGCTCCAAGCGGTCGTACCGTATTTCGTCATGTCTTGGTTCGACTGCGCGGCGTCGGTCAATTTGTACACGTGCTGGAAATTCGCGTAACTCAAATCATCTTTCCAATTTTTGATGGTGATGTTGCGCAGGGTGAGCCGCTGTTGGTCATCGTATTTGACGAGCCAGTCCACCTGTTTGTCTTGCTCGATTTGCACGCGCCAATCCAGCGGCTTGGTGTCCAGCAGAATATTGCGAAAATCTTGATTGTCCGCCTGCTTGACTTGGGCGTACAACAAACACCACAACTGTGTGCGCGGCGGGTCGGCAGTGACATTTTTGCCGTTGAACACGGCGACCGCGTACGGCGCGGTGACGTACAATTTTTCCTCATCGCGATTGACCGCGCAGGTCAACGCGGGCGCGGGATGTTGAATGCCCGTCGCGCGCAGCGGACGTCCGAAACGACCTTGCGCGGTGCACCAAGCCATCTCTTGCGTGTCCGCGTTCCGATAATGTCCGACGCGCAATTCGTACGTGAAAAAGCCAAACAATTCCGCCGCGTCGGAATGCAGCCCCGGCGGCAGCGGCAAGAGATAATGCCTGTCGCTGTCCGTTGCCTTTTGCATCGGCTGCATCGCGGTCAAACCCGCGAGGTCGTTGGTCGCGCCCGGCGGAATCACGCGAATCCATTCGGGGTCAATCGGGAGTGACGGTTCTTGCGGCGCGACAAACAGTTCGGGCTGATTGGCGCTGATAAGTTGGTCGGGCGCGTATGCCAACACGCGCGCAAAGAACGTATCGTTCGGATCCGCAATCGGTTCTTCAAATTCAATCCACAAGTAGCGGCGGCGCGGTTCGGTCGCGGAATATTTTGTGTTGCGTTGATACGGCGAAAGCGCGATGCCCGCTGACGCGATCTTTGGAATTTGCGCGGGCGGCGTCGTAATCGGCAGCGTGATGGCAATTTGCATATCGGCGTCGTGCTGCGCGGCGTGTTGCGGCTTGAATTGTGTCGCGATGCTGTAACTCACCTCAATTGTGTCTGGGAAACGCAGCGCGGGGTTGCCCGCGGGCGGCTGCGTGCGCGGATTTTTGGGCTCGACCGCGTCAATGAAAATCAAACGCGTAAAATCGCGCTGCGGATTTTGTAATGCCTCCAACGACGCGGTGTGCCGCACTTCGATGGCTCCCACTTCCATTGTTTCAGTTTCCGTATTCACATCGTCGTGCGTGAAACGCATCGTGCGCGTAATGACAAAACTGCGGTCCTCGAGCGCGTCCCACGTCCAATCGCGATTGACCTCCAGCGTGATACAGCACAGCCAATGATTCAATAAATCGCCCTGCGACGCGAACGTCAGCGAAGAATTTTCCGGCGAAAGCGTATGGCGAATGCGATTGGAACAGCCGAACTGCACGCGTTCGCCTTTCGGCGCGGTCAAGGTGAGCGCGACGCTTTCCACGTCGAGTTGCTGCGCGAGACGTTGAATCAACGCGGGTGTTGTTTCCACTTGTTTGCCGAGCAGCAGCGTCAAGAGTTTTCCGTCAAAGACCGTCGGCGGGTCGGGCTGCAAATAGATGCCTTGCAATTTTTGCGCGGCGCTCGTATTCACAAACAACGCGGTTTCGTTGGTGGACGGTTGATACACGCGCGTTTCGAGAATGTGTCCATAGCGCACATCCATATCTTGATTCGCGTTGTTCAACAATCCGTAATACGCGTTGTCATCCGCTTTTGCTTCGCACACCGCGCGCAGCGTGAGGCGCACCGCGCGCGCGGTCGGCAAATAGATTTCCGCGAGGTCGTCAATGTCGCCGGGCAATTGTAAATCATTCGTCAAATCCAATTCGTCGCCGACGTGCAGCACGGGACAATCGCGGTACACAATCGGGATCTTGAGCGCCGCGTCATAATCGGCTTCGTTGTTGACAGTCGGAAACGCGCGCGTGGTCGTGTACAGATGCACGTAATTTTCTTTGCCCGAAACGCTCAACAAATTGTCGAGACGCAGCGTTTGCGCCTCGACGGTGATTTGCACGCGGTCCACATCGGGGTCGGCGATGCCAAATGCTTCGTGGCGTTTGGAATGCGTCGGGTCGGGTTCCAAAACCTTGAGCGACGCATCTTTTAACGCTTGCACGGGATTCGCGTACTTGCCCGTAAAAACGACGGCGGGATAACCGAGCAGCGGGCGTTGCACATTCAGCGCGTTCGGTGCGGGCAAATCGTCGGTGTTGACAACCAAATCCGCGAGCCGTACTTGATTTGGCGGCACGTAGCGTTTGAATTGGCATTTGCCGCGCGTGGAAGGCGTTTCGTTGGTGGGGTTGATGTTGGGGTCGAGCGCGGGACCGCCACCGCTCAAATCCTGCAAACGAATGCGAAACTCGTACTGCTTGCCGTAACGCAGCGCGGTGTTGATGGGCGCGGCGGCGTACATTTGATTCAATTGATTTTTTGCCGGACCGCTCGCGCTGGTGCCGGTTTTTTTGTTCGGATATTCGGGATCGGTGGGGTCTTGCTCCGCGACCGGAATCGTCGTTTCGGGGTCCGCTTTGACATTTGGATTCGTCGTTTGATAAATGTCCGCCGCATCCTGGTCGGGCAGCACCATGCTGTGTCCGTTCCAATGCGCGAAATACATCGGCAGCCAATACGTTTTGCTCTTGTCGCCGTCCAATTGCAGCGGATACACTTGATACGGCAGTTCGAGCGGCGTATTCGCGTGGGCGAACGTAATCGGTTGATTCGGCGGATTCGCCACCGCGAGATTTTGTTTGGCGCTCACACGGTTGAGCGACTCCCAAGGATTCGCCGCGTTGGATGTATCGCGCACGTCCACCGCGTAACCGAACACGCCGAGCGGCGCGTCGAGACGCTTATCGGGATTCGTCACCGTCGGGTCCATCATCATCTGCCGCATGTACCAAATCAAAATTTGTTCGTCGTCCCAACCGATCCGCACGCCCGCATCGTGCACAGGATGCGCGCCGTCGCTTTCTTCGGACAACAGATTGCGGCTGTGCGGTTGATACGCGTGCACGATTTTTGCAAAGCCGTCATCGTAATCGGCGGTCTCGATAAAAATTTGGTCATAGTTGCCGTCGGGAATCGGGTCGGGGTCAGCGGCTTGCGCCTTGTACAAAACGGGAAACAACAGCGGCGCAAACACTTGGCGCGGTTCGTTCGGCTTGAGCGGCGGAATGCGCGCGGCATATTTTTTGATGAACGTATCATCGGCTTGCTGCTGCGCTTTGTAAGCGCTCCCTTCGCTCAAATCAACAAACAACCAACCGCCTTGCGGAAAATGCGCGGCGTCAATCGCGAGCGTCGTGTAATACAACATGCCCAATTGTTCCGCGAGCAGCGGCTGGCGTAAGGCGAACGCAAACACTTTGCCCCAACTGATGGCGTCGGGACTGCGTTGAAAGCCGGGCACCTTGCCGGCGTCGCGCACCGCGCAGTGATAGCTGTCGTCGGTGACCGCGTTGCGCGTGCGCGGGGTGGTGAAATTGAACGCGCGGCGATAACTCTGCGGCAAATATTTTTTCACCGAGAGTTCTTGTGGGCGCGCTTGACTGTCCGGCGTTTGCGCGTTGTCCGCGTTCGCGTCGAGGTTCTCATTCGTCTGATTCAAATTGCTGATGCTGAAATTTTTCGCGAGCGCGAGAAACAAATCGCGCGCTTGGTTTGGCGCAGTTGTGTTGAGCGCGACCGACGCGTTGGGTAACAAACGGTGTGGAAACACACTCAGCCCCGTGACAATTTTCGCATCGAACGTCAACTGCGCGTCGGCGAACGCGGGCGCGTCGGGAATCACCGGCGGCGGAAATGTTACGCCGTCGTGCTGTTCCATCGCGGGCTTGAGTGGATTTTGATTGCGCGGCAGAACGACGATGTTGAGCGCGAGATTGTTGCCGTCAAAGAATTGGGGAAAGGCGAGAATCGAAAAGCGTCGGTTGGTTTCCATTTTGACCTCTTGCAAACGTCAAACTGTCAGAGTAAATCACAGGTTGGTTGTCATTGCGACGAAGCAATCTCCTTTCAGCGTGCGTTGGGGATTGCTTCGCCCCGCAAAAGGCGCGCCGTTCGCAATGACATAGAGAATGGTTTGTTACGCAATCTGTCGCTGTTCTTGCCACGACTCGCTGAAACTGATGTCAATGACGAGAAAGATGCTGATGTCCAACGCAAACGTCACTTGCGCCGCCAAATCGGTGCGGTCGTTCGCGCGCGAGACGGTGCCCTTTGCTTCAATCGTAATCGTTACGCCGACGATACCGCCGAGAATTTCGGCATGTCCCTGAAACAACAGGAACGCGGAAACATTGAGTTTGACCGAGTCCGCGTAAATTTCGACGCCGACCATGTAGAGCAAACTGACATTGCCGACCACCGGCAAGCCGACGACAATCTGCGCGCCAAAGCCAAACTTCATCTTGAGCGACGGACCGACCTTCGTATCCGCCGCGATGTCGAGGTTCACTTGACCGACCGCGTAAACCGTCGCGATGGAAAGCGAAACACACATCACCGAGAGGCGACCGTAAAAGCCGAGAAAGCCGCCCGCCGTCGGCAGTAATTGTTTCGGGTCAGTGGTGACTTTTAACGCCGCGTTGAAATACGCGCCCAGTTTCAAGCCCGCTTCCAATTTGAACGGCGCGTTCGGGTCGTTGTACAAAAAGTCGGGTGTGGGGAAACGCACCACCGGAATTTCTTTGGACGCTTCGAGTTTGTATTCCCAACTCGCCGCTTTGTTGCTCATCGCGAGTTTGAGACCTTTTTCAAACGCGCCCTTGTAATTTTCCGTTTGCAGCTGTTGCAGGATTTCCAGAATATCAATGACCGGTTTCAATTCGGGCGCGAATTCGATTTGCGGCGAGGGGAAATCGGGGTCGGCGGCATTGCCTTTGTACGCGGCTTCGCTTCCGTTTTTCGCGTCCCAATTGCCTTTGATGGTCATCAAACGTTTGATGGGACCAAGGTCGACGACGAGCGCGACATTGCTCATCATGCTCTTCCAGCGGTCGGCGGCAGTGTTTGTGAACGAATCAATGTCAAAGTCAAGCTGCCCTTTGACGTTTTTGGTCGAGCCGTCCGGTTTTTTGATTTTGTCGGCTTTGTACTCGATGTAAATCTTGAACGCGCCGCCGAGTTCAATCAGCGTCCACGATGTGCTGGGCAAATCGAACTCGCTAATTTTCTTGAGCAGTTTGTAGCCCTCTTGCACCGCGTTGCCAACTTGCTGATTGATTTGCATCAATTGCAAAACTTTTGTGCCGCCGTCGCTCAACGCGTCTTGCAAAAATTCAGTGCCCTTGGTGTACAAACTGATCGCGTCGCCAATGTTTCCTGCCGCGTCGCCGATGTTGGGAAAGATGCCTTTGGAATTGACAATACGGAACGCGTCGGCAAAGAGCGGCGGCGTTTTGCTGAGCAGCATCGGAATTTCATTCGGCGCGCCGGTGAACAATTTATACGCGGGCGTGAGCACCAACGCTTTTTGCGTGTCGGTGCTGTGCAAGAAACCGTAATTGACGGTCGTGCTGACGGGCGCGCGCAAGAGTTCCGTCGGATTCGCAATCCGCAAAAGGTTTTGCGCGGCGTTTGGATCGGGCACGAGCAAAACTTTTTCGGTGTTCGCGTCAACCTGAATTTTCTGATACGTCAGCTGTCCGATGCGAATCAACGGCACCGCCAATTGTTCGGGCAGCGGCGTCACTTCGCCCGTGCCGCGCGCGTGCTGCACCATGCTCCACGAACCGTCTTTGGGCAAAATGACACTGCCGCGCGCGGCGACGGCGAAAACGGTATCGGTCCCATTGGCGGCGAACGAATTGCTCACGTCCACGCGTTGGAGCCGCATCTTTTGCCCGCTCTTGCCAATGTCAATCACGCAATCCACCGGCGCGCCAATCGGCTGCGGTTGATAAGCGAGCAGCGCTTGGAACGCCTCTTGCGACAGCGGAATGCCGCGCGGCGCGAGCTGCACAAAGCCCATGATTTTTTTCGACGGCACGCGTCCGTTGACTTGACCTTGCACGACGTTTTCGATTTCCACATCCGCGTCAAAGAACACCATTTGCAACACTGCGTCTTTGGTAATGTTCCCGCCGGTGTTGTTTTGCAGAACGAAATTGTTGTCGTTGAGATAGTATTCCTTGTCGTGAATGAATGTGGTCGTCTTGAATTGATTGTCCTCCTCGACAATGTTCTTGACATTGAACAAGCCGCCGACGATGCCGGGATGAATTTTGTAATCAGGCGAATGTCCGGTGATTTGATTGCCCTGTTTGGTGTAATACGAGAAATCGAATTTGCCATCGCTCTCGGCGCGCCAGCCCGTATCCACGCGGTACACGTAACCGGTCGCCGCGCGGTACAAAATAACCGTCCGCACGACGCGAATGCCCCACGGATAAATGATGCTCTTGACCTGAATCACTTCGTGCGCGGTGCGTCCGACCCACACATCAAATTTGCTTTGACTCGTTTGCGCCATCTGCGCGAGGGGGTTGAACCAATTGCTGAAAATGCTCGCGCCATAGCCGGAAAAATCAATGCGCGTCAACGGCACACCGCGACTGATGAGAATGCTCGGTGAGACTTTGGGCTTGAACTCTTCGTTGAAAATAAAACTGACGCTTTGTCCCAATGTGCTCGCGCCCGTGTCGTTACCGTTCAAATCCAATACATTGTTGATTTGCAACGTGCCGCCGTTGAACATCGGGTAATCGTCGGTCGGCAGTTTGCCCGCCGTGAATTGCAGCTGCAAACCCCCTTGCAGGTCATTGTCGAATTTCGGACGATTGAATCCGATTTGCGGCGGCTGCTGCGGATACACAAATTTGTTCAACACCGCGAGCGCGCGCATTCCGAACGGCAGCGTGAACAGCGATGACGTGATGTTGAATTTCTCTTGCGCGTATTCGTTCACCAAAAATTCGCTGACCGGAATCGGCGCGAGCGGGACAAGCTGCACACTGTTGTTGTAAATGCGCGTCGGTCCGCCGTCGTCAGGATAATAATTGGGCATGACGAAATCGGCGATGCCGGGCGGGTCGCCGGGCAAAACTTTCGGCGCGGTATTCAAAACGGGTTCCCACGAAATTTCGGGCACGGTGAACGCGCGCACGTTGTTGCCTTGACTCACCACGTCCATGCCTTGCACTTGCAATGGAAATGTCTGCGTGCTCGGCGCGACGGCGAACGTCCGCACCATCGCAACGCGTTCGCTGCCAAACACGTTGAAACTTATGCCCAGCAAATCCGCGTTGGTGCTCACATCCAAAAGCGCGAACAATTCTTGCTGCAAACACCGCGTTTGCTCGTCCCATTGACTTGGGTAATCGGGCGGCGGCGTATCCAACACCGCGTTTGTGTCCAACAGCGCGGCGGCTGACCCAACCCCTTCGCCCCTTCCCTCATAGGGAAGGGGGTGGGGATGGGTGCGCGGGGTGAGAATAGTTTCGCAAAGCGACGAGACGGCGCCAGCAGACGTTTCGACATACGGACTTGGACTCGGCGCCATAATCTGAAATTGATTTTGCAGCGGCGCCAAGTGAAACGAGACCGTGACCTTGTCCGGCGCTTCCGGCTGTGGCTGCCACTGCACCTGACACACGAGCCACATCCAAATCGTTTGTCCCGCCGCGCCCACCGCTGTGCTATTGAGGCGCGACCCGCGAAACTGATATTTCAAACCGCCGATGTTCGCGGCGTACGGGTCGGGCAGCGTCGGCAAGTACGCGTATAGACCAAACGTGAGGAATAAAAAGCCGCGCTCCACCTTGACGAAATCATCCGCGAGCTGCCCAATCAACATGCAGCCGTTTACGGGCGTCACTTTGAATAGCGCGTTGCGCAGCGCCAACGCGATGGGCGACGGAAGATTCGGCGGATTCTTTTGCCAATCGGTGTTGTCGAACAAAATATTGTCGTCAAAGAGATACAGCAGTTTCAGATTTTTGTTCACGGCGATGAGCAGCACCGAATTTTTGGAACGAATCGCCAACTTTTCCGCCGCCGCGGTGACGGGGCGGTCAATTTGCGCATCGGCGTTGACAAAGGTCATCAATGCTTCGTTGCCGTTCGCAAACGTAAAATAGAAAAAAATCGCCGCGGTGGGAAATTGCACGTCCACGCTCGTGCCGTACGGATTCTGCTCGTCTTGCCACAGCTGAAAAGTTTGGTGACAAAAAATATTTCCGGCAGCAACATCCGCGACCGCGACGACGCCGGGCGCTGCCATCACGTACGGCTGCGCGAAATTCAGCGGTCCGTTTTGCAAACCTTGCCATGTGCCGGTCAAACCCGCGCCGCTTTGCGCCAACAGCGCGCCGATGCCGGCAGCAGGCGTCGGATGCAAAATATCAATCGCCGCGGCGGGCAATGCCCACGCGCTCGCGTTGACGGGCGCTTCGCCCGCGATGTGCTGGAACGGCGATTCACAATCCGTGACGTGAAATGTTTTTTCCGAATAGTCGAGCGGAATCAAAACTTGATGCAAGAGATTGTCGTACGTCGGCTGCGTTTGTTTGTTCCAATGAAATGACGCGGCTTGTCCGTACACTTGCCATTGCGCGTCCGCGACGTCGTCGAGCGCCCTGCCCTGCCCCGAAAAATGAAACGCGAATGTCTGCGGCAGCTGCAAGGTCGCGTTGCGCGCGTCAATGCCGTACGGACTGGACGGGTCCGCGTCTGGAACGGCGGGCTGCTGCAAACGCAGCGCCACTTGCACCGTCGCGTTGGCGGGGACTGTGAGTTTGCCATTTACCAATTGCGGCGTCGCGCTGAGCATGATGGTGCCACTTTGGATGGTCAAGCCGGTAAAGAGACCGGCGGGCGCGTTCGGCGCGAGGATTTGCGAATTGATCCAAATACTGCCTGCGGGCAAACGATACGTCGGCAGCAAATCCGCAGCGGGCGGCAGATGAATGTCCAACACGCGCAGCCCTGTGCGAACGTTGAACAACAATACAGGGTCGGCAATCCCCTGCATGTACAACGCGACCAGTTTTTCAATGCGGAAAAAATCGAACCAGATTTGGCGACCGTCTTTATTGAGGAACGGACCGAGCGTTTGTGCCACCGCCGCGCCGCTCGCCCACGTCGGCACGGACGCGAACAATTCCGCCGCGCGCACGGGTACTTGGCGCGCAAAGACGCGAAATTCGGGTTCCACAGCGGTAGTCGCTTGGTATTCCGCGATGGATTGCAAAAGCGTGGAACGTTCCGCCGCAACCTGCTCGGGCGCAAACAAATCCGCATTCTCAAACGTAAAACTCGCGCCCTTGAGCGATGTGACATCTTCCGGCAGCAGCGCGCGCGCCAAATTTTGATGCAGCTGGTCGAGGGCTTGGGCTTGGTGCGGCGAATCTGCTCTCAAATGTCCTGTGAGTTGGCTTAACCGCGCGAAAAGTTGTTCTTTGTTCATACGGCTCCTGTTTGAAAACACGTACGGGATGAACGCTGTGTTGAAACAACACCATCCTGAGGCATTTTGCCTTCGCGCGCGCGGCGCGGCAAACGCCGATGGCAATGAGTTACGAGTCAATGAGCCAAGGCGAGGCAAGCGCGACGGCGATGCGGGAAACGATGTACGAAAGGGATAGCGTGAAATGCGCACGCGAGACCGCGTTTACATTTCATATCGTTGCGACGAACGACGAGGCAGAAAAAAAATCTGTTCCATGCGCCGACATGGCGCGAGTGCAAGAGAACGGCGCGCAGAACAAACGCGAACGCGCTTCTTGGTCAAATCCGGTGGCGCTGTATCAAAAACAATGGGAGAAATAAAACTGCGGAGCAGAAAACGAAACCGTCAAGATTGTCGCATACTTTTTGGACGGCGTCAATGAGAAATTTCGTTCGACTGTTTTTTGAAATGGCACATCTGGATTTTAGCCTTTAGGCGGTTTGCTGGCATGAGCGCAAAACCCGCTAAAGCGTCGAATCCAACAATTTGACGCACACCGCATCCTGGCGAACCTCTTCCACAAACCAAGGGCACATCTGGCTTTTAGCCTTTAGGCGGTTTGCTGGCATGAGCGCAAAACCCGCTAAAGCGTCGAATCTAACAATTTGACCCACACCGCATCCTGGCGAACCTATTCCATCGCGCCTATCTGCCATGATATAATGCGCGTGAAGGGGACGCATCAAAGGAGGCAGCATGAGCGCAGAAATCATCCAAATCCTGATTGCGACCTATCCGGACACGCCGACTGCTAAAGCCAAATTGCAAGCCGTACAACAAGCGCGCGCAAATCAGGGCATGGAGGTCATTGACGCGGCGGTGGTGCGGCGCGACGCGCACAACCGTTTGCGCATTCACGAAACCGAAGATGTGACGGGTGCGCGCGGGGCGACGTTCGGCGGAATTCTCGGCGGCGTTTTGGGCTTGATCGCCGGTCCCGGCGGAATTGTTGTCGGCGCGGCGGTGGGCGCGCTGGTCGGCGGCGCGACGGCACACGCGTTCGACACCGGCATTCCTCATAAACGTCTTGCCGAAATCGGCAGCGCGCTCACGCCCGCCCAGACCGCGCTCGTCGTCCTTACCGACAGAAGCTCGGCTGCGTTTCTGCGAAACATCATGAGCGAGCCCGGCGTGGAGGTCTTGACGGAAACCATGAACGCCGAAGCAGCGCGCCAAATGGGACACGCGCACGATGTGGCAATCCGGGCGCTGACCTTGGGCGAAGCGCTCGCCGAAGGCGGCATGGCATCGCCGACAGACGAGAAACCGATTTGACCGAACAAGACAGCGTAAGTTTCGGCGTTGTACTGATTTTTTAAGAATTTGAAACCAAACGCGCGCGCAAAACGTCATATAATAGACGCGCGCGTATGTTCTCCAAAATTTCTCCCCGCACCAGTGCTTCTGCTCCGGCGAATGCTTCTCGCCTTCACTATTTGCCGGGGCTTGATGGTTTGCGCGCGCTCGCCGTCCTCGCCGTCCTCCTGTATCACGCGGATATCGTTTGGCTCCCCGGCGGTTTTCTCGGCGTCGAAGTTTTTTTCGTCGTCAGCGGTTATTTGATTACCTCACTGCTTTTGGCGGAATACCGCACGCGTCACACAATCCATCTGAAACAATTTTGGCAGCGCCGCGCGCGGCGCCTCTTGCCCGCGTTGTTCGCCATGCTCATCGCGGTGCTCGTGTACATGGTGCTGTGGCTGCCCGATGAAGTTGCGGGCATTCGCAGCGATGTAGTCGCCGCGTTTACGTACGCCACCAACTGGTATTTGATTGCCGCGCAAAAAAGTTATTTTGAATCCGTCGGACGCCCCTCGCTTTTGCAGCATCTGTGGTCGCTCGCCGTCGAAGAACAATTTTATTTGATCTGGCCCCTCTTTTTCACATTCGTCCTCACGCGCTTGAAAACGCGCGGCGCGTTGTGGCTGCTGATGTTGGGCGCGACTCTTTCCGCGTTGTGGATGGGCATTCTCTATCAACCCGATGTGGACCCATCACGCGTGTATTACGGCACCGACACACGCGCGAGCGGATTGCTGATTGGCGCGGCGTTGGCGTTTGTGTGGGCGCCCAAAGCGAGTGATGCCGCGCGCCGTTGGCAGTCTTGGCTGCTGGACGCGGTGGGATGGATTGCGCTGGGCGGATTGTTCGCGGCGTTTTTGTTTCTGGATGAATTCAATCCGTTTTTGTATCAAGGCGGAATGCTGCTCGTGGCAGTCGCCACCGCGTTTGTCATCGCCGCCGTCGTTCATCCCAAATCACCGCTGCTCGGTCCGTTGTTGGGAGTCGGCGTATTGCAGTGGATTGGCTTGCGCTCCTACAGTTTGTACTTGTGGCATTGGCCCCTTTTCATGGTCACGCGTCCGCAGTTGGACACAAGTCTCGAAGGGATGCCACTGCTATTGTTCCGCTTTGGCGTCGCGTTTGCGCTGGCGGAAATTTCGTATCGCTTTGTCGAAGCGCCGATTCGCGGCGGCGCGTTGGGTCGGGCATGGAATGCGTGGACGCAAATGCGCGGCGTGCGGCGATGGAGTTTCGGCGCCGCGTCATTTTTGCTCAGCGCTTTGCTCCTCAGCGGCGGGGTTATTTTGGGCAATGCCGTCGCGAACGCGCAGCCGCCGCCGGAGCCGGAACTGGTGTTAGCCGCGCCGCCGGACGATTCAACGACTCTGCCGCCCGACGAAGCCGCGCTGCTCGAAGCAAACCAAAATGATGCGGCATCGCCAAGCTCTTCGGACATGACCTCCATTTCGTTTGTCATGCCCGAAGAAATGTCGGACGATGTTCCATCGGCAGCGCCCGCGCCGAAACCCACCGCGCCGATTGTGGATTCGTGGGTGCGGCGCATTGCCTTGGCGCGCGCGCCGACGATTTACGTCCAAGAAAATGATTTCGACAGCGCGTTCCGCCGCGATTTACCGCGCAATCAAAAAACAGCGCGCCCGTGTTTTAGCAGCTGTCTTGCGCTGCAAGATTTTCGTGAAATGAAAGGCGACCGCGTCAAGCCGGAGGTGGTGCCGCCGCGTCCTGCGCTCGCGACAAGTTCGCCGGTGACGGCAACGGTTACGGCGCCGATCCCAAGTGCCGAGCCGCCACAAATTTTAGCCATCGGCGATTCGGTGATGTTGGGCGCGTCCAATTATTTGCGCAAGACCATGGGCACGCTGCTTGTGGATGCCCAACTTGGGCGGCAAGTTCCCGCCGCGATTCAACTGCTGCAACAATATCAAGACGCGAATCGGCTTCCGTCTACCGTCGTGATTCATTTGGGCAATAACGGAACGTTCAACGCAAAGCAATTTGACGAATTGATGGCAGTCTTGCGCGATGTGCCGCGCGTGGTTTTCTTGACCGACAAAGTTCCGCGTAAATGGCAGGACGCGAACAATACCGCGCTGGAGGAAGGCGTAAAGCGGTATCCGAATGCGGCGCTAATTGATTGGAATGCCGCGAGCGCGCAACACCCCGAATGGTTTTGGAAAGATGGCATCCATCTGAATCCCGACGGCGCGCAGGTGTATGCGAACCTCATCGCCGCGACCTTGAACGACCTGTCAGCACATCCATAAAACAAAACCCCGTCGCGTGAAACGACGGGGTTTTTCATTGCGGCGAACTCGCCATCTCGACGCCGAGTTCACGCCGCAGCGCGTCGAGCATCATCAACGCGCTCAAGTCTTCGAGGGAATCTCCGGCGCGCAGCGCGGCGGGCGAACGATAATCGCGCGTCCCCCCCCCCTGCATGTGAATCAAATCGGGCTCCAGTCCGCGTCCCGGCACCGTACCCGCAATCAAATCATAGTCCCACAACGGGATGCTGTACGCCGACGCGGTTTTGCGAACAATGTTGTTGAGCAAATTCGATTCGCCTTCTTGGCGGTCCGGTTTTGTGCCGAGCACCGGAATGATGCCGCGTGCGAGACAATATTTCACGATCGCGCCGAGATTTTGTTCAAACTCGCGCGGAAATTCGGTATCGTTCGCGCCGAGTCGAATCAATGCGATGCTCGGATTGTTCAAGCGCAGTTCGCACGCGAGCGGACCTTCATTCGGCGCGCACAATTCGGGCAGCGCCCACGCGGGGTCAAACTGCGACCAGGTGTGCATTCCTTTTTTCACCGCGACGCTCGTGCGCCCGAACGTGCCCGCGTAGTAATCAATCGTCGGTTGCAGATACGCGAATTTGCCCAAGCGAAATGTCTGCCGGTCAAACACCGCGAGAAACGGCGGATAAACCATCGTGCTGTCGCCGACTTTGGAAAACGCGCGCGGGTTGCGTCCCAAAGTTTGTCCCTGCGCGAAAATATCGCGCACGTGCGCACGCGTCGCGTCGGAAAGGAAAATGAGGCGTTGAATGGGAACACCGTTCAGTGCCGCAACCGTCGGCAGAGGCGGCGCGGGCGTTTGGGGAACTTGAGTCGGCGCAGGCGCGCGGGTCACGAATTCGGCAGTGGGGGTTGCTTCGCGCGCGACGCGCGTTTTGCGATGCATCTCGGCAAGTTGCGTCGGCGCGATAAATTCTTCGAGGTTGGTGCGGACGCCCGCCCAATCATACACGAGCGGAATGACGACGAGCAGCGCGACGAGCGCGGAAACCAGCGCGACGAGCACGCGCAAGAGATTGTAACGAGCGTTCGTGTTCATTGGGAACTCGCGCCACAACGTAATGAGATGGCGCAATTTAGAGCACGCGGAGTTCGCGCGAATATGTCATCAAACTCTCGCCACCGTCTTGGGTAACCACAAGATCGTCCTCGATGCGTACGCCGCCTTTGCCCGCGAGATAAATGCCCGGCTCGACGGTGAACGTGTTGCCCGGCGCGAGTACGCGCGTATCGCCTTCGACGATATTTGGCGCTTCGTGCACTTCTAAACCCAAACCATGTCCGGTGCGATGGACGAAATATTCGCCAAATCCCGCGTCGGCAATCACCTTGCGCGCGGCGCGGTCAATATCTTGGCACTGCGCGCCCGGTCGCACCGCTGCCCTGCCCGCTTTGTTTGCGCGCAGCGTCACTTGATAAATCTGTTTCAATTCGTCCGCCACATCGCCGATGGCAAACGTGCGCGTGATGTCGCCATAATATCCGTCAACGGTGCACCAACCGTCGAGAATGACCAAGTCGCCGTGCTGCAAAGCGCGCGCGGTAGCGGTCGTATGCGGCTGCGCGGAATTCGGACCGGATGCCACAATTGGCGCATCGGGAATGCCGTCCGCGCCGTGTTCAAACATCAGCCACTGCCAGCGCGCGGCAAGTTCCTTTTCCGTTTTGCCGACGCGCACTTCGCGCAGCAGCGCGTCCATCGAAGATTCCAACACGTGTGCCGCGCGGCGCATCGCACCCACTTCCGCCGCGTCTTTGGTCAGGCGCAGCGTCTCGAACAAAGGCGTCGCATCGGAAATCTGCGCGCCGCGCGCGAATTCTTGCAGCTGCGTCAATTCCAACGCGCGCACGCTGTAATAGTCCACCGCGATATTGCATCCGTCGAGCGAGACGCTGGACTGGAGCGATGTCCAGCCCGCCTTGACCCATTCCGCGTCGCTCCACGCGTGCAGGGTCAGCGGAACCCGCGCGCGCGATTCCACACGCGGCACTTCGAGCGCGGGCACAATCAAATGCGCGTCTTGGCGCGTAATCAGCAGAAGCGTCACGCGTTCCGACAAATGCATTTGCACACCTGTCAGATAAAACAAATTCGCGGACGGTGCCACCGCCACCGCATCTATGCCGCGCTGCGTCATCAACTCGCGCAGCCGACGCCATCGCTGTTCGTTCACGCTTTCGCCTCATCCATACAACCATCGAAAATCAGAAACGGAAAATCAAAAATTTCTATACCCACAATCCGCCGTGCACGTTGATGACCGCGCCCGTGATATACGTCGCCTGGTCGGAAAGCAAATATGCCACGAGATTGGAAATATCTTCGACCTTACCCATCGTGCCCAACGGAATAATGCTCGGCAGTTCGCGGCGGTCCGCGTCGGTGGTGGAATAGGTTTCGATAAAGCCCGGATTGATGAGGTTGCAGCGAATGCCGAACCGCGCTTCATTGCGCGCGACCGATTTGGACAGGACGACGAGTCCGGTCTTTGCCACGTTATACGCGGTGGTGGTCGGTGCACCGCGCGCATTTTCGCAGTTGAGCGAGCCGAGATTGATAATGTGTCCGTTCTTTTGTTCGCGCATGATGGGCAGCGCGAATTTGGTGCAATAAAACGCGGACGACAAATTGCCGTTCAGGATTTCTTGCCATTCTTCAATCGTGGTGTCATACAACGATTTGACGAGAAACGGACCCGCGTTATTGACCAATACGTCGAGCCGTCCGAATTTTTCATGCGTTTGCGCAATCAACTGCTGCGCGCCTTCGGGGGTAGCGACATCGGCTTGCAGCGCAATAGACTGCGGCGAAACGGTCTGAATGGCATTCAACGTTTCGTGCGCGGCGCCCGCGTCGCGACGATAATTCACGACGACATTGTATCCATCGCGCGCCAGCCGTTCCGCAATCCCGCGCCCAATGCCTTTACCGCTGCCTGTTACAATGGCGACCCGTTCATCATTCATGATTTTGCTCCATGCAGTTTTTCATCGCGGGTCATTCTAACAAAAGAGGGGAATTTTTCAAGAGCCGTTAGTTTGGCAACCATGGCTCAACATTGGGGAAAAGGCGAATCGCTACGCCGCGAGCGTTACATCCAAAATTTCTGCCTGACGCTTCCACATTTTTTCCCGCGCGTCGGGCGTTGTATCGTCGTAACCGAGCAGGTGCAAAATGCCGTGTGTGACCAACAATGCCAATTCCTCGCGCACGCGCCAGCCCGCCCGCTTGGCATTTTCTTTGGCGGTCTCGTACGAAATAATAATATCGCCCAAATAATCGTCCTCCACCGCCGAGGGAAATGAGAGCACGTCCGTCGGCGCGTTCACTCGATGAAAACGTTTGTTGTACGCGCGCATCGCGCGGTCGCCGACAATCACAATGGACAAATCAACATCCGCGTCCGGTCGTTCCATTGCCAACACGCGGCGCGCCGCTCGCTGCATTTCCTTGCGCGAAACGCGCCGCGCAAATTTTTCCGCAACAACGACTTGGATGTTCATATTTCATTTCTTGACTTTTTCTGCTCCCACTTCTGCCAAAAGCGCCGCAATACTTTCATTTGAAATTGGCTGGGCGGCGGGGCGCGGCGCGGGATATTTGACGCGCGGATGATACAACCCTTGCAGCACTTCCATGAACGCGCCGCGAATTTGTTCCAAATCGCGCAGCGTAATCGCCGACTCGTCCAGCTGTCCCTCGCGTATCCGCGTTTCGATGATGCGGTCCACGATTGAGCGAATCTCTTGCGCGTTGGATGGGCGTTCTGCGCGCGTCGTGGCTTCAACGCCGTCCGCGAGCATCATGACTGCTGCCTCACGCGTTTGCGGTTTCGGTCCCGGATAGCGAAATTCGTTTTCGTCCAACGGCGTGCCCGGCGCTTGCGCTTGCGCTTTTTCAAAAAAATACACGGGCAGCGTCGTGCCGTGGTGCTGCAAAATAAAATCAATGATGCGGTTCGAGACGCGGTATTTGCGCGCGAGGCGCGCGCCTTCGGTCACATGCTCGTGTAAAATTTTTGTGCTCGTGCGCGGGTCAATGGCATTGTGCGGATTCACGCCGTCGAATTGATTCTCGACAAAAAATTGCGGATTCAACGTTTTGCCCACGTCGTGATAATACGCGCCCACGCGACACAGCAGCGCGTCCGCGCCGATGCGCTGCGCGGCGTGCTCCGCCAAATTGCTGATAATCAACGAATGGTGGTACGTGCCCGGGGCTTCGCGCAAAATCTTTTGCAGGAGTGGATGCGTCGGACGCGACAAATCAATCAATTCCAACGCGGTCGTAATCCCCGCCGCTTTGCCCAACAAGAATTGGCTGCTCAGCGCAATCAGCCCCGTCAACGCGCCGCTGCCAAATGCCGCCAAGGCCAGCCGCGCCAAATTCACCCAATCGTCTTCGTGCGCCAACAACCGAAAGACGCAAATCAACGCGACGTTCGCCAATGCCACATACGCACCCGTCGCCAAAAAGCTGGTCAAGCGTTCGCGGTGCTGCAAGCCAATCACCGCCACGATACTGCCGACCAACGCAAATGCGGTCAATTCAATCGTGCCGCGCGCGATATAGCCCACCGTGAGCGTGACCAATAACGCCAAGCCCGTGCCGATGCTCACGCTCAACAGCGCCGCGCCCAACATGGCGGCGACGGCGAACGGAAACAGATACGGCGTAATCGTGCGCCCCGGTGTAATAATTTTTGTCCCCAACGCGGTCAGCAACAAGAGCAATGCCAGAATCATCAAGACACGCGGTTCGCGAACCAGCGGCAGCGCGACGCGGATGAGATAAATCGAGCCAAGTGTCATGACCAGCGCGGCATACAAAAATCCAGCAATCACTTCCTGGTAATCGTTTTGCGGCTGCAAATAACCCAGCTCGCGCAAGACCTCGAACGTTTCCGGCGTAATCACTTCGCCTGCGCGCACGACCGCTTGCCCTTGCTCCAGGGTGCGATAGACCGCGCCGACCGCGTCGCGCGCTTGTTGTTTGGCGCTTTCGGTTTTTTGGACATTGAGCTGGGTATTGGGAACAATGAACGGCTGCGCCCATTGATTGACCAAATCGGCTTGGGAGGCGGACAGCACGAGCGAAATGCGTGAGGGAATTTTCTGGCGCGCGGCGGCAAGATCGCGCTCGCGGATTACATCGCGCATTCCTGCATCAATGACATACAGCGTCTCGCTGACCACCTGGCGATAGGAGGGTTCGTCGAGCGCAAGCGTGCGGCTCACTACATCGCTCGAGACCTGAATGCCGGGAAACGCTTCCACCCACGCCACTTTGTCTTCGGGCGACGCGTAGGGGTCAGCGCGCACGGTATCCATGAAATCAATCAAGCGCGTCGCGCGCTTGATTTGGTCGCGCGCAATATTGGCGTCGGGCGCATCATAGATGTCGGCAACTTGATTTGCCGCTTGCGTCTGCGCTTTTTGCGTTTCCAATTCGCTGACAAAGGTTGTGCGCGCGGGGGCGAGGATGGTGACGGGGCTCGCTTTGCCGACGGCGAGTTCATTCGGCGCGGGGGCGCCGGGCGAGAACAGCGTCTGTTGTGCGCCCAAAATCGCGCCGAGCAGCAATGCCGTCACAATGGCAATTCCGAGCGCGACGCCGATCTCGCGCCGCGTGAATGCCAATTCGACGCGTTCAGGATAACGATCAAGATATGCCATACCGACAAAATAAAAACGACACGCGGGCGATTCGTACTCTGCCCGACGTGCCGAAGGTTTTTGCGAGCCGCACTACAAAGAGCACGTCGTTCTGCCTATTCGCGCTCTTCGTTGCGCATCGTCTCTTTGAGGCTCTTGCGGCGCTTGGCGGCTTTTTTCTTTTTGCGCTCAATGCTCTTGGGCTCAAAGAAACGACGCCGGCGCACTTCGGACAAAATGCGGTCCTCTTGGACTTTTTTGTTGAAGCGTTTCAATGCCGCTTCAAACGATTCATTCTTGTCAACGATGACTTGAGTCATAAATAATTCCCCCCTTTCTCTGCCAAATTTGGGAGGGGCAACATGTGCGCGCGATTATACGCGTGCGCTCCGAATGTGTCAAAAATCGGTTTTGCTCAAAACATAATACGTCCGGGTGCGGTCGTCCGTATCGCGGCGGCGCACAAAATCAATCGCCGCATAACCGCTGCCAAACGCGCGCTCAAAGGTAGCGCGCGTGCGTTCCCGCCACTCGACCGCCAACGCCAAATCACGCGCTTTCAGTGCGTTGATGTCAGCAGGAATTTCCACGCGCACAGTCGCGGCGTCCAACGCGCGTTCTGCCGCGATCGCGGGAAAATCATGACGCGTCCACGCAATCTCGTACAGCGCGGGCGCGTCGTCGAATGGGCGCGCGGGCGCGCGCCCGGACGCGCGCGCGGTTACGCGTTCGTGTGTCAAGAACCATTCGACCTCAAATCGGTCCGAGGCGATGCCCGCGTTCAATGCGTCGGTCATTGCGCCATACGCATTGCGGGTGTACCGCCGCGCAATCGCGCCCAACCGCGCCAAATTTAAATACGCGTTGACGGCTTGGAGCGGGTCATACGTCCACGTCATCAAATCCAGGTCCTGTTCCAATGCGGCTTGGCGCTGCCGCCATTTCAATTGCGCGCCCAAGCCCTTGACGCGCATATGCGGCAAAATCCCCAACATGTGCGAAGTGTGTTTGAGACGACGCGCCGCGCCCGCGCCTTCGCATCCCAAGACGCCGAACGCAAAACCGACCATGTGCGCGCCGTCGAATGCGCCGACCAACAGCCCGCCATTTTTCGCGGCGGTGATGAGAAAACTTGCGGGCACCACATCCCGAAAATCCGGCATGTCCCACACGCGCCGCTGGACCTCTTCGCATTGGACACATTCGTCCCACGTTTTGCACAATCGAATTTCGATATTATTCGACTCGTTCATCCCCGTGTAACATTCATCCAAAAACAATTCACGCTGTTTCGCAGCGTGAATTGTGTCTTTGTCATGCTTTGTCCGGCGCTTTGAAGGACTCGGCAATAGACCAAGGTCCCCAACCGGAATCGTTGCCGCCGCGCACACGCCACAGGTACATCGAGCCGGGCTTGAGCGCGTGAGACGAATCCAAAATCATCAGCGTTTGTTCCGAGACCAGCGAGCGGCTGTGCCCGCGCCCGAAATGGCTGTCGCTGGACCACTCGACTTCATAGCGTGTTGCGCCACCCACGTACATCCACCGGAAAACAGGTGTCAGTGTATTTACCGGCAAACCGCCTTTCGGCATCAAAATGCTCGGCGCGCCAATGGGCGGCTCCACTTTGGGCTGTGGCATTTGCACCAACGGCGGACGCGTCGCTTCGGGGCGCGTGATGGTGATGGAGGTCGGCTTGCGTTTCCCGTTGGGCGGCGGAACTGCTGCCTTGGTTTGTTTTGCTTTGGCAGTTTTGGCACTCTTGCGCGCGGCTTCGGGCTTGGCTTGGGTCTTTTTTGCTTTCGCCCTGCCCGTTTCGGGTTTGGCGCGAATGATGCTCTTGAGCCGTCCTACAAGACTCTTGGCTTTGGGAGCGGGCTTGGCTTTTGATTTCTTTATCATTTGTCCAACTCACTTTTGACACGGATTCGGTGGCGAGGAATTGGAGCGCCAACCGCACCATGGAAAGTTTCCGTTGTTGTAATTCCCTTGAAACTGGGAATTGGTGAAAAGCGGCAAGTAAAAAGTGAACGGTCCCTGTGACGGGACGGCGGGAAATTTCCACGTTCCGGTCAGTATCGCGTTGAGACCGACGAACGAAATTGTTCCTGATATCGTGCCGTTACAATATGTTCCCGTAACTTGTGTGCCGACCTGATTCAATTCCATATCGCAAGCGGTTGGCGGATTATCGTATTGGGTTTTCCATTTCCCATCGAACGCGCAGCCGCTGGGAAAAGATTGACCGCTCCGCGCGCCGCACCATTGATTCGTATTGTCCCAATTGCCGTTAAACGTATTGCCGTTCGCGGACATGACGAATTTAATCGTGCCGCTGTCTCCGCCCGAATGCCAATTGCCGTTCAGTGTATTGCCCGTGACGACACCATCAATCGTGCCATTACCGCCGGGACCGATGGTGTATGAACCGTTCACATTCGCGCCTGACTGTGCGAGCACCATTGTCCCAAAGTTATGGTCCCATGTCCCGGCAAAATTTGCGACAGAAGCGGGATTCACCGTAATCGTGATGGATTTACTGCGCGTGCCGCCGCCGTTACCGCAAATCGCTTTGAGTGTGTATGTGGTCGTAGACGCAGGCGAAATCGTGCGATTGCCCGGAGTCTCGACGCCGTCATTGGTAAATTCACCGCCGTCAAGACGAACTTCGCTGGCGTTCGATACGGCGGACCAGCTCAGCGTGACGGATTGTCCCGCGTTGATGGTCGTCGCGGACGCATTGAATTGAAAATCATTTGGCTGTCCCGCACAACCCGCCGTCGTCGGCACAGGTGTATTCGTCGGCGGAACGGCAGTCGCTGGCGACGGCACATTGATCACCACCGTGAGGTTCGTGCCAAAAAGTTGACCGTTCGCGTTCCGCAAGCGCCAGACACCCGTGTATTTGCCATAATTCGCGGGCGCCGTCATCGGCACGAGCAAATCTGCCGTCGCGCCGGGCGGTGTCGTCGGGACCGGATAGATGCCGCTTGCTGCCATTTGCGCGCCGCTGACAAAGATCAATGAATAATTGTCCCACGCGCAGTTTCCGTTGTTCAGCACGCGCCAACTCTTGTTAAACACGGCATTGGGCGTGAAAATCGTGCCGTCGGGAATGGTCAAATCCGCAACGAATTTGCTGTTGTCCGCACACGGCGGCTGTTGTGTTGCGACGGGCGTGTCACTGGAGGGAACCGGCGTCGCCGTCACAATCGCTGTCACCGCCGGATTTGTGGACTCCGAAGGCGTTGTCGGTACGGTCGTAAACGTCGCCAAAGGCACAGCGGTCGCAATGGCAATGATGGATGTCGGTTGCGCACTCGATTGCGCGCGCACATTGATGATGATGCCGCTGTCGGCGGTTACACCTTGCGTATTGGTCGCGCGCACGGTGAGGGTATGCTGTCCTTCCGTTTCCGCAACCCACGATTGAATCAACGAAAACTGCGCCTGTCCCTGCGCGACCGGGCTGGGGTCTTGGCGCACCTGCGTTCCATCCACCAAGAGTGCCACGCTTGTCACTCCAACAGGGTCAGTCGAAGTGGATTGAACGACCACTTCTTCCCCGACGGTATAGACACTACCACTCGGCGGCGAGGCAATGATGACCGTCGGTTTGCTCTGCGGTGCGCCAATCCCTTGGCAAGCGATTATGACAAACCCCAAGAATGCGAAAAATAGGGCGAAAAAGACTCGGCGAAGCACTAAACACCCCTTGATTCAGATGAATTCCGCTTGCGCACGAGTATAACATAGAGCGAATGGCTTTACAACTGCAAGTCAGGAATTGTCAGAATGGAGCAATGAAAAAGGCGCATCCGATGCGGGATGCGCCTTGGTTTCAGGAAACGAAACCCAAATCCGGTTTATAGCCGATGCGGGCTTGACGCGGCAGTATAATATAAAACACATTGCCCTGATTCACCCGACTCTCGACCCAAATTTTTCCGCCATGCGCGCGCACCATCTCGCGCGTCAAGGTCAAGCCCAGCCCAATCCCATTTTCCTGTCGAGTCAACGAATCGGCGGCTTGGTAGAACGGGTCAAAGACGTGGGATGCCTCTTCGGGCGTCAATCCCTTGCCCTCATCGTGAACGGACAGGGTTACCGCGTCCGGATTGCCTTCGGCGTTGATGCGCACGCGGGTCTGTCGCGGCGAAAACTTGATGGCATTGGAAATGATGCTTCCAAGAATCAAGTCCAACATGGCGCGGTCTGCGGTGATGACGCCAGTTTCTGGCGTGACATTCGACTCGATGGTCTGTTCTTTTTCCGTCGCCAGGAACCGATACGCATTGACGACATCGTTCACGACTCGCGCGACCTCAACCTGTTGCAGACGCAGTTCGGCGTGACCTTGGGCGAGAAATTTCAGGTTGAGCATGTCGTCGGCAGCCCGGTGCAAGTGTTCCGCATTCGTCAGCACTTCTTGGGCAAAATTGCGCAACTCGCCATCCGTGCGCTCACGCAGCAATCGCGCATTACCGAGAATAGCCGCGAGCGGCGTTCGCAGTTCGTGTCCAGCGACGTTCATAAATTCGCCCTTGAGACGGTCAAGTTCGCGCAGCGTCACATAGGCATGGCTGACCTTTTCGAGCAAATCTACGCTCTCGATCGCCGCCGCAGCTTGTGCCGCAATCAAGTGCAGATATTCGGTATTGCTCGGCGAAAGTGGAGTCGTCTTGACCAGCACCAAGCCCGGCATACGGTCGCGCGTTTGCAATGCGACACTCGTTACCCAGCCGATGTCGTCCGGCAAACTTGGCACACGCGGCTGTTCGGCTTGATTCCAGACTTGAATTTCTTGCGACATTAACGCATCCGGTTCAATCACATTCGTGAGCGAGAACGTGTGATTCGCCAATGCCGCCATGTCCGCGCCATGCACCGCCGAAAATGTGAGTGTCCGGGTGTCGGCATTGAACGACAAAACTGCCGCGTTATCAATGCGCAGGTGCGTTGCAATGGCGTCAAAGAGCGCCTGAAAAACTTGCTGCCGCGACCGCGCCGCCGCGAAAATTTCCGCTGTTTGTAAAAGCGGCACCAACGTTCGCAGACGCGAATTTTCCCGCCGCAATTTGAACTTGTCGATTGCGCGCGCAACATAAATTCGCAGAGTATCGGGCGTAAACGGCTTGACGATGAACTCGTCCACGCCTAATGACAATGCCTGAATTGCCATCTCCATATTGCTATAGCCGGTCATCGTAATCACGACGATATCGAGATTGCGCTCGCGCAGCCGCGTGGTGACTTGTAAACCGTCGAGACCGGGCAGCCGAATATCCGTCAAGAGCAAATCAAACGGTTCACTCTCTAGTCGCGCCAGTGCATCTTCCCCGCGCTTGACGGTCGCAACAACATAGCCATCGGCTTCGAGAATCCGTTGGCAGAGCATCAGGATGACCGGGTCATCATCCACGATCAGGATGCGCTCAGTTGGCATCGGCGCGCGCTCCCATCTTCTGGCGCGGCAGGGTAAAGGTCACCTGCGTGTATTTGCCTTCTTCACTCTCCAACCAAATTGAACCGCCATGACTCTTGACAATCCGTTCGGCGGTGTACAACCCCAGACCGATGCCGCGCACAACCCCCGATTCGATTTTGGTTGTATAGCCGGGCTCAAACACGCGCCGCAAATCACTCGCGGGAATGCCATATCCGCTGTCCCGAATGGAACAATAAATCATGGAATCGTCCACACGCCCGAGATTGACGTCAATACGCCCTCCGTGCGGCATCGCTTCCGCCGCATTCACCAAAATTTCATTCAGCACCTGGTCAATCAATTGAGGATTCGCCAGCACCACCATCGGTTCTTGCGGAAGGGTTTCCATCACCGCGATGTCTTGGGTGTCTTGGCGCGTTTCAAATTTTTGTACTGCCGCGTGGACCAATTCCTTCAGGTCCACGTTGTCGGTATGACCGCCTTCGACATGCGACAAGCGAATAAATTCCTGCACGATGCGCGCAATGCGCTGCGCCGCAATGCTGATGGTATCCAATTCTTGGCGCCAACCGTCGCCCGGTGCGCCTTCGGGCAGCGCTTCCTGCAAGAGCTGCGAGTGTCCCATGATGGCGGTGAGCGGATTGTTGATTTCGTGCGCCAAACCTGCTACCAATTCGCCAATGGCGGCGCGGCGTTCGGTCTCAATCAAGCGGTCCTGGGTGGCGCGCAATTGCTCGAGTTGCGTGCGCGTTTGCTCATACAAGCGCGAGTTCTCAATCACTACCGCCGCATGGCTCGCCAGCGTGTAGAAAAAGTTGATTTCTTCTTCCGAAAATAGGCGCGGCTGGCGCGTGCAGACGACCAACACACCAATCGGGTGTTCCTCCACTTTCAAGGGCACGCCCAAATACGAAACAATCGCTTCCTTGTCCGACGACGGCGCGCTGACCCAGCGCGTATCATTCTCCACATCGGGAATGTACAATGGCTCGCCGTTGGCAAACACCCACCCAACCGCGCCCTCTCCGGGTTTGATGCGTAATTCGCGAAATGCGCCCAAGTCGCGCGCCCCGCGCTGGCGCAGGACATACAATTCGCGCGTTTGGGCATCACGCATGAAAACGACACTGATGTCCGCGCGCATTTGCGTTAGCGCGTGCTCCAAAATCAAGTCGAGCCGGTCGGTCAGATTCATCGTCGAGAGAATCGAAACCTCAATCACTTGGAGCGCGTTGATGCGCGCGAGGCGCTCTTGCGCGCTGGTGAACAATTTCGCATTCTCGATGGCGACTGCCAATTGGTCCGCAATCGCTTCAAACATGCGCACGTCGTCTTCGGCAAACTCATTGCGCCCGGGGCTCTCGGCGTTCAAGACGCCGATCACATGGTCACCCGATTTGATGGGCACAGCCACACCCGCTTGCGGCTCCCAATCCGGCGAGGCGTAAAAGCGATTGTCCTCTAGCCCTTGCGTCGCCAACTGCGTTTGCCCCAACTGCGCCGCAAGCCCCATCAAGCCCTTGCCAACGGGTTGACGATACGCGGGCGAGACAAATTTCTCCACATCGGCGGAACCTGCCGCCGGCACCAATTGATTCGTATTCGTATCCACCAACATGACCAGCACGCCGCGAAAGCCAAAATCTTGGCTCAGCGCATCTACAATGCCTTGCAGCAATGTGTCGAGGTTCAGCGCGCCCGCGATGCGGCGGCTTGCTTGATACAAAAGTGACTGTTGATTCGCCGTACGCTGCGAGTGTTGATGCAAACGCGCATTGTCCACCGCAAAGGCAATCTGCTGTGCCAACGCAAACAAAAAGCGCTGCTCGTCCGGGGTGAAGGGTTCCACCGGCGTGCGTTGTAATGCCATGACGCCAATCGCTTCGGATTTAATCATCAGCGGAATGCCAATGTACGACGCCGTCTCTTGCGGCGCGCCATGTTCCCCCGGTTTGACCGGCAAGCTGTCCCACTGCTGTTGGATGTCGTCAATCACCAGCGGGGTGCGATTGGATACGACCCATCCCGCGAAACCCGCGTCTGCGATCTTGCGCACAAACGGTTCCATCGGTTTGCCGCGGTCAATGAACATCGCAAAATTGAGTTGGTCGGCTCCTTCGCGCAGGGCAATATCAAAACCCGTGAGGTCAAAATGATTGGCAACTTGTGTATAAATGATGCGCAGTTGTTCGTCGAGGTCGAGCGTCGAACTGACGGCGAGACCGATCTCGTACAAGCTGCTTTGTTCTTTGGCGCGCCGTTGTGCTTCCGAATACAGACGCGCATTGGAAATGGCGAGTCCGGCTTGCGATGCCACAATCGCCGCGCGCGCCAAATCGGGTTCGCCAAAACGCTGCGCGTCTTGACGGTCTGCCAACAAGAGAACGCCAATCACATCGCGCTCTTTCATAATCGGCACAACCAGACATGCTTCGGCGTCGAGGATTTGGCGCAAGTCTGGGGCAAGTTGAGCCGACGTGCGCGCTTCATGCACGACAAAGCCGCGCGCCAGCCGCACGGTTCGCGCGAGCAAATTGCCCAATTGCTCTACATCTGCCGCATTGCCCAGCAGCGCGTCGCGCCCGTATCCAGCCGCTGCGCGACAAATCAATTCCGCGCGCAGACCGGCTGTGGACGATTGCGCGCCGCTCTCTTGCCGCGCGAGGCTTGTCCCCGGGGCTTCGCCTTTCGCCGGCTCGCGTCGCGTTTCGCGGATGTAAATTGCGGCAGTGTCCACCGCGAACAATGTCAACGATTCGCGGCATAAAATTTCGATGAGCGGCACGAGTTCCAACGTCGTCGTTATGGTCATGCCCAGCTGCCCGAGACGCGTCGCAAAACGTTCGCGCCCCAACGCTTCCCGGTACAGTGACGCATTGGTCGCCGCAATCGCCAGCTGTTCACCCAACAACATCAGCAGCGCGAGGTCGTCTTCTTTCAACGCCGCAATGCGCGACTCTTCGACATTGACGATGCCGAGCACGCGTCCTTCGCGCATAATCGGGACGCAAATTTCTGAAACGACATCCTCGTGCCCCACCACATAATCGGGGTCATTTCCCACATTCGGCAGGAACGCGGCGCGACCACTGCGTGCGACACGCCCGATGACGCCGCGCGTCGTGTCCCACACATCGCCTTGATCGCGGTCGCCAATGCTTGCTTTGCAGACTAATTGTTCGCCTTCAAAGACGTAAATCGAGACGTAACGATAACCGAGTTGGTCGGACAGCGCGTGCGCGGCGCGTTCCACCACGATATCAAAATCCAACGACGCGCTAATTGTGCGGCTGATTTCATTCAACAAGGTCAATTCGCGCGCGCGCCGTTCCGCCTCGCCAAACAAACGCGCGTTGTCCAGCGCCAATGCCACATGTTGTGCCACCGATGTCAAGAAACGCTCATCGTCGGGACCGAACGCGTTCGGTTGAAAACTCTGCGCCGAAATCAAACCGATGAGGCGTTCTTTGAGCATCAACGGCACGCCCAACCAACTGCGCGCAGGGCGTGTAATGTGTTGCGGTTGTGACGGCAGGTCTGTTTCGTTCTGCAAATCAGCAAACAGCAGCGGCTTTTGATTGCGAATTACCCACGCCGACAAACCCGCCTGCGCGAGCGGCACCTGCACCGGGCGCAAAAACCATCCTTCTTCCACGACATATTCCACGCGCAATTCCTCGCGCGCTTCGTCATACAAACCGACAAAAAATGTATCGGCGCGCAAGAGCTGATTGACATTTTCGTACAGCAAACGCAATTGTTCGCGCAGATTCAACGTCGAAGTAGTTGCCAAACCAATGGAGCGCAAGGTGGATAACTCTTCGGCGCGGCGCTTGGTCTCGAAAAAGAGTTTCGAGTTGTGCAGCGCAATTGCCAACTGCGGCGCAATCGAACCGCTCAAACTGATTTCATTTTGAGTAACCTGATGCGGTTGCTCCCATAACAATTGCAAAATGCCGATGACGTTGTCGTACGCGCGCAGCGGCACGGTGTACGATGAGGCGTACTCTACGCTGCTGTTTTTGTGAACACGACGCGAGTCGGTGGACATATCGTACACCGACAACGGCTGTCCCGTTTTGGCGACCTGTCCGACAACCCCTTCGCCGACCTGGAGGGGATGCAGTTTGAATTCATGCACTGCCATCGAAGACAAGCCGCGATGCGCTGCCAATTCCAATGTGCCCTTGGCTTGATTGTGCATTGCCACCAAGACCGCGTCCGCTGGAATCGCAGACAAAATTGCCGTCAGCGCGTCATTCAACATTGCCGAAACGTCAGTCAGCTGTGCGGTGGACTGGGTAACCGCGTTGAGCGCGGAGAGTTCTTGAATTTTGCGCTGCACCTGCAGATACAACAGCGCATTGTCAATCGCGATGGCTGCCTGGTCTGCCAACACGAGCAGCGCTTCTTGCTCTTCGGCGGTAAATTCGTGCGGCTCCAAAAACGCCACATTCATCACCGCAATCACACGGTCCGATTTGATGACGGGGAAACCGGCAATCGCTTTGAGCGCCCAGGCGCGCGCTTGCAGTGATTGAAACATTGGGTCGTTTTCCGCATCATTCACAATGACGGGACGTTTCGTCCGCGCCACGCGCGCGGACAAGCCATCGCGGCGCGGCGTACTCAACACAGTCCCGCGATGTCCGTCCGCCCAGACGCCCATTCCTTCACGAAACTGCTGCAAGTCTTCATCGTACAAAAAAATGTGCGCATCCGTCGCCTTGACGAGGCGCAGCGCGCTTTCGCACACCGCATCGAGCACCGCATTCAAATCCAACGTAGAGGCGAGGCGCTGTCCGATGTCGCGCAGCGTATTGACTTGTTCGATGCGCGTGGAAAGTTGACCGGCGGATTGCCCGAGCTCTTGTTCGTGTTCCGCGCCGCGATGGTTAAAGACCAGCGCCACAACCAACGTGACGGTCATCAACGCAGCAAACACAATCAGCGAACCATCTACATACGCCTGATCGTGCCAGAATTCGGTGTTGGCAAAATAAAAGGCATTGTACCAGCTCAAGAATCCATAGTACGTTCCGGTCGCCACAACCACCATGAGGAGCGTGGCAAGAATGGCGTGCAGCACGAGCGTGCGCGCGCTCGACGTGAGCCCGTCGGCAAAAATATAGACAAAGAAAAGTGGAATCAGCGGGCTGGTAATCCCGCCCGTGTAATAAACTGCCCATGCCAGCAGCACCAGCTCTACAAAGACCTGGAATTGCCCGATGAGCTTGAGCCAAAGCATCGCGCGCGCTTGGTCTTGGAAATCGCGGAGCCGTTCCAGCAGCCGCTGCACCGCAAAAAGTTCCGCAGCAAAGGCGGCTGCAATCTGAAAGACCGACACCGCATCGTAATAGACAAACCAGCGCACCGCCAGAAGCGCCACGGTTACCAAGGCGAGCCCGAGCCAACGCATCCGCAAATTAACGCGGCGGTTCTCATACATGCGTGCAAAGGAATTTCTCATGGGCACTTGCTCATTTCTTTGTCTAGAATAAGTCAAAGTGTACACGTGCCACAATTGACTGTCAACAGGAAATTGGGTCAGGGAGCGCGGCTGAATTGACTTGTACGCATTTCAGCATACACTCTCAGCGATGTCTCTCGGAACGACCCTGCGTCAGGCTCGCACGGCGCGCCAAATCAGTTTAAATCAAGCCGCCTTAGAAACGCGCATCCGCCAAAGCATTCTCGAAGCGCTCGAACAAGATAATTTTGCCGCGCTGCCGCCGCGCCCTTTTTTGCGCGGGCTTTTGCGAAATTACGCACTGTACCTGAACCTTGACGCGGACGCGGTCCTCGATGAATTTGATGTCGCCACAGGACATATAGCTATCGTCGCGCCGCCGGCTGTCACTCCGCCGCCACCGGAAACCACGCCTCCACCGCCAACAGAAGCGCCGGAGACTGTGGCTTTTCCGCCTTTTGAGATTCCGACCGCGTCCAGAGAAGAACTGGCGTCTGCGGAAACACCGCCCGTCGAAGCGGAACGCACCTTTATCGTCGCACCGGAGATTGATTCGCAGGTCGCCGAGCCGACACCGCCGCTCAATCTTCCGCAAGAGCCGCCAACGCTCGCGCAAAAAATTGGCAGCACGCGCATTCCCGAAGCAGTCGCCCTCATCGCCATTGCGGTGGCATTGTTTGGACTCGTGTCGGTCGGCTTTGCCCAATTGGACCGTCTGACCAATCCGTTCGGCGCCAAAGCCACCGTACGCCCTTCGCCCACAACACAGCCAACTGTTCCACCGGGCAGCACACCCACGAGCATTCCCACATTGCCGCAAACGTCGGAAGCGACGACACCGGTTTCCTTTACAGGCGCGCAAGAAACCGCCTCACCGGAAACGATTTCCACCGAAGCGATTTCACCGACCCTTGAAATTCCGCCGGACGCGAAAATGACGCTGACGATTCAAGCCGAAGGACCGATGGAAGCGCGCATCATTACGGATGACCAGGAAGTGTTCAACGGTCCACTGCAAAATGAAACGCGCACGTGGACGGCTCACGCGCGCATGTACGTGCAAATCAAGAATATCACACAAGGACGCGTCGCGTTTGAAGGCAAACGCATCTTGCCGCGCAATCAAGAGGAACGCTTTGACCTCGCGCGGGCGTGGGAGATGAATCCGAAAGGCACTCCGGTCGCCGCGCCTCCGACGCCATATCCCGCCACCATCGCGCCGACGGAACCGCCCACCGAAACGCCCAGTCAGACGCCCACCGCAACCAACACGGCAACCCCAACGCCGACGTTCACGCGCACGCCAACGTTTACGCGCACGTTTACGCCGACGCCCACCGCGACGAGCACATTTATGCCAACCCCGACGCCGACGGGCTCCTCCACACCCACGCGAGACGTGTCATCGCCAACGCCAACGCCGACGCGCTAGAACGGAAATCAGAATTGTCATGCCGAATCGTTATTTCATTCAAACGCTGGGCTGCGCCAAGAATACAGCCGACTCGGACGGTATCGGCGCCATCTTGGAACGCGCGGGTTTTCAAGCGGTGGACGCGCCGGAAGACGCGGATGTCATGATTGTGAACACGTGCGGGTTCTTGCAAGCGTCGCGGCAGGAATCGCTCGAAGCCATGCGCGCGTTGGGACAAAACAAACAGCCGCAGCAATTGCTTATCGCGGCGGGCTGTCTGATTTCGCGCTATGGCGAAAATGTGAAACGCGAAGTGCCGAGTGTGGACGGCGTGATTGACGCGGGCAAATGGATTGCCATGCCGCGCTTGATTGAATATTTGCGCGAACACGGACGCGGCGACAAGAATTGGCTCGACGAAGCGTATCTCAACTTGCCGCGCGAACAATCGCTCGCGCGTTCCGTCACCGACCATTTGCCGCGTCACGCGCACGGACCGAGCGCGTATCTCAAAATTGCCGATGGGTGCGACCGCCCGTGCACCTTTTGCATTATTCCCGCCATCAAAGGCAGTCATCGCAGCAAAACGATGGACGACGTGATTGCAGAAGCGCGCGAATTGGTCGCCCAAGGCGTACGCGAAATTGTTTTGGTCGCGCAAGATACAACCGCGTACGGTTGGGATTGGAACCAACGCGATGTGTTGGCAACGTTGATGGAACGTATGTGCCGCGAAGTCGAAGGAATGCAGTGGCTGCGTTTGATGTACGCGTATCCCGGACACGTGACGCCGCGTTTGATTGAAACGATGGCGCGCTATCCGCAAATTGTGCATTATCTCGACGTGCCGCTCCAGCACGCTGACCCGCAAGTCTTGCATCGCATGAAACGCCCGAACCTTGTCACGACCCGCCGCATGTTGGACGATTTGCGCGCGGCAATGCCGGACCTTGCCCTCCGTACGACGTTTATTGTCGGTTTTCCGGGCGAGACCGAAGACGAATTTCAATCTCTATTGGAATTTCTTGAAGAGCAGCAGTTCGACCGCGTCGGCATTTTTGAATATTCGCAAGAACAAGGCACGCCCGCCGGAGCGATGCATCCGCAGGTCAAGCGGCAGGTCAAAGCCCGCCGCCGTCACGAAGCGATGCTGATGCAGCAGCGCATTTCGCTCCAAAAAAATCGCGCGTTCATCGGTCAAACGCTCGACGTTTTGATTGAAGGCGTTGGGGAACTCGTCACATCCAAGTCTAGCCGCGCCATGCGCGAGGCGGAGCATCACTGCGGCGATTGCATCAGCATCGGGCGCAGTTATCGCGATGCGCCGGAAGTGGACGGCATTGTCATTGTACAAAACGAACTGCCCATCGGAAAATTCGCGCGCGTGAAAATTACGCAAGCCAGCGAATACGACCTCATCGGCGAACCGGTTTCCATCGAATAGCCATCGAACTCTATCTTGCGCGTGTCGCCTCACGCAAAATAGGTCGCCATTTTTCTTGTCCGAAACTCCCATTGCCGCGCACAATCGGCTGTGCTACAATGCTACCATCATGTTGCCCTGGCTCATTCTCCTGCTGTTCATTGTCGTTGTCGTCGGTGGGGGATTTTATTATTGGCAAACGCGCCTCAACATTCCGATTCTCACATACACCCGGCTGCCGCCGTATGAAATTCCCGACGTCATTCTCGTTGGCGGCGTCGTCGTAGAAAATCGCGGGCGCCAGCCCGCACCCAATGTCAAAATTACAATTCAATTTGACCCGCAAGCCGCGACGATGATTCATCACTTGCAGGTCCGAGGCGCGGAAAATGCCATCTTGCGCAGCGGCGGCGAGCGCCACACTTTCGCCACCGTCAGCATTCGCAGCTTGCGCCCCAAAGGCACGTTGATTCTGTATTGGGCAGCCGCGCGCGCGGTGGAACCGCAAATTCAAATCACCAGCTATCAACCCACCAAAGAAACTTTGCTGCGCAAACTTTTGCCGCGCAAAAATAACGCATAAAGCGGTTTCCGAAGGAGAATGCCCCTCTTTTTCGATCGGACAGCTCGCGCGTGGGAAAATCTTTGGCAGTTCCTCACTTGCCATTAACCCGTCCTTCAAATTGGGTATGCTATAATTTCGCGCAATGCGAAAAGTTCTAATTGCGCTCATTGCGCTCCTTTCCATTGCGATTTGTCTCACCGCCGTTGGCGGCGCGTTTTTGTTTTTCTCGTTATCGCAACCTGCCGTCGTTGCTCTTCCGGCATCGCCGCAACCGCCGCAGCTTGTCATTCCGACACGCGCTGCTCTCGCCCCGACCCTTGCGCCGCCCACCAGCCCAAACACCAACATCGGCGCGCAACCCAAGCAGGCGCCCACCGCTGCCGACCCCGAAGTTTTGGCTCCGGCGGATTCAACGCTCGACACACTGCTCAAGCGAAACATCCCCGTCAATAACCGCATTCAACTTGCGGAAGAATTCAAAAACATCGTGCCCAATCTGGCAACGCCCGCTGCCCCGCGCAAATATCAGGTGGGCGACAAGGCAACGTTTTGGGTTTCACGCGACCCCAACAACAGTGAAAACGAACAGATTACGGCGACGCTGCACTATGTCAACGATGTCGTGTATATGTGGGTGGAAGACGGCGTGCCTGTGAGCGACGCGGGCTTGAAAAGCTCTGCCGATTTTTTCGCCGACAACATTTATCCGACGCATCACAAATATCTCGGTTCGGAAGCCATTCCCGGCGTGGACAATGACCCGCACCTCACCATTTTGAACGCGCGCATCGGCGGCGGCATCGCCGGTTATTACGGACAATCCGACACGCTGCCCAAAGAGGTGAATCGGCACTCGAACGAGCGCGAAATGTTTTATATGAGTTTGACCAGTACCAAACCCGGCACGCAGTATTACAATTCGGTGCTGGCGCACGAATTCGCGCACATGATTCATCGCTATGCCAATCCGCGCGGGGAAAGTTCGTGGATTACGGAGGGCTTTGGCGATTTGGGCATGGAGTTGAACGGCTTTCCCGCCGGGCACGAGCAGGCATTCGTTCAGAATCCCGATTTGCAGCTCAACGCGTGGGAAGCGAATCCGCCGGGCGCGTCGGTGCCGCATTACGGCGCGGCGTATCTTTTTTTGTCGTACCAATTAAATCGCTTCGGGATTGATTACATTCGCAGCGTTTTTTCGAGCGGCACGACCGGCATTCCTTCGATTCAACACGCGCTCGACAAATTCGAACCCGGCATGACGTTTGATAATGTGTTCGCCGATTGGGTTGTCGCCAATTTTCTGCACGACGCGTCGCAAGGCACGCGCTACAGTTACGGCGACGCGAGTTTGGGCATTCGCCCCACGTTTGGCTATGCCAAATATCCCGCCAGCGGCAGCGACACGGTGCATCAATACGGCACCGATTACATTCAACTTTTGCCCGACGGCAAAGATGTGACCTTTTCGTTTGAAGGGTCCAAAACCGTGCGCGTTGTGCCAACCGACCCGCACAGTGGAAACTATTTTTGGTGGGGCGGGCGCACCGACCTTTCGGATACGACGCTCACGCGCGCGTTTGATTTGAGCAATACCAAAACCGCGACATTGAAATTTTGGACGTGGTACGACGAAGAAGACGATTTTGATTTCGCGTACGTTTCCGTTTCGACCGACGGCGGCAAAACATGGCATCCGCTCAAAGGCAATACGACCACCGACCGCGATTTGAACGCGACCAATTACGGCAACGGCTTGACCTGCAAATCTCAAGTCGGCTGCGGCGATTGGCAAGCCCAGCCGCAGTGGATTCAGGAACAAATGGACATGACGCCGTACGCCGGACAAAAAATCCTATTGCGCTTTGAACAAGTCACGGACGAAGTGTACACGGGCAGCGGCTTTGTCATTGACGACATCGAAATTCCCGAAATCGGTTTTCAAGACAACGCGGAAAAAGGCGACAACGGTTGGGACGCCGAAGGCTTTGCGCGCATTGACAATATCTTGCCGCAGCGCTTTATTGTCCAAGCCATCGAGTACGGCGCGACGCCGCGCGTGGTCCCGATTCCACTCGACGCGCAAAATCGCGGCACGTATACAACACATGGCTTTGGCAAAGACATCTCACGCGTGGTGATTACGGTTTCCGGCAGCACGCCTATCACATGGCAGCAAGCCGCTTATCAATATCAAATTCAGTAACGCACTCTCACAAACGTCAAACGGTCGAACACGTTTGACGTTTTTTTTCATTTCAAGTACGCTTGCGCAATGCATCCCTATACCACAATCATCTTTGACCTCGACGGTTTGATGGTAGATACTGAGCCGTTGTACCGGCGCGCGCTCAATCTCATCCTGACCGCGTGCGGCGCGAATTACCAATACGACGTTCCCGAGTATGGCAAGACGATTACGGGACACGCCATCTTTGAAATTGCCGAGCGCATCCGCGAACGTTTTGGCTTGGCGCAAAACGCGCGCGAAATCACCGAAGCGCATCGCGCGCTGTACAATCTACTCATCGCCGACGCGGAAAACATTCGGGCAATGCCGGGCTTGACCGAGCTGCTGGCGTATCTCGCCGCGCAAAATCTTCGCACCGCCATCGCGTCCAGTTCGCGTCCCGAACAAATTCACACCATTCTGCGCGGGCTGAATCTGCATCACCACTTTCAAGCCATCGGCGGAAACGACGGCACGCTGAAACCCAAGCCGGCGCCCGACGTATATTTGCATGTGTTGGAACAACTCGGCGCGAATCCGGCGGAAACGCTCGCACTCGAAGACAGTCCCAGCGGTGTGCGCGCCGCGCAAGCTGCCGGTCTGACCGCTTTCGCCGTCCCGAACGAATATACCAAGATGCACGATTTCTCTTTTGCCGATTCGGTTTTTGACGATTTGAACGCCGTGCGCGCATTTTTCGCCAAATCCAAAATCACCAATCCAAAATCCTAAATCAAACGTCCCACATGCCCCTCATCCTCACCGACGCGCAAGCGGAACTCTTGCGCGCTGAAAAAAAATATCTCGCCGACCTTTACGCGACGTTGAGTGAGCTCAACAGCGCGCCCAACGACCTCGCCGCGCTGCGCGACGCGCTCGTGCGGCTGGACGAATTGTTTCTCATCGTCGTCGTCGGCGAATTCAATGCGGGCAAGTCCGCGCTCATCAACGGACTGCTCGGCGCGAAAGTTTTGGAAGAAGGCGCGATTCCGACGACCACGCGCGTCACGCTGGTGAAATACGGCGACGCGGTGCGCGAAACGGTTTCTCCCGACGACCTCGCGCAGGTGTCGTATCCGCTCGATTTGCTGCGCGAAATCAACATCGTGGACACACCCGGCACGAACGCGGTCATTCGGCGCCACGAAGAATTGACGCGCGATTTCATTCCGCGCAGTGATTTGGTCTTGTTTGTCACTTCTGCCGACCGTCCGTTCACCGAAAGCGAACGCCAGTTCATGCAGCACATTCGCGAATGGAACAAGAAAATCGTGTTGGTGGTCAACAAGCGCGATTTGCTCGAAGACCAAAAATCGTTCGACGACGTGCGCGCGTTTGTCGAGAACAACGCGACGCAGCTGCTTGGCGTTACGCCGGAATTGTTTTTCGTATCTGCCAAACGCGAAGTGATTGACAGCCAACTCGCGGGCGGCATGAAAACGCTCGATGAATACATTCGCACGTGGCTCGATACCGGCGCGCGCGTGCGCGTCAAATTCACGACGCCGCTCGGCGTCGCCGACCAAGTGTTGAAACGCGCCGAAGCCGACGCGCAGCGGGAACGCGAACGTTTGGCGCAAGACCTGGAAACCGCCGCCCAAGTCGAACGCGAAGTCGCCAACTACGAAAAAGACGTACGCGCCGAAATGGAGCCGCGCCTCGCCGAAGTGGACAATCTGCTCTACAAACTCGAAGCGCGCGGCAGCGATTTCTTTGACCAAAACATTCGCCTCACGAAAATCATGGACCTTGCGCGCGGCGACAAATTCCGCGCCATGTTCGAGCAGCAAGTGCTCGCGGGCGTACCGCAAGAAATCGAAAATCGCACGCGCGCGGTGGTGGATTGGCTGGTCGAAAAAGATTTGCGCGAGTGGCAAAACATTCTCACGTATTTGCAGCGCCGCCAAGTCCCGTCCGACGCGTTGGTCGGCGAATTGACTACATCGTTCGACATGCGGCGGCAGGCGCTGTTGACGGCGACCACCAAAGCCGCGCAAACCGTTGTCTCGACGTACGACGCGGAAAAAGAATCGCGCGAAATCGGCAACCACGTTGAAATGGCAGTCGCGCAAACGGCGATCGCGGAAGCGGGCGCGGTGGGACTGGGCGCGCTCGTGGCGACGACGGTGACGGTTGCCGCGTTGGATGTGACGGGGATTTTGCTCGCGGGTGTCGTCGCGGTGTTGGGGTTATTTATCATTCCCTACAAACGCCAACAAGCCAAAAATAAATTCCAAGAAAAAATTCAGGACTTGCGCGCGCGTCTCGGCAATGTGCTGCGCGCGCAGTTCAGCGCGGAAGCCGACCGCACCGTCACGCGCATGAAAGAAGGCGTCGCGCCGTACGTGCGTTTTGTCAAAGGCGAAAAGGAACGCCTCGCCGACAAGGAAGCGAAATTGATTGCCGCCCGTCAAGGCTTGCAAACGATGCAAGAAAACGTTGACCGAGTGCTGCAATAAAAAAAGTCGTCCGCTTTCGGACGACCATTTTTTTCACACCGTTTCCGGTGCCTGTTCCATTAATCCTGCGCGCAATGCGCCCAACAAATCTACTTGCACTGCCTGCATGGCGCTTTTGACGCCGCCGACGACCGCCGCCGCGCGCGAGCGTCCGTGTCCAATCAGCATCAAACCGTCCACGCCAAACACCGGAATCGCGCCGATGCGCGCATAATCCATCATGCCATAAAATTCCTCGACAATACTTTGCGCGGCTTGCGGCAAACCCGCGTCGGCGAAACGTTTGGCGAGACGCCCCAGCAGCTGTTCGCTCAAGCCTTCGGTCAATTTCAGCGCGATGTTGCCCCACAATCCATCACTCACAACAACATTCGCCGTGCCATTCGGCAAATCGTATCCCTCCAAATTCCCGATGAAATTCAAATCGCCCGCTTTCAAAAGCGCAAATGCCGCGCGCGTCAATTCGTTGCCTTTGTTGTCTTCGCGCCCATTCGTCATCAAGCCGACAGTCGGACGCGCAATGCCCCAAATTTTTTCGACATAGATACTGCCCATGCGCGCGAATTGGGCGAGATATTCCGGGCGGCAGTCCACCATCGCGCCTGCATCCACAAGCAGCGTGTGCGGCTGCAAGCCAAAATAGGGCAAACCAATGCACGGACGCAAGACATTGCCCAAACGCCCAAACGTAATGAGCGACGCCACAATGCCCGCGCCCGTATGCCCCATCGTCAAACACGCGTCGGCATGTCCCTGCCGCACCAAATCACAAATGACGCGAATCGAAGCGCCGCGCCGTTCTTTGACAGAGGAAGGATTTTCGTCAAAATGAACAACATCCGGCGCGTCCACGATTTCAAATTCGGGCAAGCCCACACTGTCGGCGGTTTCGATGTCGGACAATTCTTGCTCGATGACCGCGCGCTGTCCGACCAAAATCAAATCCACCTCCAGCGCGCGTTTGGCTTGGACCGCGCCGAGCAAAATCTCGCGCGGCGCAAAATCGCCCCCCATCGCGTCCAGTGCAATCTTCAACGTCCCGCCTCCCCACCTGAATTTAACGCGTCCATTATAGTCCGCCCGATTGCCCGACCAAATTTTCGGGCGCCGCGCCGCGCGACAACTCCAAGCCGAGTTTGGTGTTCTATTATAGACACATATAATGGCAGGAAATTCTTGCCAAAAACAGATTCGCAGGAGTGTTGAAATGACCCACCCAACACGCGTCGTTATCACTGGACTCGGTTTGATTGGTCCGACGGGAAACAATGTCAAGACCTCATGGGAAAATATCAAGAATGGACGTTCCGGCATTGGTCCGATAACGCTGTTCGACACGACGAACCTAGAAACAAAAATTGCCGGCGAAGTAAAAAATTTTGACGCCAAAGAACATTTGGGAGTAAAAGAGGCGCGGCGCGTCGAGCGCTTTAGCCAATTGGCAATTGTCGCGGCGCGCGAAGCCGTGCAGGACGCCGAACTCAAAATCACGGACGAAAACAGCGAACGCATCGCGGTCTTGATTGGCAGCGCCGGCGGCGCCGCCACCGCCGTCGGCGACAATACGAAAATTTACGAGACCAAAGGCGCGCGGCGCGTCAGCCCGATGTTTTTGCCGATGATGTTGGTGGATACGGCGGGCGCGCTCGTCGCCATTGACCTCGGCATTCGCGGTCCGAATTTTGCGATTGTGTCGGCGTGCGCGACCGGCACCAATTCCATCGGCGAAGCCGCCGAATACATCAAACGCGGTGATGTAGAAGTGGCGCTCGCCGGAGGCACGGACGCGCCGTTGTTCGCCGTCGCCATCGCCGGATTCAACATCATGGGCGTTTTATCGCGGCGCAACGACGAACCGGAAAAAGCCTCGCGCCCGTTTGATTTGAATCGCGACGGTTTTGTCTTGAGCGAAGGCGCGGGGGTTCTGGTCCTCGAAAGCGAAGAACACGCGCTCCGGCGCGGCGCGCGCATTTACGGTGTGTTGTCCGGTTACGGCACCAGCGCCGACGCGGTGCATTTCGCGGCAATGGACAGCGAAGCGGGCGGCATCGCGCGCTCGATGAAGTGGGCGCTGCGCAAAGCGGGACTGGAACCGAAAGACATTGGCTATATCAATCCGCACGGCACCGGCACCAAATTGAACGACGCCACCGAAACAACTGCCATCAAAATGGTGTTTGGCGAAGAGGCGTACAACATTCCAATTTCATCCACCAAATCCATGACCGGGCACATGATGGGCGCGTCGGGCGCTGCCGAAGCCATCTTTGCGCTGCTCGCCATGAACGACGAAATCTTGCCGCCGACGATCAACCTCACAACGCCCGACCCGCAGTGCGATTTGGATTACGTGCCCAATACCCCGCGCGCCAAGCGTTTTGACCACGCCATGTCCAACTCGATTGGTCTCGGCGGACACAACGCCAGCATTATTGTTTCGCGTTACTATTCCAATTAAGCGAAAACGTTAAAACGTTCCAACGTTTCAACGTTCCCACATTTCCATAACGCATGGCTGCGAATAATCAAACGCAACGCTACGCCCACATTATCGGCTGGGGCAAATACGCGCCGCCGAATACATTGACGAATGACGAGTTGGCAAAGCGCGTGGACACTTCCGACGCGTGGATTCGCGAGCGCACCGGCATTGTGGAGCGACGCATTGCGACCAAAGAAACGACCGCGACGCTCGCGCTCTATGCCGCGCAAGACGCGCTCGAAGTCGCCGACATAGACCCCAAAGAAATTGACCTCGTCATCGTCGCCACTTCAACGCCCGAATATGTTTTTCCCGCGACCGCGAGCATTGTCCAGGACCAATTGGGCGCAGAGAACGCGGGCGCGTTTGATTTGAGCGCGGCGTGTTCGGGCTTTGTGTACGCCTTGTCGGTGGGCGCGGGCATGATTCGTTCGGGTCAGCACAATACCGTCCTCGTCATCGGCGCGGAAACATTTTCCAGAATTGTAAATTGGAAAGACCGCGCGACGTGTGTGTTGTTTGGCGACGGCGCGGGCGCGCTGCTCTTGCGCGGCAGTCCCCATTACGGCGGGGTGCTTTCGACGGTGCTCGGTTCCGACGGTTCGGGCAGTGAATTGCTCATCGTGCCCGCCGGCGGCTCGAAAAATCCTGCATCGCTTGAGACCGTGATGAATAACATGCACACGGTCAAGATGAACGGACGCGAAGTGTATCGCTTTGCGACGCGCGTGATGGTGGACGCGACGAAACAAGCGCTGCAAAAGGCGAATGTGCCGCTCGAAGAACTTGACATGCTGATTCCGCATCAGGCGAATGCGCGCATTATTGACTACGCGGCGAAATCACTGCATCTACCCCCGGAAAAAGTTTTTCAAAATGTCGAACACTACGGCAACACGTCGGCAGCTTCAATTCCGATTGCATTGGTCGAAGCGATTGAAGCCAAGCGCGTTCACCCCGGCGACCATCTCGTCATGGTCGGATTCGGCGGCGGTTTGTCATGGGGCAGCTGCGCGGTGCAGTGGACGATTCCCACCGTCACGCGTCCAATGACACCGCAGCGCGCGGCACAGAGCCGTTTGCGCTATCGCTGGTCCAATTTCAAATCGTTCGGGCATCGCGTCCTGCGGCGTGTGGATTCGGGCGTGTCCAAAGTGCTCGACCGCCTCGAAGGGGAAAACAACGGCAATGGGGCATGAGGAGCCATCGAATGGAATTCGACGGCAGAACAAAGCAGTAAGAGAAACAAGGCAGGGGACAAGACCTGCCTTGTTTTTTTGCCGCGCCTTGTTCAGACGGCGATTTCTAATCGCTGGAATTTTTTTTCATTTCACCTCAATCTCGCCTAACACAATTGAAAGCTGCGGCACAAAATTTTTGTCCAGCAATAATGTGTCGGTGTCCGTATCGGCTTGATACATTAGCACCTCGACGCGGTATGTGCCCGGCGCAATATCCGGCGGCACCGTCAATGCAAAATCGTCATACACCGCTTCTTCCGGTCTCCACAACAGCGTCGGCACAATGGGTTGTCGGTCCACATTCGCTACTTTGTCGCCGTTCGCATTCACCAAACGCACCGACGCGGAATAATACGCGTTAATTTTGTTGCGCGGCAGCCACCGCAAAGCCACGCGTAAAGGTTCACTCCGCGCGACATTTTTCGCCAACGGCTCGCGTAATTCTACCGACGCGGGAAGGACCACTTGGTTCGCGTTTTCGTTGCCCACATGCACATTCGTTTCAACTTTTGTCGCACCGACGAGCGCGTCGAGCGTTTGCAAGCTCATTTGATAATCGCCGGCGCGCGCGGGTGCGGTCAAACGCACGGGCACCACCGACACCGACGATGTGACCAACGGCAGCGGAAACGAAACGCTTTCAATGCGCTTGTCGCTCCAATGCGCTTCGGCGGCGACACGCGCGGTTGGTTTGATGCCGTACGCGTTCACATCCTGATTGACCAAAATGAGATACGCGTTGAACGGCGCGCCTGCCGCAACGCTTGACGGAACGTAAATGGATTTGCCAAGATTGGGTTTTGCATCCGGCGCGGAGGGCATTCGATAAATGCACGCGCCGTCTATTTTGTTTTCGAGAGTCGGTTTGATATAGCCAATCGGTCCCGCAAAGACGTAACAATCTTGTTTCGGTGCGTGGTCTATCACCAGATTCACGTCGAGCGCGCGCAGCAAAGCCATCGAGCGCGGCGAGGGGAACGACTGCATCTCGTACGCAATCTCGCCGCGTCGCGGCGGCACAAAACCGCTATAACCATCCGGCGTCTTTTGCCAGTGATACGTCGAAAAATATTGCGTCGAAATGTCCAACTCGCCGTCCGCGTTCGGTCCCATCATCGGCAGTTCCAACACCACGCCGGGCGGCTGCTGCGCCAGCCATTTATACACCGCAGGGATTTCAGCCGCGACTGGCAGCGTGACCGTATGGGCGGCGGGCAACGAAAAATATTCCAGCCATATCAAACCAAGCGCCACCAACGAAAAACCAACAACGATTCTCCGCGCCTCGGCGTCTCGACGCGCGCCGGCAATTTTTTCTAGCAACACCGCCGCACCCAGCCCCGCCAAACCCGCCAACGCAAAATTGATTAACGCGGCAAAGCGCACCGGCGCGCGCAAGGCGCGCATCGGCGGAAAAATTTCGTACAGCCAGCGATACGGCAAAACAATGTCCGTCGCTTGCGCATGCGTCACATACAAACGCGGTCCGAGCGCCAACACAAACGCCACAATGAGCAAAAATACCAAAAACCATTTTTCACGCGCGTGTTTTGCCAAAACCAATCCGCACACTGCCAATCCGAGCGCCGTCACGCCCGGGAACAAATTGTCGAGCGGGTAACCGCCGATTTTTACAATCGGATTCGGCGCGAGAAATTTGCCGTACCCTAAATTTTCCGGCGCGACTTCGGTGAACTGCTTGAGATATGCGCTGAACGGTTCACTTTCTTGCACGCGCCGCGCGAAACCCAATTCGCGCTGCACGTCGAAATATGGCAGTAGGAACGGCGTCAACACTAACGCGATGAGGACAAACGCCGCGCCCAGCGGCAGCACAACGCGCGTTATTGACGTCATCAAATCGCGCCGCTGCGCCAACAACCACCACAGCAAATATAGCGCGACCGCAAAGCCGGACAACAGCGCGTAATAGAACGACGAGAGCGATTGAAGACTGAAACAGAGGGCAAAGAGAAACGCGAAACGAAAAACGCGCGGCGAGCAGCGAGACACGCGCGGCGAGAAACGCAAATTGGGGCTCAACAACTTGCGGAGAAACAAGAGCGCGAGGGGCAAGAATCCAAGTGTCAACAATTGCAGCTGCGCGAAATTGCCGAGATTGAACGGATTGAACGCGTAAATCGCGCCCGCGATCCACGCCGCTTCTGTACGTCGCGTTGCATCGAACACAAACAAATACATCGCGAACGCGTCGAGCCACAACATCGCGAGCAGCGCGAGGTTGTATCCAAAGATAGGATTGTTCGCAGCGAGCGTGAACGGCAATGCAAACAAACTCTGCGGCACAAGAATTTCAGAGAATGCGAGCGTGTTGGGGTACGGATAAAAAATATTCGCGTCAAACAAATGGAGCGGGTCCGTCGTCAACGCGTGACCGACCCATGCCAGAATCCACGTGTTCAACAATCCGTCCTGCTTGTCTTCTACCGCGTTCCAAACGTGCAGAACAAGCGGATTCGTCATAATGAACGTGAGGATGAGAAAAAGGAGCGCCGCCGTAAGATGTTTGCGGTTCATCGCATCCGATTATACGGATAGTTTCAAAAACAAAAAGCAAGTAGGGAACGTTCGCCGTAACGTTCCCACGTTCGCCGTAACGTTCCCACGTTCGCCGTAACGTTCCCACGTTCGCCGTAACGTTCCCACGTTCGCCGTAACATTCCAACGTTCGCCGTAACGTTCCAACGTTCGCCGTAACGTTCCAACGTTCGCCGCACCGTTCCAACGTTCGCCGTAACGTTCCCACGTTCGCCGTAACGTTCCCACGTTCGCCGTAACGTTCCCACGTTCGCCGTAACGTTCCCACGTTCGCC
>Ga0070741_10001860_pt1 | contig 60411 bp, 54 predicted proteins | sample Coa_R1_4_FD_66440 | JGI IMG/M metagenome (GOLD analysis project Ga0070741, IMG submission 66440) | Surface soil microbial communities from Centralia Pennsylvania, which are recovering from an underground coalmine fire - Coalmine... | ecosystem: Environmental > Terrestrial > Soil > Unclassified ...
AACGATATCGCCATCGATCTCGGCACCGCCAACACGCTGATCTACGTCCGGGGCAAGGGAATCGTCCTCAACGAGCCGTCGGTCGTCGCAATCCGCCAGGACGGCGGTCCGAATGGCAAGAAAGTGATCCAGGAAGTGGGGCTCGCCGCCAAGCAGATGCTCGGCCGCACGCCCGGCAATATCACTGCCATCCGGCCGATGAAAGACGGTGTAATCGCCGACTTCACCGTCACCGAGCAGATGCTCAAGCAGTTCATCAAGCGTGTCCATGACAACCGGTTTTTCGCGCCCAGCCCGCGGATCGTGATCTGCGTACCCTGCGGCTCCACCCAGGTGGAACGCCGCGCGATCCGCGAGTCGGCCTACGGCGCCGGCGCCCGCAAGGTCGAATTGATCGAGGAACCGATGGCGGCGGCGATCGGGGCGGGACTGCCGGTGGAGGAGGCCACAGGCTCGATGGTGGTGGACATCGGCGGCGGGACCACCGAAGTGGGCGTGATCTCGCTCGGCGGCATTGTCTACTCCGGGTCGGTGCGCGTGGGCGGCGACAAGTTCGATGAGGCGATCATCAACTACATCCGCCGCAACTACGGGATGCTGATCGGCGAGACCACGGCCGAGGAGATCAAGAAGGAAATAGGCTCGGCCTTCCCGGGCTCCGAGGTTCGCGAGCAGGAGGTCAAAGGGCGCAACCTGGCCGAGGGTATTCCCCGCAGCTTCACCATATCCAGCAACGAAATCCTCGAGGCGCTGACCGATCCGCTCAACAGCATTGTCTCCGCGGTGAAGTCCGCGCTCGAGCAGACCCCGCCCGAGCTGGGTGCCGATATCGCGGAGAAGGGAATGGTGCTGACCGGCGGAGGTGCGCTGCTGCGCGACATCGACCGGTTGCTGATGGAGGAGACGGGGCTGCCGGTAATCGTCGCCGACGACCCGCTGACCTGCGTAGTGCGGGGCTCGGGCAAGGCGCTCGAGAAAATGGACAAGCTCTCCGGCATCTTCACCAGCGACTGACGTGAGGCGCAGGGCGTGAGGCGTGAGGAGTAGGCACCGACCGTTTCCCGGGCCCGTGTCCACCGGTCGCCGCCCCGACCCTCGCCGCTAATGGAGCATACCCCGCCGCCGTTCTTCCGCCGCGGGCCGAGCCTGCCGGCGAGGCTTGCGTTCTTCTCGCTTCTTTCTCTCGTGCTCTTGTACGCCGACGCCCGCTTCCACTACATGGAGGGCATGCGGCGCGCCTTGGCGGTGATCCTGTATCCGTTCCAACAGTTGACCGACCTGCCGGTCGAGATCGGCGAGCGGGTCTCGGAGTTCTTCGTCACGCAATCCTCGCTCAAGCGCGAAAACGAACGCCTCCGGCGCGAGAACTTTGTCAACGGCGGGCTGCTGCAGAGGCAGCAGGCGCTGGAAGCGGAAAACGGCCACTTGCGTGCGCTGCTCGACATGCGGGCGCGGGTGCCGCGTAGCGTCCTGACGGCCGAGATTCTGTACGTCGCCCGGGATCCTTTCACGCGCCAGGTCGTGGTCGACAAAGGCGGCTCGGCGGGCGTGCAAAGCGGCGCTCCGGTGATCGACGACAAAGGCCTGGTCGGGCAGGTGCATCGGGTGTTTCCCTGGCTCTCCGAGGTGTCGCTCATCACCGACCGGGAGCAGACGACGCCGACCGAAATCGTTCGCAACGGGCTGCGGGCGGTGGTCTTCGGTCTCGGCTACGACGGGGCGCTGGAGGTTCGCTTCATGCCGGTCAACGCCGACATCCAGACCGGCGATCTGCTGGTGACTTCCGGCATCGACGGAGTCTACCCCCACGGCCTGCCCGTCGCGGTGGTGGCCAACATCGAGCGCAACGCGGCCTATCCGTTCGCCAAGATCACCTGCACCCCGGCCTCCGGCGTAGGCAGCAGCCAGCAGGTGTTGGTCCTGTCCAAGGGAGAGCCGCTGCCGGAGCGCCCTCCTGCGGCCGAAGCCGGGAAACGCAAGAAGTCCAAATTCAGGCGCCCCGGATGATACGCATACCAGGCTTCAGCGCAGCCCGCCGGGAGGAGATTCTCCTGTCGGTTCGACCGGGCTACGTCGCGCTGACGCTGCTCCTAGCCCTGTTGCTGAACATCCTGCCCCTGTCCGGCGCATGGCTCGCGCTGCGGCCGGATTTCGTCGCCCTGGCGCTGCTCTACTGGGGCATCGAGCATCCGCGGCGCGTCGGCTTCCTGCCGGCGTTTTTGCTCGGCTTGGCGATGGACGTCGCCGACGGCAGCCTGTTCGGGCAGCATGCACTCGCCTATTCGGTGCTGATGTTCGCCGCCATTGCGGTGCACCGGCGCGTGGCGATGTTCGGGATGCGCGACCAGATGCTGCACGTGCTCGGCATCCTTCTCGTCTGCCAGCTGGTCGTGCTGGGCGTGCGCCATGCCGCCGGCGGCGCGTTCCCGGGCTGGTGGTATTTTCTGTCCAGCGCGACCGGCGCGGCCGCCTGGCCGTTCGCGCGGCATCTGATCGCCGCGCCGCTGCATCCGCGCACCGGCCCGCAGGACATCTGAGGCCCGCGCGGCTGCTAGGACCACGTCTTCATGAACCGCACTGTCGAGCTCCGCGACCTGCAGAGGGAACTCTACTACTTCCAGATCCGGCTCGCGATCGCCGGGGGGGTGGTGCTGTTTGCCTTCTTTCTGCTGTTCGTGCGCTTTGTCTATCTGCAGATCTTCCAGCACAGCTACTACCATCTGCTCGCGGAGCAGAATCGCGTCAGCATCATTCCGGTGGTGCCCAACCGCGGCCTGATCGTCGACCGCAACGGGGTGGTGCTGGCGAGCAACTTCGCGGCTTACACGCTGGAGATCGTGCCCTCGCAGGTGCCGGATCTCGAGGCGACCATCGACGCGCTGTCCAGGATCGTCGACGTCACGCAGAAGGATCGCAAGCGCTTCCAGAAGATGCTGGAGGAGGGACCCGACTTCGCCGGCGTGCCGATCCGCACGCGGCTGAACGACGAGGAAGTGGCGCGCTTTGCCGCCGAGCGCTATCGCTTCCCCGGCGTGGAGATCAACGCCCGGCTGTTCCGGCATTATCCGCAGGCCAAGATCGCCTCGCACGTGATCGGCTACATCGGCCGCCTCAGCGAGGCGGAATTCGACCAGCTCGAGGCGGACGGGGTGGCGCAGAACTACAGCAAGTCCGATTACATCGGCAAGGTCGGGCTGGAGCAGCGCTACGAGACGGAGCTGCGCGGCGTGACCGGCTACGAACACGTGGAAACCGACGCCAACGGCCGTTCGATCCGCACCCTGCGCTCCATCCTGCCGGTGTCGGGTAACAACCTGCTCCTCGCGCTGGACGCGAAGCTGCAGCAGGTTGCCGAGCGCGTGTTCGGCGACTACCGAGGGGCGCTGGTCGCGATCGAGCCCGCCACCGGCGGGGTTCTGGCGCTGGTATCCAAGCCCGGCTTCGATCCGAACCTGTTCGTCGACGGCATCGACCCGCAGAACTGGGATCAGCTCAACAACTCGCCCGACCATCCTCTGAACAACCGGGCGCTGCAGGGCATGTATCCGCCGGGCTCCACGTTCAAGCCGTTCATGGCCCTGGCGGCACTCGAACTGGGCAAGCGCACTCCCGGCTACACGATCTCCGATCCGGGCTATTTCGTGCTCGGCGGCGCCGGTCACCTGTTCCGCGACTGGAAAGCGGGCGGTCACGGCCTGGTCGACCTGCACAAGGCGATTGTCGTGTCCTGCGATACTTACTTCTACGGCCTGGCGCAGGATCTCGGCATCGACGCCATCCACCAGTTCATCGGTCAGTTTGGATTCGGCAAGGAAACCGGCATCGACATCCAGGGCGAGGTCGGCGGGTTGCTTCCCTCCCAGGACTGGAAGCAGAAGCGGTTCAATCAGAAGTGGTTCATGGGCGACACCATTTCGGTAGGCATCGGCCAGGGCTACGATCTAGCTACCCCGCTGCAACTCGCCGTGGCCACCGCCACGCTCGCCAGCGGCGGCCGCGTCTTCAGGCCGCATCTGGTACAGCAGATCCAGGACAGCCAGACCAGCGAATTGACGACCATCGAGCCGCAACCCGTCGGCGTGATTTCGCTCAAGCCCCAGAACGTACGGCAGGTGCGCGACGCAATGGTGGACGTTACGCGCCCCGGGGGGACTGCGGCATGGGCCGGTAACGGCGCGAAATACCCGTTCGCGGGAAAAACCGGCACCGCGCAGGTGATCGGAATGAAAGGGCAGAAATACGACGAGTCGCACGTGCACGAGCGGCATCGTGACCACGCGCTGTTCATCGGCTATGCGCCCGCCGACGATCCGAAGATCGCACTCGCCGTGCTGGTGGAGAACGGCGGCCACGGGGCGAGCACGGCGGCGCCGATCGCGCGCAAAGTGATCGACTATTATCTGCTCGGCGTCGAACCGCAGCCGATCAAGGCGCAGGTCGAGCAATCGGACTCGAGCAATGACTAACCGGTTGCTGGCCCTGCTCGGCAGGCACATCGATCGCCAACTGTTATGGCTGGCGGCGGCGCTGCTCGTGATAGGCGTGATCACGCTGTACAGCGCCTCGGGCGAGAACCTCGATCGGGTTGCCGCCCAGATCCTCAATGCCGTGGTGGCGCTGACGGTGATGTGGATCGTCGCCAACACCCCGCTGCATTATCTGAGCCGGATCGCGCTACCGGTCTATGTCGTGGGGCTGACGATGCTGATCGGCGTGGCATTGTTCGGCGAGGTGGTCAACGGGGCGCGGCGGTGGCTGAATCTGGGCTTCACGAGGGTGCAGCCCTCGGAGTTGATGAAGATCGCCGTGCCGTTGATGCTCGCTTGGTACTTCGACCGCTACGAAGCCGTGCTGCGGCTGCGCAATTTCCTGATCGGCGCGGTGCTGCTCGTGGTACCGGTGGTGCTGGTGGTGCGCCAGCCCGACCTCGGCACTGCGTTGCTCATTGCCGCCGCCGGCTTCTACGTGCTGTTTCTCGCCGGCCTGTCGTGGAAGATCCTGCTCGGGCTGGCCGTCACCGCAGGCGCCAGCCTGCCCATGCTGTGGACCGCGCTGCACGACTACCAGCGTCAGCGGGTGCTGACGCTGCTCGATCCGAGCCAGGACCCGCTCGGCGCCGGGTACCATACCATCCAGTCGACGATCGCCTTGGGATCGGGCGGCGTGTTCGGCAAGGGCTGGCTGAACGGCACGCAGGCGCATCTGGATTTCCTTCCCGAGCGCACCACCGATTTCATCTTCGCCGTGTTTTCCGAGGAATTCGGCCTCGTTGGCAACATGGTCCTGCTGGTGCTGTTCCTGCTCGTGATCGCCCGCGGGCTGGTGATCACCGCCAACGCGCCGACCTTGTTTACCCGTCTTCTCGCCGGCGCCGTCACGCTCACGTTTTTCACCTATGCTTTCGTGAACATGGGTATGGTGAGCGGAGTCCTGCCGGTGGTGGGCGTGCCGCTGCCGTTGATCAGCTACGGCGGCACCTCGCTGGTGACCATCCTGTTCGGTATCGGCCTGCTGATGAGCATCCATACGCATCGAAGACTGGTGCAGACGTAGGACCGGGGTCTGCGTGCCGAGGACCGAGAGAAAAACCGCAACGCCGGTCGCCCAATGCCGAGGGGGATCGGACGGGTTCCACACTCCGGCAACAAGCCGCCTTCCCGCAATCCGCTCGGTCCCCCGTCCTCGGTCCTGCGTCCCGGCTATCGCCACGCTGGTCGCGATCGCGCTTTGCGCCTGCAGCGGCGCGCCGGGGCGGCCCGCGAAGCCCGGCGGCTACTATCTCGACGATGGGCCGGACGCCAATCCGCCGGCGCATCTCGACCGCATCGCCGATCCGGTGCCGAGGCGCGAGCCGATCAACAAATACGCATCCCGGCCCTACACCGTATTGGGCAGGACCTATGCGCCGTATGCCGAGCTCACGCCGTATCGCGCGCGCGGCCGCGCAAGCTGGTACGGCAGGCGCTACAACGGACAGCGCACCTCGATCGGCGAGGTGTACGACATGTACTCGATGAGCGCGGCCCATACCGTCCTGCCGCTGCCGAGCTACGCCAGGGTCACCAATCTCGAGAACGGGCGCTCGGTGGTGGTGCGCGTGAACGACCGCGGGCCGTTCCGCGGCGACCGCATCATCGACGTGTCCTACGCTGCGGCCTACAAGCTCGGTTTCGTCGGCAAGGGCAGCGCGACGGTCGAAGTGGAGGCCGTCATTCCCGGCGAAGGCGCGCCCGTGCCGGTGCGGGCGGCGCCATTGCCGCCCTCGGCGCCGTCGCCGGCACCGGTCGCCGTCGAGCCTGGCGGCATCTACCTGCAACTCGGCGCCTTCTCGGTGGCCCAGAACGCAGACGAGTTCATGCGCAAAATGCGGCTGGACCTGTCCTGGCTCGCCGACTCGATCCAGGTCTACAGCCGCGATGGCCTGTACCGCGTACATGCCGGCCCTTATGCGAGCCGGGATGCCGCGCAGCGCGATGCGCAGCGCGTGCGGCAGACGCTCGGCTTCCCGGCCTACGTCCTGACCCGTTGACCGAACCACTCGGATAAAAACCGCCCATGCGTACCTTGATCTGCGGATCTGTCGCGTACGACACGATCATGGTGTTTCGCGACCGATTCAAGAATCACATCCTTCCGGACCAGATACACATCCTGAACGTCGCGTTCCTGGTGCCGGACTTGCGCCGGGAGTTCGGCGGCTGCGCAGGCAACATCGCCTACACGCTCAAACTGCTGGGCGGCGATCCGCTGATCATGGCGACCGTCGGCGACGACTACCAGCCTTATGCATACCGCCTGGAGCGGCTGCGGCTGTCGCAGGCGCACATCCGCCAGGTGAAGGATACCTTCACCGCGCAAGCCTTCATCACCACCGACCTCGACGACAACCAGATCACCGCCTTCCACCCAGGCGCGATGAATTATTCGCACTTGAACCGCGTCTCGGAGGCGAAGGACGTAGGCCTGGGCATCATCGCCCCGGACGGGCGTGAAGGCATGCTGCAACACGCGCGCGAGTTTCACCAGGCGGGGATTCCCTTCATCTTCGACCCCGGGCAGGGGCTGCCGATGTTCAGCGGCGAGGAGCTAGCGCAATTCGTCGATATGGCGGAGTTCGTGGCGACCAACGACTATGAGGCGAAAATGCTCCAGGAACGCATCGGCAAGACGGTGGAAGAGCTGTCCAGGACGGTAAAGGCCTTCGTCATCACCCAGGGCGGGCGTGGATCCACCGTCTACACCGGGGGCGCGGCACTGCAGATTCCGTCGGTACCGGCGGCGCGGCTCGTCGATCCCACCGGCTGCGGCGACGCGTACCGTGCCGGCCTGCTCTACGGCATCGCGAACCGCTTCGACTGGCCGACGACTGGCCGGCTCGCGTCCCTGCTCGGCTCGATCAAGATCGCCGAGCGCGGCGCGCAGAATCACCATTTCACACGCGACGAGATCGCGGTTCGCTACCGCGAGGCGTTCGGCACCGCACCGTGGTAGCGGCTCCCGGGTCGACGAAGCGTCATCGCCCGGTCATGCGGTTCGACAATCGCGCGGCCACCGTGTCTGCCGCGTTGCGGCCCGCGGTCGACGGTGGACACGCCGCGGCAAGCATCTATAATGCGCTGCGCAACGCAGCGGTGAGTCCGATCGAGTAGCGGGCGTTCCCGCGCTGCGCACTGTCCTCGTCAGGGGTTACCCGCGCGGGCTGGTATGCGCACGGAGATTCGGAGCGGGATCCGGACCTCCACGCCGCGGACCCGCACATGCTGCTCCCACTGTCCAGGCTCAACGGGCGTTACGCGAGACATTTCCTGAAGGAATGAGCAGATCGGAGGCCGCCCCCGCGCATCTTCGCCTCTATCGGCTCCTGCGGGTTTTGCTTCAGGTATTCCTCGGACTGCTCACCGTCGCGTTGCTGTTCCCGTTCTACGGATCGGACCGCCGCTGGCGCGCGGTCAAGCGCTGGTCGGCCGGCGTGTGCCGTGCCCTCGGCGTTTGCGTGTGCGTCATCGGCAGGCCGCCCGCGCGCCGCGGGCGCGCGCTTCTCGGCGTGGCCAATCACGTCTCCTGGCTGGACATCCCGTCGATCCACTCGGTGTGGCAGGTGCGCTTTGTCGCCAAATCCGAGGTGCGCCACTGGCCCGCGATCGGCTGGCTGGCGGCGCGCACCGGCACGCTGTTCGTCGAACGCGACAGGCGGCGCCACGCCACGCGCATCAATGAATCCATCCATCGGGCCTTTGCCGAAGGCGACGCGATCGCGGTGTTTCCGGAAGGCACCACGACCTATGGCGACGAGCTGCGGCGTTTTCACGCCTCGCTGCTGCAGCCCGCGGTCGACGAGCACGCGCTGGTGGTGCCGGTCGCGCTGCGCTACGTGGACGCGCACGGCAATATCGACACCGCGCCTGGCTATGTCGGCCAGATGAGCCTGGCGGAATCGTTGGCGAGGATCCTGTCACGCCGGAAGATTCGCGTGGAGCTGCGTTTTCTGCCGGCGATCGACGCCGAAGGACGGACCCGGCGCGAGCTTGCCGGGCTGGCGCAGGCGGCGATCGCTGCCGCGCTCAACCTTCCGTGGCCGGACAGGGAACCTGGTAGATCTTCCGATCCTCGAGTCGCACAGCGCTGAGGCTGCGGCCCCACAGGCAGCCGCTGTCGAGCGCGAGGAGCTTCGGCTCGACCTTCAATCCCAGCGCAGACCAGTGGCCGAAGATCACCGCGGTGGCGGCGCTCCTGCGGCCCGGCGCCGCGAACCACGGCAGGTAGCCGGCGGGAATGCCGGCGGGCTCGGCCTTGTACGACAGATCCATGCGTCCATCGGGCGTGCAGATGCGCAGCCGCGTCATCGCATTGATGACCACCCGCAGCCGGTCGTAACCGTCGAGATCGTCGCGCCAGCGGTCGGGGTGGTTGCCGTACATCTGTTCGGCAAGCTCGCGATGGCGTGGTCCGCGCAACGCCGCCTCGACCTCGCGTGCCAGCGCCGCGGCCTGTGCCACATCCCACTGCGGCAGCAGGCCGGCGTGCACCATCAGGTACTCGCCTTCGACGTGCAGCATCGGCAGCGCGCGCAGCCAGGCAAGCAGCTCTTCCCGATCCGGTGCGTCGAGAATTTCCTGCAGCGTGTCGCTGCTGTGCATCCGCCCGAAACCCGCCGCCACGATCAGCAGGTGCAGGTCGTGGTTGCCCAGTATCGTGATGGCGGCCTTGCCGAGCGATTTGACGAAGCGCAGCGTCTCGAGCGACTGCGGGCCGCGGTTGACGAGGTCACCGACGAACCACAGCCGGTCGCGCGAGTCGCTGAAGCCGATCTCTCCGAGCAAGGCTCGCAGAGGGCCGAAACAGCCCTGAACGTCACCGATCGCGTACGTGGCCACGGTTCACTCGACGCCGGATTTGGCTTTCACCACAGAGGCACAGAGACACAGAGAAAAGCAAGACCAAACCACGACCAAACCACGAACCACCAAGGACACCAAGGTCACCAGGAAAAACAAAATTCATGAATTCTATTCTTGGAATTCTTGGTGTGCCTGGTGCTCTTGGTGGTTAATTCGATTTTGAAGTTCTCTGCGCCTCTGTGTCTGTGATGGAGTTTTGGAATCCGGACCAACGAAAAAGGCGCAGTTGCCTGCGCCTTTTCAGCCGGTTCGCCCGGTTACTTGGATTTTCCCACCATGTAGTCGACCGCGGCCTGGACGTCCGCGTCGGGCAGCGAGACCGCCCCGCCCTTCGGCGGCATGGCGCGAATGCCTTTGAGCGCATGCTCGTGCAGCGTGGCCATTCCCTGCGCGATCCGCGGCTTCCACGCCGCCCTGTCGCCAAGCTTGGGCGCGCCCAGGACACCGGTGCCATGGCAGGCGCTGCATACCGTCTTGAAAGTATTCTCGCCGCTGCCGGCCGCCGGCTTCGCCGCTGCCGCCGCCGTTTGCGCCGGTGGGGGCGTCGCGGCGTTTCTTGACGCAGCCGCGGCGGGCGCTTTCGAACCGCCCTCCTCGAGTGCGACCTCTCCCACCGGCTTGAGGCGTCGGGCGACCGCGTCTTCGGTCATCGCCAGACTGTCCTTGTCCACCTTCAGTCCGCCGGTGATCAACTGGATCAGCAAGACGATCGTCAGGACCGGCACCAGGAACGCCGCGAGCACGACGACGGCCAGTTGTTTCGGGGTCTGGATCAGGGAGCTGTGTTCTTCGACGTGCGCGTCCGCCATCTCGAGAAATCCTTCTGCAATGGAATCCGGAAACCGCGAAATTATAGGGGAAACGCGCGACCCGGCCTCAGGTTGTCCGCGGCGCTCGCGCCGCGGCCCCGCCTGCAAAGCCAAACCTAGACCGAACAAACGTTTACCGCTATCCTATGCGCCCCTCGCGCCCGTAGCTCAGTTGGATAGAGTACTGCCCTCCGAAGGCAGGGGTCGGACGTTCGAATCGTCTCGGGCGCGCCAGATTTCCGTCGATCATCTCATTCGAGCGGTCGAGCGCACGAATCAACCGCAGGCGCGAATTCGCCGCCCGCGCGCCGCTGCCAGGCAGCTTCGAGGCGGCGCTCGCCATGCCGGTTTCCCGCGGGCGGTATCGGTCGCCGGAGCGCTGCGATAGAATCGCCTTCCCGAAGCAGCATTCCGTTCGCGATGTTTCCGACTCCGACTTTCGCCGCCACCGGCGTTCGTCTTCGCGAGATCCCCTACAACTACACTTCGTTTTCCGATCGCGAGATCGTCATCCGCCTGCTCGGCCGGCAGATCTGGGGCCTGCTGGACGAGTTGCGGGCGGAACGCCGCACCGGCCGCTCGGCGCGCATGCTCTACGAAGTGCTCGGCGATATCTGGGTCGTGCAGCGCAATCCCTATCTGCAGGACGACCTGCTCGCCAACCCGCGCCGACGCGAGCTGCTGGTGGAGGCAATGCGACATCGGCTGCGCGAGATCGAAAACCGGCGCCTCAATGACGACGATCGCGTGCTGCAGCTGCTCGACGCGGCCGGCGGGGCGGTGGATGCGTTCGAGGGCGAGTTCGCACAGGTAGCCGAACTGCGGCGCAAGGCTCTCAGGCGCCTGTCCAGGGTCACGCGCCGCGACAATATCGCCTTCGACGGCCTTGCCCGCGTCTCGCACGTCACCGACGCCACCGACTGGCGGGTCGAGTATCCGTTCGTCGTGCTCTATCCCGATGGCGAGCAGGAAGTGGCCGGACTGGTCAGGGCCTGCATCGATCTCGGATTGACCATCATCGCGCGCGGCGGCGGCACCGGCTACACCGGCGGCGCGGTGCCCCTCAGCAAGCACTCCGCCGTGATCAACACCGAGAAGCTGGATATGCTCGGCACGGTGGAGCGGGTCAGGCTGCCGGGCCTCGACCGTGAGGTCGCGACCATCGAGTGCGGCGCCGGGGTCGTCACCAAGCGGGTGATGGAGGCGGCGGAGGCCGCCGGCCTGGTATTCGCAGTTGATCCGACTTCCGCCGACGCCTCCTGCATCGGCGGCAACATCGCGATGAATGCGGGCGGCAAAAAGGCGGTGCTGTGGGGGACCGCGGTGGACAACCTGGCGTCGTGGAAGATGGTGACGCCGGAGGCGGACTGGCTGCTGGTCGAGCGCCTCGATCACAACCTCGGCAAGATCCACGATGTCGAGATTGCCCGCTTCCGCATCACCCGCTTCGCCCAGGACGGAAAAACGCGCCTCGGCGATCCCGAAATTCTGGAAATCCCCGGCCGACGTTTCCGCAAGGAAGGGCTGGGCAAGGACGTGACCGACAAGTTTCTCGCCGGGCTGCCCGGGGTGCAGAAGGAAGGCTGCGACGGCATCATCACGTCGGCCCGGTTCGTCCTGCATCGCATGCCGACGCATATCCGCACCGTGTGCCTCGAGTTCTACGGCACGGTCGCGGAGGCGGTACCTTCCATCGTCGAGATCAAGAGCCATCTCGACCGGCGCCCCGGCGGCGCGACGCTGGCCGGGCTGGAACATCTCGACGAGCGCTATGTGAAGGCGGTGGGTTATGCGGCCAAGGCCAAGCGCGGCGGGCGCCCGAGGATGGTGCTGCTCGCCGACATCGTCGGCGACGACGAGCGCGCGGTCGGTGAAGCCGCCTCGCGGGTGGTGCGCATCGCCAATTCCCGGCACGGCGAAGGCTTCATCGCGGTGAGCGCCGAAGCGCGCAAGAAGTTCTGGCTCGACCGCGCCCGCACCGCGGCGATCGCCAAGCACACCAACGCGTTCAAGATCAACGAGGACGTGGTGATTCCGCTGCCGCGCCTGGGCGATTACTCCGACGGGATCGAGCGTATCAATATCGAGCTGTCGCTCAAGAACAAGATCAGGCTGCTGGACGCGCTGGAGGATTTTTTCGCCGGCGACCTGCCCTTGCACCCGGAGACCGAAAAAGTCTCCAAGCCCGAACTGCTGTCCGGCCGCGCGGAAGCGGCCATCGATCTGGTCCGCGCGGCCCGGGCCCGCTGGCAGTGGCTGTACGAGCATCTGGATGCGCCGGTCGCCGACTACCGCGAGCGGCATGAAGCGCGAGACGCGAGGCCCGGGGAGCCGACCGGAGGGGCTTTGCCGCTCGGAAGGGAAACATCGCGGGTCACGGTTGTCGAAGCGCTGCGCGACCATTCCATCGTCCTGTCCTGGAAGAGGGAAGTGCGCGAGCCGCTGATGCAACTGTTCGACGGCCGCAGCTTCGATCCGGTCCGCGCCGAGATCGATGCCGTCCACAAACGCATCCTGAAGAGCCGCCTCTTCGTCGCGCTGCACATGCATGCAGGCGACGGCAACGTGCACACCAACATCCCGGTCAACTCCGACGACTACGCGATGCTGCAGGAGGCGAACCAGACCGTGGCTCGCATCATGAAGCTGGCGCGGTCGCTCGACGGCGTGATTTCCGGCGAGCACGGCATCGGCATCACCAAGCTCGATTACCTCGATGAGCAAGAGGTGCAGGCGTTCGCGCGGTACAAGGATCGCGTCGATCCGGAGGGGCGCTTCAACAAGGGGAAACTGCTGGCGGGCGGCAATCTCGACAATGCCTACACGCCGAGCTTCAACCTGCTCGAGATGGAGAGCCTGATCCTCGAGCAGAGCGAAATCGGGCGCATCTCCGACTCGATCAAGGACTGTCTGCGCTGCGGCAAGTGCAAGCCCGTGTGCGCGACGCACGTGCCGCGCGCCAACCTGCTCTATTCGCCGCGCAACAAGATTCTCGCCGCTTCGCTGCTGATCGAGGCCTTCCTGTACGAGGAGCAGACACGCCGCGGAGTCAGCCTGAAGCACTTCGACGAGTTCGGCGACGTGGCCGACCATTGCACCGTCTGCCACAAGTGCCGGAACCCGTGCCCGGTGGACATCGATTTCGGCGACGTCTCGATCGCGATGCGAAATTTTCTGCGCAAGCAAGGCAGGAGGAAGCGCAACCCAGGCACCGCGGCTTCGATGTTCTTCCTCAATGCCACCGACCCGAACACCGTCAAGTTCGCGCGCAAATTCATGGTCGACTGGGGCTACAAGGCGCAGCGCGCCGGCTACCGGGCGGCGAAGTGGGTGGGTCTGATCCAGGACCAGGTGAAGCACCCTCCCGCCACGCTCGGCCGCGCGAGCCTGAAGGCGCAGGTGATTCATTTCGTCAACAAGCCGATGCCGGGCGGGCTGCCGAAAAAGACTTCGCGCGCGCTGCTCGACATCGAGGACCGCGCGTTCGTGCCGGTGATCCGCGACCCGCGGAAACCGGGCGAGGACTCGGATGCGGTGTTCTACTTTCCGGGCTGCGGCAGCGAGCGGCTGTTCTCGCAGGTGGGGCTTGCCACCCAGGCGCTGCTCTTCCACGTCGGCGCGGTCACCGTCTTGCCGCCGGGGTACCTGTGCTGCGGCTATCCGCAGACCGCGGCCGGCGAGGCGGAAAAGGGGCAAAAGATCGTCACCGACAACCGCGTGCTGTTTCACCGGGTGGCGAACACGCTGAACTATCTCGATATCAAGACGGTGATCGTCTCCTGCGGCACGTGCATGGACCAGCTGCAGCACTACGAGTTCGACAAGATCTTCCCCGGCTGCCGGCTGCTCGATATCCACGAGTATCTGCTGGAGAAGGACGTCAGGCTCGAGGGCGTCACCGGGGTGCGCTACCTGTACCACGATCCGTGCCACACGCCGATGAAGACCTACCAGCCGCTCGGGGTCGTCAACCGGCTCATGGCGACGGAGGTGAAGCTCAACGACCGCTGCTGCGGCGAGTCCGGCACGCTCGCGATTTCGCGGCCCGATATTTCCACCCAGGTGCGCTTCCGCAAGCAGCAGGAGATGCAGAAAGGCGTGGCGGAGATCCGCGCGCAGGGCCACGGCGGCGCGGTGAAGATCCTGACTTCCTGCCCGTCGTGCCTGCAGGGCTTGTCGCGATACCGCGACGACACCGGCGCGGAAGCCGACTACATCGTCGTCGAGATGGCCCGCCACCTGCTCGGCGAGAAGTGGATGGCCGAATATGTCGCCCGGGCGAACGACGGCGGCATCGAGCGCGTGCTGCTGTAGGCGCAACCCCGCCGTGGCTGAGGCGCAGGGCGGGAGAGCCTGTTACGACCCCGGTTCGACCGGCAAGTCGCTGCGCCGTCCCCACTCGTCCCACGATCCGTCGTAGACGCGCCAATCGTCGTTTCCCGCGAGGTGCGGGCCCAGCGCGAGAATGCAGGCGGTGAGGCCGGAACCGCAGGTCAGGGTGATCGGCCGGTCCGGGGCGACGCCCGCCTTCGCCAGTCGTTCGCGAACGATATCAGTCGGCAGCAGCTTGCGCGTGTCCGGGTCGAGCAAATTCGCCCAGTACAGGTTCAGGCTGCCGGGAATGCGTCCGGGACGGGTGCCCGGATACCGGTCCAGCTCGGTTCCGGCAAAGCGGCCGGTGGACGGTCGCGTCGACCACGCGAACGCAGGGGTTGCCAAGATTGTCCTTCAGCCAATGCGTGGCGACCACCGCGCCCGGATAGCTCATGTCGATTCCTCGTCCGAGTCGTTTCCCGCGCCGCTCCCGCACAGGTATGCCGGCGCGAGCACGCTCATACCAGCGACTGCGGATCGCCGTCGATGCTGATGGCCTGCCCGGAGATGGTCCGGCCGCGATAATAAACAAGAACGACCGTGTCGCGTGGATTCCCTTCACTGCAGCCGGCAGCGGCAGGGCGTGCGGAAAGAAAGTCGGGTTTCGGGGACCGGGCGCGGGGCCGGCGCTTGCGGTAACCACGTGAAAAAGTGCTGGACGATGAATACGACAGACTGTGAACTATGCGCCGCCTCCGGCGGCGAGGTGCTCTGGGACGACGATTTTGCCCGCGTGGTTCTCGTGGGCGACGCCGATCATCCCGGCTTCTGCCGGGTGATCCTGAACGCGCATTGCAGGGAAATGACCGACCTCGGCGAAGCCGAGCGCGCGCGGCTGATGCGAATCGTGTATGCAGTGGAGCGGCTGTTGCGGGAGCTGCTCGTCGCGGACAAGATCAATCTCGCCAGTTTCGGCAACCTGGTGCCGCACCTGCATTGGCACGTGATCCCGCGCTTCCTCGACGACCCGCATTTCCCCAACGCCGTGTGGGGGCCGCGCACCGGCGGCGCGCCGCGCGCGCTGCCGGAGGGATTTCGAGAATCGCTGGCCGGGGCGCTGCGCCGCCTTTGCACTTGAGCCCTCAGGCCTTCGCGCTGGCGGCGGCGACGGCCGCGCTGCGCGGCGGCAGCCGCCGGGTGTCCGGGAAGGTTACCGAGAAGGTGCTGCCCTTTCCCGGTTCGCTCATGACGTCCAGGCGCGCCTGATGTCGCATCAGCACGTGCTTGACGATGGCGAGCCCCAGGCCGGTGCCCCCGGTCTCGCGCGAGCGGCTCTTGTCGACGCGATAGAAGCGTTCCGTGAGCCGCTCGATGTGTTGCGGCTCGATTCCGATGCCGGTGTCACGCACCGCGAAAACGGGATGCGCGCCGGAATTCTCCCAGCGCAGCTCGATCTCCCCGCCTTCGGGCGTGTAGCGGATCGCGTTGCTCACCAGATTGCCGAATGCGCTGCGCAGCTCCTCGGTGCCGCCCTTGACCCAGTCGCTGCTGTCCAGCCGCAGCCGGATGCGGTGGCGTCCGGCAGATATCGCGAGCGCTTCGTGGTGCAGGGTTCTCACCAGTTCGGGGACGTTGACGTCCTCTTCGCGCAGCGGGTTTTGCGCGCTCTCCAGGCGGGAAAGGGTCAGCAGGTCGTCGACCAGGCGAGTCATGCGCCCGGTCTGCTGCGACATGAGCTGGATTGCCCGCCGCAGCATCTGCGGATCCGGCTCGCGCATGTCCTCCAGCGTCTCGAGAAAGCCGTGGACGACCGTGAGCGGAGTGCGCAGCTCGTGCGAGACATTGGCCACGAAGTCGCGGCGCGTGGTTTCCAGGCGCTCCCAGCGCGTGATGTCGCGACCAAGGAGCAGTTTCTCGCGGTCGCCGTAGGGAACGAGTTGCACCGACAGCACGCACTCGCCCTGGTCGTGGGTCACGCGCAGAACCAGCGGTTCGCTGATCTGTCCGGAACCGAGATGCTCCGCAAACTGCGGCTGGCGCAGGATGTAGGTGATCTGCTGCCCGCGGTCGCGGGCAAGACGCAGGCCGAAGTAATCCTCGGCGCGAGGATTGCACCATTCCATCCGATCGGCCTCGTCCAGCAGTACCACCGCCTCCGGCAGCGCCGACCCGGCGAGCTGGAAGCGCGACAGCGCCTGATGCAGCATCGACTCGCTTTGCTGTTGGCGCCTGAGCATGCGAACCAGGTACGAGAACAACTGGGCCCAGGCGCCGCGGCCGGCCGGGACGGTGTCGATGCGCGGGTCTTTCAGCCACCAATAGAGCGCGGAAAGCTGGTGCAGATGGTGAAGCAGCAGTGCGAGCAGCAGCGCCGCCAGCATTGCTAGTGCGACTGTACCTCCCAGAAACAGCCACCCGAGCAGGGAGACGAAGCCAAGCAGGGCGAGGGTGGAAAGGGGTCTTCCCCAGAACGGCTTCAAGCGGGGCATCCGGTCGCGCGAGGAAAGGCCATTATCCCATCAAGCTCCGTTGCCGCCGCCGCGGCCGGTTCAGTTTGCGGAAAAACGATATCCCGTTCCGCGCACGGTCTGGATCAGGCCGTCCAGGCGGCTGGGCTCCAGCGCCTTGCGCAGGCGGCGGATATGAACGTCGACCGTGCGTTCCTCGACGAAGACATGATCGCCCCAGACCTGGTCGAGCAACTGGGTGCGCGAGTGTACCCGCTCCGGATGGGTCATGAGGAAATGCAGCAGCCGGAACTCCGTCGGCCCGAGCTCAACGGGTTCGCCGTTGCCGCTGACCCGGTGGCTGACCGGATCGAGGCGCAGTTGCCCGACTTGCACGACGTCGTCGGTCATCTCCGGCGCGCGGCGGCGCAGGACAGCCTTGATGCGCGCATTCAGCTCGCGAGGGGAAAACGGTTTCGTGATGTAGTCGTCGGCGCCGGTGTCCAGGCCGACGAGCTTGTCCTGTTCCTCGGAACGCGCGGTCAGCATGATCAGCGGGATCGTCCTGGTGCGCTTGTCGGCGCGCAGCCGTTTCGCAAGCTCGATGCCGCTCATGCCGGGCAGCATCCAGTCGAGCAGGATCAGGTCGGGCAGCGCGTTGGACACCAAGTTGAGCGCCTGTTCGGCATTGTCCGCGCACACGGGCTGATGTCCGGCCTGCTTCAGGTTATAGGCGATCAACTCCTGGATCGCCGGTTCGTCTTCGACGACGAGAATCGTGGCTGGCATTTTTCTTCCACCGCGCTCGCTTCTTCGGCGTTTGCGATACTATGAACCAAATGTTACTAGTTCGTGACAAATAAACAATTCGGATCCGTAACGGCTTCGGGATGTCGGCGCACCGGTCGGACGGTGCATCACGGTGCAGATCGCGTCTGCCGGCGCCTCGATTGCGGTTATCATGCGGCTCCCGGCCGCACGGCCGATCGTTCCTGATCCCGCTACGACCTTGGCAGGCCTGCAAAGCGGCGCTCCGCGCCCGACCAATATCGTTCTGCACCAGAAGTCCGCCGTCCTCGAAATTGCGTATGAAGACGGGCGGGTATTCAAGCTTCCGTGCGAATACCTGCGCGTATACTCGCCTTCGGCCGAAGTGCGCGGACACGGGGCGGGGCAGGAAACGCTGCAGACCGGAAAGCGCAACGTCGGCATCCGATCGATCGAGCCGGTCGGCAACTACGCGGTGCGCCTGATCTTCACCGACGGGCACGATACCGGCCTGTACTCCTGGGACTACTTGCACGAGCTGGGCGTCAATCAGGATCGCCTATGGAAGGATTACCTTGCCCGGCTCGAGAAGGCGGGCGCCAGCCGAGACGGCTAGACAACCTCGAAAGCCCGCTCGAGCCGCGGCCGCACCGGGACGGCCAGGACGGCCACATCGACCGAAAATGCCGGCGTCCGTCCGCGCCCGCGGCGTGCGTGGCGGTGGAAAACCGCTGTATCTTGCGGGCGAGCGACACGAGCTGATGGCTTCGATGGAAGAGAAGAAGACAGACTTCGGGTTCCAGCAGGTCCCCGAGGACGAAAAGGCCGACCGGGTCGCCGGCGTCTTTTCGTCCGTCGCGCGTCGCTACGATCTGATGAACGACCTGATGTCCGCCGGCCTGCACCGGTTATGGAAGCGCTTCGCAGTGGAGGTGGCGTGCGTGCGCACCGGACAGCGCGTGCTGGAGGTGGCGGGCGGAACGGGAGACCTCGCGGTCCTGCTCGCATCGCGGGTCGGGGCCCGCGGGCAGGTCTGGCTCACCGACATCAACGCCGACATGCTCGCGCGCGGCCGCGACCGTCTCCTCGATGAGGGGCTGGCGTTGCCTGTGGTTCGCTGCGACGCCGAGAAGCTGCCGTTTCCGGCCGCGTACTTCGATTGCGTCACCGTGGCCTTCGGCTTGCGCAACATGACGCGCAAGGAGGCGGCGCTGTCGGACATGCTGCGCGTGCTGCGTCCCGGCGGGCGTCTGGTAGTACTGGAATTCTCGAAAATCTGGAAGCCGCTCGCGCCGCTCTACGATGCCTACTCGTTCGGCGTGCTGCCGCGCCTGGGCAAGCTGGTCGCCAACGACGAGCGCAGTTATCGCTATCTTGCCGAGTCGATCCGCAAGCACCCCGACCAGGAAGCGCTCAAGGCCATGATGGAGAACGCCGGCTTCTCGCGGGTGGAGTTCTTCAACCTCACTGCAGGAGTGGCGGCGGTGCATCGCGGCTTCAAGGACTGAGGCGGCTCCCGTGTTCGATCGCGCAGTCGCCGATACGGCCAATCACCTGCTTGCGCAGGCCGACTGGGCGAGAGGCCGCCTCAAGCCTCATGCCGGCAAACGCGTGCGCCTCGTCGCGCCGCCCTTTGCGGTGCAGTTCGCGATCGACGCCGACGGCCTGCTCGTCGCGGCGGACACGCAGGCGCATCCCGACGCGATCCTGTCCTTGACCTCCGCTGTCCTGCCGTTCTGGCTGATCGACCGACCGGCAGCCTGGCGCGAGGCGCGGGTCGAGGGCGACGCCGAGCTCGCATCTGCGGTAGGGTTCGTCGCCTCCAATCTGCGCTGGGATTTCGAGGAGGACTTGAGCCGGGTCTTCGGGGACGTTCTCGCCCACCGGATCGGCGAGACCCTGCGCGCCGCGCGCCGCTGGCAGCGTGCAACCGCGCAAGCCGCCGCGGCGAGCGTCGCCGAATACCTCACCGAAGAGCGCGGCATCCTGCCCACCCGTCTCAGGATCGAGGATTTCCTGCACCAGGTCGACGAGCTGCGCGACGCGGTGGAGCGCCTGGACAAGCGCCTCGACCGCATCGCCGCGCGCCTCGCCTCGCGCGCACATCACTAGCCGCCGGTCCGACTCCGATGCGGTTGCTGCGCCTGCTCAGGATTTGCGGCGTCTCGCTGCGCTTCGGTCTGGATGAGTTCCTGCTCGGCCACGAGCGCGTGCGCGCGCTGCGGGTCCTGGTGCGCTTCGCGCTGTTCTGGCGGCGTCTGACGCCGCCGCGCGGCGAGCGGCTGCGCAGGGCGTTCGAGACGCTGGGACCGATCTTCGTCAAATTCGGCCAGCTGCTGTCCACCCGCAGGGATCTCATTCCGGCCGACATCGCGGACGAACTGGCGAAGCTTCAGGATCGCGTGCCGCCCTTCCCGGTGGAAGACGTGCATCGCATCCTTCAGCGCGCGTACGGCAAGCCGGCCGGGGAGATTTTCAGGCGCTTCGATCCGGTGGCGATTGCCAGCGCCTCGGTGGCGCAGGTTCATCTCGCCGAGCTGCCGGATGGTCGCGAAGTAGCGGTCAAGGTGCTGCGTCCGGGGATCGAGCGCGTCATCGTCAATGACGTCGCCCTGCTCGACGTCGCGGCGGGGCTGATCGAAAAGCTGTGGGCGGACGGCCGGCGGCTCAAGCCGCGCGAAGTGGTCGCCGAATTCGAGAAGCACCTCCATTACGAGCTGGATCTGCTGCGCGAGGCGGCGAACGCCAGCCAGCTGCGACGCAATTTCGCCGGCTCGCCGCTGCTGGCGGTGCCCGAGATCTATTGGGACTATTGCAGCACCGAGGTGATGGTGATGCAGCGCATGCGCGGCACGCCGATCGGCCAGGTCGGCAGGCTGCGCAGCCTGGGCATCGACCTGAAAAAGCTGTCCCGGGCCGGGGTGGAGATTTTTTTCACTCAGGTATTCCGCGACGGCTTTTTTCACGCCGACATGCATCCCGGCAACATCCTGGTGGCCGCCGACGGGCAGTACGTCGCGCTCGATTTCGGAATCATGGGAACGCTGACCGACGTCGACAAGCAGTACCTGGCGCAGAACTTTCTCGCCTTTTTCCGCCGCGACTACCGCGGCGTAGCGCAGGCGCACGTCGATGCGGGCTGGGTGCCCCCGGACACCCGGGTCGACGAATTCGAAGCCGCGATCCGCGCGGTGTGCGAGCCGGTGTTCGACAAGCCGCTGAAGGAGATCTCCTTCGGCAGGCTGCTGCTGCGCCTGTTCCAGACCTCGCGCCGCTTCGAGGTCCAGATCCAGCCGCAGCTCGTGCTGCTGCAGAAGACGCTGCTCAACATCGAAGGCCTGGGCCGCGAGCTCGATCCGGATCTGGACTTGTGGAAGACCGCCAAGCCGTATCTCGAGCGCTGGATGTCGGAGCAGATCGGCTGGCGCGGATTCGTCCGCACCCTGCGCCAGGAGGCGCCGCGCTGGGCGGTCCTGTTGCCGCAACTGCCGCGCTTGCTGCACGTCGCTCTCGCGCAGCGGCGCTCGGACGAACCGGATCCGTCGCTGCAGCGGCTGCTCGCGCTGCGCCGCCGCCAGAACAGGATCATCGTCGTGCTGGCGGCAGCGGTTTGCCTGCTCGCGCTGAGCTTGGTCGCGCTGCTCGCAGCCTAGTGCCCGCGCCGGGTCGCCGGCCGCCTCCCCGTTCGCTGCCGCACCGCGCTTCCCTGGCCGGTCGCGGTCGACACGCCTGTTTCGTTCCGCGTCCCGCCGAACTGTCATGAAACGGTCACTTATGTTTAGCAGAATTCGCCGCGCGTGACGTTTCGGCGAGCCGATTTTTTCCTCTCCCGGGAAAGGCTGCAGGCGTCATCGGGAATCGGTACCCGTATCCGGGCGGCCGAGGAGTCGATCCTCATAACCCATGGAGATTGTGATGGCAGTCAACAACAAAGCGCAGACGATAGCGAGCACCGCGTCCGCTCTGCGGCGCCCGTTGGCGCTGGCTGCGGCGATTGCCGCGGTCTGCGCGAGCCTGAGCCTACCCGCGCAGGCCGCGACAGTGGACGACCTGCTCGACCGCCTGAAGGAAAAAGGAATTCTCAGCGACGACGAGTACCAGAAACTCGACCAGGCGCGCGAGGAGGAAAAGAAGAAGCAGGCCGAGGCCAAACCGGCGGATGCGCAGCAGGGCATCCGGTTCAAGTTCGGAGGGTTCATCGAAGCCGCGGGCATCTACCGCTCCCGCAATGAGACCGCGGATGTGAACTCCAGCTTCAACGCCGGGATGCCGCTTCCCAACAACCCGAACTACCGCCTGTCCGAATTCCGCGAATCGGCCCGCCAGAGCCGGCTCTCCGCGCTCGCGGAAGGCGACGTGGATTCGAATACGGCGTTGAAAGCGTATTTCGAAAGCGACTTCCTGGGCGCCGCGGGCACCGCGAATTCGGGCGAGAGCAACAGCTACACTCCGCGTATCCGCCACGGATACATGACGGTCGATCGCTACGACTACGGCTTCCATTTCCTCGCCGGGCAATCGTGGAGCCTGCTGACGCTGCAGAAGGTGGGTATCACGCCGCGCCAGGAGCAGATTCCGCTCACCATCGACGCGCAGTACGTGCCGGGCTTCACCTGGACGCGCAACCCCCAGCTTCGGGTGGTGAAGGATTTCAGCAAGACGGTCTGGCTGGGGTTTTCGGTGGAGAGCCCGCAGGCGAGCATCAACTCGCTCAACACGCCGTCCAACACCACGGCGACCAACCCGGCGGGCTCCGGCGGTCTGCTGAATCCCGTCGGCGTAAACTATTCCACGGACGCCCAGCCGGACTATGTGGCGAAATTGGCGATCGATCCCGGCTGGGGGCACTACGAGGTCTACGGCGTGGCCCGCAATTTCCGCGACCGCAGCGGCTTTTCCAACCGCTCCACCTGGGGCGGCGGCGCGGGCGCTGCGGCGATCCTGCCGCTGGTCCCGGAAAGGAAGCTCGACTTCCAACTGAGCTTCCTGACCGGCAAGGGCATCGGCCGTTACGGTTCGGCGCAACTGCCCGACGCCACGTTCGACGCTTCGGGAGATCTGGTTCCGATCAAGGAGTCGCAACTGCTGCTCGGGCTGATCGCCCGGCCGACGGAGCTGTGGGACATCTACCTGTACGGCGGCCTGGAAAAAGCGGACGCGACCTACTCTTCGTCGGGGTCCACCCAGTTCGGCTACGGTAACCCGAACGCCATCAACACCGGATGCTTTGACGAAGCCGGAACCGTGTCAGCCATCGCCAACTGCCGCGCCGACACGAAGCAGGTGCGTCAGCTTACCCTGGGCACCTGGTACCGCTTTTACAAGGGCAACTACGGAACGGCGGTGTTCGGCATGCAGTACTCCTACACCGGTCGTGAGACGTTCGAAGCCGTGGGCGGCGCGCCCTATGCCAACGAGAACATCGTCATGACTTCCTTCCGCCTGTACTTCTAGGTACTCGTGACAAACGCTCCGGGCGCGGAAGCGCGCCCGGAACGATCCCTCCGAACCTCTTTTTTTTCAAACCCCGGCGCCGGCAGGAAAGCACAGGATATCCGCACCAGCCAATCGGGCGGCCGCCGGGCTCACGTTGCGGCGAGAAGCTCGGCGCCCTCTTCGGCGGGCTTGGGCTGCCAGCCTCTGCGCAGCAGGCTGAAGATGACCGGCACCAGGATCAGGGTGGCCACGGTGGCGAAGACCAGGCCGCCGATCACGGCGCGCCCGAGCGGGGCGTTCTGCTCCCCGCCCTCGCCCAGCCCGAGCGACATCGGCACCATGCCGATGATCATCGCGAAGGCGGTCATCAGCACCGGGCGCAGCCGCGCATGCCCGGCGGCGAGCGCCGCCTCGACCGCGCTCTTGCCTTCCTTCAGCGCGTCGTTGGCGAAAGCGATGACCAGAATGCTGTTTGCGGTCGCCACGCCCACGGTCATGATCGATCCCATGAGGGAGGGCACGTTGAAGGTGGTACCGGTGGCGAACAGCATCCAGATGATGCCGCAGAAAGCCCCCGGCAGCGCCATGATGATGATCAGTGGATCGGTCCAGGACTGGAAGTTGATCACCATGATGAAATAGACGAGCAGGGTGGCGCCTATGAGGCCGAACCCCAGGCGCTGAAATGCTTCGTCCATGGTTTGCGCCTGTCCCGAGATCTCGATCGCGGTTCCCTTGGGCAGCCCGGCCGATACGTCCTGCACGATCTTGCGCACATCGCTGGCCACGCTGCCGGTGTCGCGCTGCTGCACGTTGGCCATGACGTCGAAGGTGTCCTGCACATTGGTGTGCGTGACCAGGGCTGCGACGCCGGAGCGATCAATGTTCGCGACGTTGCCGAGGTATTGCACTTGCGCCTGCCCCGTTCCCGGAAGCGGCGAGTTGGCGAGGTCCTGCACCGTGTCCAGCCGATGCGGCGGAGTCTGGATGACGACGCTGTAGTTCCTGCCGGAGCTGGGTTCGGTCCAGTAGTTGGGCGAGACCATGAGGCTGGAGCTGGCGGAGATGAGCAGGTTGTCGGCGACCTGTCTTTGCATCATGCCGAGCTCCGCGGCGCGCGAGCGATCGACGTTGATCTGCAGCGCGGGCTGGTCGATGCGCTGCTGGATGTGCACGTCGACCGCGCCGGGCACGGCGCGCATCCTGGGCTCGATTCTCTTGGCCAGCGCGTAGAGGTCCTCGTCCTTCGCCAGCCCGTAGACCTTGACGTCAATCGGCGCGGGCAGGCCGAAGTTGAGGATCTGGTTCATCATGTCGGCGGGCTGGAAATAGAAGGTCAGCTCCGGGAACTGCCGGGGCAGCCGCTCGCGCAGCTCGCGGATGTAGTCCTGGGTGCCTCTCTTGTGCTCCTTCTTGAGCGCGAGCAGGATCTCGCCGTCGGCCGAGCTGGTGGTGACGTTGTCGCTGGTGGCGAGGTTGGTGCCGGGCGGCAGGCCGATGTTGTCGACGATCACCCCGAGGTCGTCGCCGATGACCACTTTCATCGCTTCCTCGACGCGGCTGAAGTACACCCCGGTCTGCTCGATGCGGGTACCGGTGGGCGCTGCCACGTGCAGCCGGATCTGGCCGGCGTCCACTACCGGGAAGAAATCGCGTCCCACCAGGGGGATCAGCACCGCGGCGCTGGCCACCGCGACGGCAAACACAGCGATGATGATCCGGGGATGCTCCAGCGACCACTTCAGCCAGCCCACATAGCGGCTGCGGAACGACTGGAAGCCGCGGTCAAAGGCGAGATACAGGCGCGTGAACGCCCCCGGGCGTGCACCGCCCGCGCCATGGCCTACTTCATGGTGCGCCTCGCCCTGGAACAGGTGATGCGTCATCACCGGGACCAGGGTCCGGGATACCGCGTACGAAATGGATACCGCGAACACCACGGCGAGCGCCATGGGGATGAACAGGTACTTGGAGGCGCCGGTGAGCAGTCCCACGGGCAGGAACACGATGCAGATGCACAGCGTGGCAACGAACGCCGGTATGGCGATTTCGCGCGAACCGTCCAGGATGGACTCGATCAGGTTCTTGCCCATCGCCATATGCCGGTGGATGTTCTCCACCGTCACCGTCGCGTTGTCGACGAGAATCCCCACCGACAATGCCAGGCCGCCCAGGCTCATGAGGTTCAGCGTGTGGCCGAGGCTGCTCAGGACGAAGATGGCGGCGAGCACCGAGACCGGAATGGACACCGCCACGATCAGGGTGCTGCGCCAGCTGCCCAGGAACAGCAGGATCAGCAAACCGGTCAGGCCGGCGGCGATCAGGCCCTCGATGACCACGCCTTTCATCGCTGCGACCACGAACACCGACTGGTCGAAGAGCACGGAAAGCTTCAGATCCTTGGGCAGGGGCACGGTGTCGAGCACCGCCTTGGCCGCCCCGATGACGTCGAGCGTGGAGGCGTTGCCGGTCTTCAGGACCGACACCAGCGCGGACTTGTGGCCGTCATAGCGCACCAGGTTGGTCTGCGGCATGTAGCCGTCGCGCACGCTCGCCACATCGCGCAGGTAGACCACCGCGTTGTTGACGCGCTTGATGGGCAGGTCGTTGAGCATCGACACTTGCGCCGGGGTGCTGTTCAGCCGCAGCATGTATTCGGTGTCGCCGATGAAAACGGACCCGGTGGGCAGGATCACGTTTTGCGCGTTCAGGACATGGTTCACGTCGCTGGGCGTGATGCCCTGGGACTGCAGCTTGGCCGGGTCCAGGTCGACCATGATGGTGCGCGGATTGCCGCCATAGGGAGAGGGCAGCAGCGCACCTTGCACCGGCGCCAGCGCCTGACGCAGGGTGTACTGGGCGAAGTCGAACAGCTCCGCCTCGCTCATGCTCTGGCTGCCAAGTGCCACCTGCATGATCGGCACGCTGGAGGGGTCGTAGGACATGATCCAGGGCGGCGTCGTTCCGACCGGCATGCGCTTGAGGATGGTTTGCGAAGTGGCGGTGACCTGCGCCACCGCGAGGTCCACGCTCACGGAGGGCTGGAAGTAGATGCGAATGACGCTCTTGCCGAACACGCTCTGCGACTCGATGCGCTTCACGTTGTTGACGAACTGCGTGATGGTGTATTCGCTGAACTCAGTGATCTGATTCGCCATGTCCGGCGCAGGAAAGCCGGGGTATTGCCAGATCACCGTGACGATCGGCTCGTTGATCGACGGGAAGATGTCCTTCGGCGTCTTGATGATCGCCAGTGCGCCGACAATGGCGATCATCATGGCGATAACCACGAAAGTGTAGGCTCGGCGCAGAGCCAGCTTGACGATCCACATGGCGAATCAGGCGGGGTGCAGAACGACGTGAAGCGTAACTCGAATCCGGTTCCTTAAGGAAGAAAATGCGCTTAGACTGGGTCGCCTTATCGGGATGTGGCCGCGGCGCGGACAAAAAAGCGCATGCCGTCAACGCCGGTGCAACATGGCGCGTTGACAGCGACTTTGCATATAATCGTGGGCCTGCGGCCGCAATGGAATACGAAAACGTGAATCCGATCGGCGTCATCGCCAAGTATGACAAATTGAAATCGGACTCATGTGATCCGATACGCAAGGCAGCCACATGAGCGAGTCCCAGCAGATGTCGTTTCGCGCGGCCGGCGACAAACCGCGTGCCCGGCGAAAATTTCTTCTCGGAGCGGCCGCGATCTCCCTGGCAGCGATCGCGGCCCTCGTATGGATTTCGCTGCTCAACCGTTCCGAGGCCAGCAAGCCGCGTGAAACCGCGCTGCGGAGTTCGGAGCCGACGGTGTCGGTGACGGTCGCGCAGCGCGGCAAGCCCGAACAGGAGCTGGATCTGCCGGGCAACATCATAGCGTTCGAGGAGGCTCCGATCTACGCCCGCGTCAACGGCTACGTGAAAAGCTGGCGAGCGGATATCGGCGACAAGGTGAAGGCGGGGCAGTTGCTGGCGGAAATCGAAACTCCGGAACTCGATCAGCAACTGCGCCAGGCCGAAGAAAACCTGGGCCAGGTCAAGGCGAAGCTGAACCTCGCCAGAATCACCGCCGAGCGCTACAAGTCACTGCTCAAGGACGATGCGGTGTCGCAACAGGAAGTCGACCAGTGGGCCGCGGATTACGAGGCGCGCAAGGCCGACTACGCAGCAGCGCTGGCGGAAGTGAGCCGGCTGCGCGAATTGAAGTCGTTTCAGAAAGTCTATGCGCCTTTCGCCGGAACGATCGGGGAGCGCAATCTGGCCAAGGCGGCGCGCGGCGCGCTGATCGACGCCGGCAGCAGGGAAGCTTCCGGCTGGTTGTACAAGCTCTACCAGACCGACCCGCTGCGCATATACATCTCCGTGCCGCAGAACTACATGCCGCTCATCAAGCAGGGCATCAGCGCCGCGATCCTGGTGCGGGAATATCCCGATCGGAAGTTCACCGGCAAGGTCACGCGCACCTCGGAGACGCTGGATCCGTCCTCGCGCACGCTGCTCACCGAGGTGCAGGTGCGCAACCAGGACGGCGCCTTGCGGCCGGGGATGTACGCGACTATCCAGTTCAAGCTGGTGGAGCCGGCGCCGCCGATCGTCGTCCCGGGACTGGCCGTGCTGACCGGTGGCGACGGGCCCCATGTCGCGGTGGTCGACGACCGCGGCGTCGTGCACCTGCGCAAAGTCCAGCTCGGCCGCGACTTCGGCAAGACGGTCGAGGTGCTCTCCGGCGTAGCCGAGGGCGAGCGTCTGGTGATGAGTCCGAGCGACATCCTGCAGGACGGCACCAAGGTGCGGATCCTCGATCCGAATCCGCCGTCCCAGGCGGCGATGTCGAATACGGCGCAAACCAGTCAGGCAAAGTGACGGGCCTGGCGATGCCGATGCGTACACCGCTGCGCCGCTTCGCGACCTGCGCCGTACTCCTGCTCTGCGCGTGTGCCTCGGTCGGTCCCGACTACAAGCGCCCGCAACAGGCCGCACCGAATGCATTCGTCGAAGCGGGTCCGTGGAAAGTGGCGCAGCCGCAGGACACCATCGCCCGGGGCCACTGGTGGGAAAGCTTCAACGACCCGGTGCTGAACGACCTGGAAGCGCGAGCGCTCAAGCAGAGCCCCGACCTCAAGGCGGCGGCCGCGCGCGTGCTGCAAGCGCAGGCGATTGCCGGGATCACCGGGTCGTTCCTCTACCCGGAGCTCGATCTGGTCTCGAGCGGGTTCCGCTATGGCGTATCCGGAAACCGGCCCGACCAGCCCAGCAAGGCGCCGCTCAACGCACCCTACGCGGCCAACGACTTTCGTGTGCCGCTGTATGCGACCTACGAGGTGGACGTCTGGGGCCGGGTGCGGCGCCTGGTGGAGGCGGCGGATGCGCGCTTCGAGGCGAGCGTCGCGGCCTATTACACGGTACTGCTTACGCTGCAAGGCGACGTCGCGCAGACGTATTTCCTGCTGCGCGCCAACGACGACCTGCTGCGCATCCTGCGCGAGAACATCGAGCTTCGCCGGCAGGGACGCGACGTGGTGGACGCGCGCAAGCGCGGAGGTCTGGCAAGCGATCTCGACCTTGCGCGCGCCGAGGCGGCGCTGGCTTCCACGCAGGCGCTGGCCGAGGCGGCCGCCAAGACGCGCGCGGAACTCGTCTACCGCCTGGCGGTGCTGACCGGGACCCTGCCGGAGCAGTTCCAGGTCGCCGAGGCGCCGTTCGCCATCACTCCGCCCGCGATCCCGGTCGGGCTTCCCTCCGATCTGCTGCAACGCCGGCCCGACATCGCCGAAGCCGAGCGCAGGCTGGCGGCGCGAAACGCCGAAATCGGCGTCGCCAAGGCGGCCTACTTTCCGTCCATTACTTTGACGGCGGCGGTGGGCTACGAGAGCTCGGAGCTGTCCGACCTGCTGAAGCGCGACAGCAGCATCTGGGCGCTCGGCGGATTCCTCTTCGAGCCCATCTTCACCGCCGGGCGCATCGGATTCGACGTCGACCGCGCGAAAGCGGCCTATGACGAGAATCTCGCCATCTATCAGGCGCGCATCCTGCAGGGATTCCAGGAGGTGGAAAGCGCGCTCGCCGGGCTGCGCATCCTCGACCAGCAGGCGAAGTACCAGGCCGTCGCGGTCACGAATGCGGACAAGGCGACGAAGCTGGCGTACGCCCGTTACAAGGCGGGCCTGGTGGCGTTGATCGAGGTTCTCGATGCGCAAAGCGTTTCGCTGCAGGCGGAGCGCGACGCGCTGTTTGTCACCAGCAACCAGCTCCTGACAACGATCGCGCTGATCAAGGCGCTGGGCGGAGGATGGGAAGGCCGTCCCATGCCGACGCCGAACATGCCTGCCCCGCTCGCCACCGCCAAGTAGGGGACGATCTCGCCGTTCGGCACGCGCGGTGCAGGTTCTCCCTCGCCGATACGAGCGCACCGGCATCGATTCCCTTTCGTTACAATTCGCGCTTTGCCGTGTCCCATGGCCTTGCTCGAAATCCATCACGTCACCCGCCGCTTCGGCGACTTTGCCGCCGTGGACGGGGTGAGCCTGAGCATCGCCGCGGGCGAATTCTTCACTCTCCTCGGACCTTCCGGATGCGGCAAGACAACCTTGCTGCGCATGGTCGCGGGCTTCGACGCGCCCGATGACGGGCGCATCGTGCTCGACGGCAAGGACATGACGGGCATTGCGCCGGAAGCGCGCAACGTGCATACCGTGTTCCAGAGCTACGCGTTGTTTCCGCACATGACGGTCGAGCAGAACATCGCCTTCCCGCTCAGGATGGCCAGGGTGGACTCCATGCAGCTCAGGGCGCGGGTGGCGCAGGCGCTGGAGCAGGTGCAGCTCGGCGGCTTCGGCCGGCGCTACCCGAACGAGCTGTCCGGCGGCCAGCGCCAGCGCGTCGCGGTGGCGCGCGCGCTGATCAACAGGCCGAAGCTGCTGCTGCTCGACGAGCCGCTGGCGGCGCTGGATGCGAAACTCAGAGAGAGCATGCAGCTCGAGCTGATTCGACTGCAGCGCGAGATCGGCATTGCATTCGTCTACGTCACCCACGATCAGGGCGAAGCGCTCGCGCTGTCGCACCGGATCGCGGTCATGAATCACGGGCGCGTCGAGCAGGTCGACGAACCGTCGAAGATCTACGGCTTTCCGAAGAACCGCTTTGTCGCCGACTTCATCGGCCAGTGCAATCTTCTCGGGGGCGAGGTCCGCACCGCGGGCGATGGCCGGATGACGCTGGCGCTCGACGGTCTGGGCGAAGTGCGCGCGGTCAACGCCGGTAAGGACGCGCCCGGCACCCGCGGCGTACTCGCGCTGCGCCCGGAGAAGGTGGCGATCGGCGGGGAACTGGGCGACGATCCGGCGTGGAACCGATTCTCCGGCAAGGTGCACGACTTCCTGTACCTGGGAGACGTCACGCTCTACATCGTCGAGCTGCAGAGCGGCACGCGCATCGAGGCGATGCTGCCCAATTCCGCCGCCGGGCGGGCCACTTTCTTCGAGCCCGGCGACCGGGTGCAGGTGGCCTGGCGCTTCGACGCCGGGCATTTCCTCGTCGACTGACGCGCCGGTCCGTGGGCTCGACCGTGAACGCGCAATCCAGGCCGGAACGGTTGCACAAATGGCTGGTCAGCGGGCCGCCGCTGCTCTATCTGCTGGTTTTCTTCGCCGCGCCGGTGCTGATCATGGTGCTCGCCTCGTTCCGCAACCCGGGCGACTTCGGCGGGCTGGCGCCGCTTTTCACGCAGGACGAGACCGGCCGCCACCTGCAGCTCACCCTGGACAGCTACGGCCGCTTCTTCTCCGATGCCCTGTATGCCCGGCTTTTCCTGAAGTCCTTTTTCTACGCCGCGGCGACCGCGGTGGTCTGCCTCGCGATCGCCTACCCGCTCGCGCTGCTCATCGCGCGCAGCCCGAAGCGGCACCGCGACATCATGGTGCTGCTCGTCATCCTGCCGTTCTGGTCCAACTTCCTGATCCGGGTCTACGCCTGGATCATCATCCTCGGCCCCCAGTCGGTATTCGTGCGCGCTCTCAACGGCCTGCTCGGGCTCGTCGGCATCGGGCCCGTCACGCTGTTGTACACGCCGTTTGCGGTGATCGTCGGGCTGGTCTACGTCCACCTGCCGTTCATGGTGCTGCCGCTTTATGCCAATCTCGAGAAGCACGACCCGGCGCTGCTCGACGCGGCGCAGGACCTCGGCGCGAACGCCTGGCAGCGCTTCTGGCGGGTGACGTTTCCGCTTTCGCTTCCCGGCGTGTATGCCGGCGCCGCGCTGGTGTTCATTCCCGCGCTGGGCATCTTCGCCATCCCCGACATCCTCGGCGGCACCGAGGGGATCATGATCGGCAACGTCATCAAGCAGCAGTTCCTCGACACGCGCGACTGGCCGTTCGGCAGCGTGCTGTCGATGGTGCTGACGGCGGTGGCGGTGGGCCTGGCCGGCGCGGCGGCCTGGGTCGCCAGGCGCCAGCGCGTATGAGCAGGCGCTCGCCCTGGATGTGGGCGGCGGCGTTTTTCGCCTACGCCTTCCTGTACGCGCCGCTGGTGATCGTGGTGGCGTATTCCTTCAACGACTCGCGGCTCAACGCGGAATGGGTGGGGTTCACGTTCGACTGGTACGACCGGCTGTTCCACGACGAGAAGATGCTCATCGGCGCGCGCAATTCCCTTTTCATCGGGCTGACGGCGAGCGCGGTTTCCACCGTGCTGGGCACCATGGCGGGCTTCGCCATGTACCGCTACAAGGCGCGCCTGCTGCAGCTCCTGGTGCTCGCGCCGATCGCGATTCCCGAGATCCTGATGGGCGTGAGTCTGCTGATCTTTTTCGTGCTGGCCGGCGTGGTGCTCGGCCTCACGTCGATCGTGCTGTCGCATATCGCGTTCTGCATCGGCTTCGTCGCCATCGTGGTGCGGGCGCGGCTCGCCGGCATGGACGAGAGCCTGACCGAAGCGGCGCGCGATCTCGGCGCCACCCCGTGGCGGGCGTTTCGCCTGGTGACGCTGCCGCTCATCATGCCGGGGGTGGTCGCCGGCGCCCTGATGGCATTCACGCTTTCGATCGACGATTTCGTGATCACTTTCTTCACGGCGGGCATCGGCGCCTCGACCCTGCCGCTGCAGATCTACACCATGGTGAAGATCTCGGTCACGCCGGAAGTGAACGCGGTGTCCACGCTGCTCATGCTGCTTACCCTGGCCTTGATCCTGATCGCCACCCGGCTCGCACCGGGCGTGCTGCGGGCGGAGTGAATCCCGCCACGGCCCCGCTGGACGCTGCGCGATGCATGGCCTAATCTGACGCCGCCACGCTGGATACGGGGAGGAACAAGGATGAGAAACCCGCTGTTCTCGCTTCTGCTGTGCCTGGCGCTGCCGGCATCGGCGGCCGACGAGCTGCACCTGTACAACTGGAGCGATTACATCGCGCCGGAGACGGTGAAGCGTTTCGAGCAGACCTGCAAATGCAAGCTGGTGCAGGACTTCTACGGCGACAACGAGGAGCTGGTCGCGAAGCTCGCCGCCGGCGCGAAGGGCTACGACGTGATGGTGCCGACTTCGAACTACATCGCCGGCATGGTCAGAGCGGGCTGGCTGCAGCCGATCGACCACTCCAAGATCCCGAACCTGAAGAACATCATGCCGCAGTACCTGAACACCGAGTTCGATCCCGGCAACAAGTACTCGGTGCCGTACGCGATGTCGATCACGCTGATCGGCTACAACGACCAGAAGGTCAAGGAGCTCGGTATCTCGGTGGACTCCTGGGCGACGATCTTCGATCCGAAGATCCTGGAAAAGATCAAAGGCCGCGTCACGGTCCTGGACAGCCAGGGCGAGCTGATGGCGGCGGCGCTGAAATATCTGGGCTACTCGGTCAACGACCGCGACCCGAAGCACTGGGAGGAGGCGAAGAGCGCGATCCTGAAGGCAAAGCCCTACTGGGCGGCGTTCATGGCGCAGGGCTACATCAAGGAGCTTTCAGCGGGAAACATCTGGGTGGTGCACGGCTACTCGAACGACATCTACCAGGCCGAGCTCGGCGCGCGCGAAGCGAAGCAGAAGTTCCACATCCGTCACAGCCTGCCGAAGGAAGGCGCGGTGCTCGCGCTCGACGCGATGGTGATCGCCAAGGGCGCGCCGCGCCCCGACCTCGCCCACAAGTTCATCGACTTCATGCTCGACGGCAAGAACTCGGCCGATCTCACCAACATGATCGGGTCGGGCAATCCGAACCGCGAGGCGCTGAAATACATCAAGCCCGAGATCCTCGCCATCAAGGCGATCTTCCCCGACGTGAATACGTCGAGGCGGCTGGAGCAGCTCAGGGACATGACGCCGCGCCAGCGCCAGCTCCTGAACCGCATCTGGACCGAAATCAAGGCCAAGTGAACCGTGCCGACCCGTTCGCGCGCGGCCGCGGTCCGTCTCATCGGCCCGGATAGCTTCGCCGCAGCTCCTCGAGCAACCGCGGCAGTTCGGCTTCGGGAAGGGCGTCCACACCCGCCGCGCCTTCGCGCCCGCCGCCGGAGGAAAACGCCCGCGCAATCATGTCCGCTCCGGTCGGTCTGGATACCGGCGCGCGCAGGCTGACCATGAATCCGTCCGCGCGCCGAACCAGCACCGCGTGCGCGCGCGACGGAAAGTCCTGCGCAAGCCGGTTGGCGAAGGCGCCGATCACGCGCCGGCTCCAGGCCTGCTCCGGCAGCACGACCATCGCGCAGCCGGCAGAGATCTGCTCCACCGGGACCGCCGCCGCGCGCTCCAGGTCTTCCGCCAGCGCGCGCCGGAGCGTTTCGAACTCGGTCGATTCGCGGGCGAATGCAAGCGGATCGGCGTACGGGTGCAGGCGCGTGTAGAGCTCGTCCGGCGCGAAGCGCAGGTCGGCCACGCTTTCCCCATACGCGTTGTAGTTGAGGTACACGCCGAGCTCGCGCAGGATCCGGATCTCGGCTTCTCCCAATCCCATCGCATGCGCGCGCTTCCTCGCCACCGCGTCGAGGTTGTCGCCGAACGCAGCCACGATCGCCCACGCGCGATGCCGCCCGCCCAGATGCCGGTCCACGATCAGGCTGGTGCAGGTCTGCGGATCGGTGTCGATGTGCGCCTCGAAGCCGGGATGATGCGGAATCTCGCCCGGGTGATGATGGTCGAACCAGCACACGCGCGCGTTGGCGCGCAGCGCTTCGGAAAGCGGTGCCCGATTCGCGTCCAGCGAGATGTCGAGCACGGTCAGCTCGTCGCCGGACGCCGGCGTGACGTTTCGCAACAGACGGATGTCGCGCTTGACGCCGGTGACGAGCGCCGCGCGGCGCGGCTGCACCAGTCTCAGCTGATGCAGCGCGCAGATGCCGTCCGCGTCGCCGTTGAAGATGTCATAAAATGCCATGCGAAAGGCGCGCCGGTCCGCAGCCGCGCGACGGTGCAACTGTAAGATGGAATGTGCCAGATGAGCGGCCGCCTCGGGTCGCGGTCCGCCCCGTATGCGCGCAGCTCGAGACTGGTGCGCTATCTGGCGGTAGCTTACCTGCTGCTGGTGGTCTATGCCAGCCTGTATCCGTTTACCGACTGGCGCGTACCGAACGAGGACGTGCGCGCGTTTCTCGCCGCGCCGTGGCCGCCGTTCCTGCCGTGGTCGGACGTCGCGCTCAACGTGCTCGGCTACCTGCCGTTGGGTTTTCTGCTCGCGCTCACGCTGCTGTCGAGCTTGCGGCGCGGCTTTGCCGCCGCCGCAGCGTCGATGCTCGGCGCGGCGCTGAGCCTGCTGTTCGAGCTGATCCAGGTCTACCTGCCTGCGCGCATCGCGTCGAACGTCGATCTGCTGTGCAACTCGGCGGGCGCAGCCGCGGGCGCGGCGCTCGCCGCTTGGAGCGGGCCGCGCTGGATCCTGTCCGGGAAGCTGCATCGCCTGCGTCTGCGCTGGTTCGAGCGCGATCCGGCGGTGGACCTGTGCTTCCTGCTGCTTCTGGCATGGCTTGCGACCCAGCTCAACGCGGAGATCTGGCTGTTCGGCAACGGCGACGTGCGACATCTGCTCGCCGCGCCCGCGGTCGTGAATTACTCCGCGCACACCTATCTGCTGCTCGAGGCGGGCGTGGCGTCGCTGGGATTCGCCGCTGTGGCGCTCACGCTCACTGCCGTGGCGCGTTCCGTCGCCGCCGCGACCGTCGCGGTGACGGCGCTGTTCGGGGCGGCGCTCGGCCTGAAATCGCTCGCCTCGGTGACGTTGTTCACGGCCGGCGAGCCCTGGCTGTGGATCACGCCCGGCTCGCTGTGGGGGCTCGCCGCGGGCGTGGCGCTGTGGGCTGCTTTTCTTGTCTTTGACCGGCCGGTGCGGATCGCCGCTGCGGCGATGTTTCTCGCCCTTGGGATCGCGCTGGTGAACGCGGCGCCCGAAAACCCCTACCTCGCGGCGGCGCTGCAGGTCTGGCGGCACGGGCATTACGCAGCGCTCAACGAGTTCACCCGCGTCGTGTCCGCCGCGTGGCCGTTCGCGGCGATCGCCTGCCTCGCGTACGCCGGACGGCGCCTGCCCTGAGACGGCGGCCGACGCGCGCTTGGCTATAATTGCCTGCCTTCCTCCCCGAGACCCCGTCCGTGAACTACTACGCGCACCACGTGTTCTTCTGCTGCAACCAGCGCGACGACGGCCGGCCGTGCTGCAACAATCACGGCGCGCACGCCATGCGCGACTACGCCAAGGCGCGCATCAAGGCGCTCGACCTCGCGGGCCGCGGCAAGGTGCGCGTCAACCTCGCGGGATGCATGGATCGCTGCGAGGAAGGACCGATCATCGTGGTGTACCCGGAGGGCATCTGGTACACCTACGTGGACAAGAGCGACATCGACGAGATCATCGAGGAGCATCTTCTCCACGGCCGCGTCGTCGAGCGGCTGCGGATTTGAGCTTGCAAACTGCAGAGCGGGCGCTGGTCGAAGGTCCGGCCGGCCGCATCGAAATCCTGGTCGCCGATCCCGGGGCCGTTCGCCGCGGCGTGGCGATCGTCTCGCATCCCCATTCGCTGTACGGCGGAACGATGGACAACAAGGTGGTGCAGACGCTGGCGAAGGCATGCCAGTCCGCGGGTTTCGTCGCCGTGCGGTTCAATTTCCGCGGCGTGGGCGCGAGCGACGGGGTGTACGACGACGGGCGCGGTGAACGCGAGGATCTGCTTGCGGTCGAGAAACATGCGCGAAGCCTGTATCCGGACGGCGATCTCGTGCTGGCCGGATTTTCTTTCGGCGGCTACGTCGCGGCCGCAGCCGCCGAGTCGCTGAAACCGTCGAGGCTGGTGCTCGTCGCGCCGGCGGTCGGGCGTTTTCCCCTCGGCACGGTCGCGCCCGGCGCGCTGGTGGTGCACGGCGAGGAGGACGACGTGGTGCTGCTCAGGGATCTGCTCGACTGGGCGCGGCCGCAGCGCTTGCCGGTGGTGGTTTTTCCGGGGACCGGACATTTCTTCCACGGCATGCTGGCGCCGCTGCAGAATGTCGTCTCCGCTTATCTTCGCCGCTAGCGCATGGCGTTGCTGGAGGTTCGCGATCTGCGCAAGTCGTACGGCGAGCTGGAAGTCGTGCGCGGCATCGGCCTGTCGCTGGAGCGCGGCGAATGCTACGGGATGCTCGGTCCGAACGGCGCGGGCAAAACCACCACCCTGCGGCTGTGTCTCGGCCTGCTGGACCCCGACGCGGGGCAGATTACGGTGCTCGGCCTGCCGGTACCGCAGGCGGCGCGCGAAGCGCGCATCCGCATCGGCGTCGTTCCGCAAACCGACACCCTCGATCCGGATTTCACCGTGTTCGAGAACCTGCTGGTCTACGGGCGTTACTTCGGCGAGCCCGACGGCAGCATCCGCGGCCGCATCCCAGCCTTGCTCGAGTTCGCCGGGCTTGCCGGCCGGGCCGACGCCAGGATCCAGGCGCTGTCGGGGGGAATGAAGCGGCGGCTGTCGCTTGCCCGCGCGCTCGTTAACGACCCGGATCTGCTTTTCCTGGACGAGCCCACTACCGGGCTCGACCCGCAGGCGCGGCATCTGATCTGGGACCGGCTCAAGCAGCTCGTGAACCAGGGCAAGACCATTCTACTCACCACCCATTTCATGGAAGAGGCCGAGAGGCTGTGCAACCGGCTCTCGATCATGGATCACGGGCGCATCATCTCCACCGGAAGCCCGCGCGAGCTGATCGCGCGCCATATCGAGCCGGAAGTGCTCGAGCTCTACGGCGAGGGAGTCGACGACTGGGTGCGGGCGCAGGGCGCGCTGGCCGAGCGTGTCGAGCGCGCCGGGGAGACGGTGTTCTGCTATACGCGCGATGCCAAGGCCCTGATCGACACCCTTGCCGGCCGCGCCGCGCTGCGCTACCTGCACCGGCCGGCGAACCTCGAGGACGTGTTCCTCAAGCTCACCGGCCGCGACTTGCGGGATTGATCACCGCTCCGAAACGAACCACCAAGCACACCAAAGAGATTCCAAGAGCGAAATGTGCAAAGGGCGTCTGACCGACGTGCGGGCCCATGGATGCGAAGCCGAGGTGATGCCGAAGGCGGGCGGGCACAGAATCCAAGAAGAACCATTCCCGATCGAGTCGAGCAGGACCGTGCCGAGGACGAAACAAGCAACAGGACTATTTTCTCTCTGTGGTTTATCGAGTTTCTTGGTGCTCTTAGTGCCCTTGGTGGTGAAATACGCAATTCGGTGCTGCAATGCGAGCTAAGGACTTCGCCCCGCCGCGCCTGAGCCTGCGGTTCGTGCATGTCTGGCGCAGGAATTTTCTCGTCTGGCGCAAGCTTGCCGTCCCCTCGATGCTCGGCAACCTGGCCGATCCGCTGCTCTACATGCTCGGGCTGGGCTACGGCCTGGGAAAGCTCGTGGGCGAGGTCGGCGGCATGCCTTACATCACTTTCCTCGCCGCCGGGACCGTGTGCTACAGCACCATGAACACGGCGACCTTCGAGGCGCTGTATTCGGCGTTCTCGCGCATGCATGTGCAGAAGACCTGGGACGCGATCCTGTACGCGCCGGTGGATCTGGACGACATCGTCGCCGCCGAGGCGCTGTGGGCGGCCAGCAAGAGCCTGCTGTCCGGCGTCGCGGTACTGGCGGTGATCTGGATACTGGGGTTCTCCCATTCCTGGTTCACTCTGTGGATCGTGCCGCTTGCGCTGCTGTTCGGGATCGCGTTCTCGAGCCTCGCCCTGGTGATGAACGCGCTGTCGCCGAGCTACGATTTTTTCCTCTACTACTTCACGCTGCTGGTCACGCCGATGGTATTGCTGGGCGGGGTGTTCTTCCCGGTCGAGCAGCTGCCGCCCGCGCTGCGGACGGTGTCGGCGGTGCTGCCGCTGTCGCACGCGGTGCGGCTCGCGCGCCCGCTGGTCGGCGGAATCGTGCCCGTCGATGCGGGAATCCACGTGCTGGTGCTGCTCGGATACGCCGCCGCCGGCTTCTACGCGGCGCTGGTTCTGTCGCGCCGGCGGCTGCTGAACTGATCGGGATCCGGCGTGGCGCGCGCAACCGATGACGCCTGGTGGTTGCAGACGCTCCCGGAGCTGTGCGCCGGCCTCCAGACGGACGGTCGCGGACTGAGCGCGCGCCAGGCGCAGGCCCGCCTGCGCCGCTTCGGCCCCAATGCGCTGCGGCCCGCGCGCAGGCTGCCGCTGTTGCTGCAGTTCCTCGCTCGTTTCCGCAATCCGCTGGTGCTCGTATTGCTGGTGGCGAGCGCGGTGGCGGCGGCAATCGGCGAGGTGGCGAGCTTCGTCATCGTCAGCGTGCTGGTAGTGCTTTCGGTCGCGCTCGACTTCGTGCAGGAGCATCGCGCCGGCCGCGCGGCAGAACGACTGCGCCAGTCGGTCGCGGTGCATTGCACCGCGATCCGCGACGGCAAGCCGCGCGACATTCCCGTCTCCAGGATCGTGCCCGGCGACGTCGTGCAGGTCGCCGCGGGCGACCTGATTCCCGCCGACGCGCGGGTGCTGGAGGCGCGCGACCTGTTCCTGCGACAGGCGATGCTGACCGGCGAGCCCTATCCGGTGGAAAAGCGCCCGCTCGAACGCGCGCAAGGCGCACAGCCGGAATCGGCGGACAACGCGGTGTTCATGGGCACCTCGGTCATCTCGGGCAGCGGCCGGCTGCTGGTGGTGCGCACCGGCAGCCGCACGCTGATGGGCGCGATCCAGGGCAGCCTCGAGCACCAGCCGCCGCCCACCGCGTTCGAGGTCGGCACGCGGCGCTTCGGGCTGCTCATCCTGCGCATGACGGTGCTGCTCACGCTGTTCGTGCTGCTCGTCAACGGCATGCTGGGACGGCCCTGGCTGGAGTCGTTCCTGTTTGCGCTGGCGCTGGCGGTCGGGCTCACGCCCGAGCTGTTGCCCATGGTCCTGTCGGTCACGCTCTCGCACGGCGCGATGCGCATGGCGCGCAAGCGCGTGATCGTGCGCCGGCTGTCGGCGATCCAGGATCTGGGCGCAATGGACGTGCTGTGTACCGACAAGACCGGCACGCTTACCGAGGCGAAGATCCGGCTCGAGCGCCACGAGGACGCGCTGGGCAGGGAGTCAGAGCGGGTGCTCGAGCTGGCCTATCTCAACAGCTTCTTCGAGACCGGGCTGAGGAGCCCGCTCGACGAGGCGATCCTCGCGCACAGCCGTATCGACGTGCGTGCCTGGCGCAAGATCGACGAGGTGCCGTTCGACTTCGAGCGCCGCCGGGTCTCGGTGCTCGTCGGCGACGGCGGCCACCGGCTGCTGGTGGTGAAGGGCGCGCCGGAGGACGTGCTGCGCCTGAGCGTGACCTACGAGCGCGACGGGAGCCAGGCGCCGCTCGACAAGTCGGCGCGCGCGCGGCTCGACGCGCGGCTCGACGCGCTCGGCGACGAGGGCTTCCGCGTGCTCGGCATCGCGATCCGCGAAGTCGGTCCCGATCATCCTCACGCCGTGGTCGACGACGAAACCGAACTCACGTTCTGCGGCTTCGCCGCCTTCCTCGATCCGCCGAAGACCTCCGCCGGGCCGGCGATGGCCGCCCTTGCCGCCGTCGGCGTCGCGGTGAAGATCGTCACCGGGGACAACGAGCGCGTCACGCGCCACATCTGCCGGATGCTGGGCATCGGCGTGCGCGGCGTGCTCACCGGGACGCAGCTCTCGGCGATGGACGACTACGCGCTGCAGGCGGCGGCGGAGGATACGGACCTGTTCTGCCGCGTCTCCCCCGGGCAGAAGGACCGCATCATCCGCGCGCTCAAGGCGCGCGGCCACACGGTCGGCTACCTCGGCGACGGCGTAAACGACGCGCCGCCGCTGCACGCCGCGGATGTCGGGCTGTCGGTGGACACCGCGGTGGACGTGGCGCGGGAAGCGGCGGACATCGTCCTGCTGGGGCACGACCTGGACGTGCTGCGCGAGGGCGTGCTCGAGGGGCGGCGCACCTTCGGCAACGTCATGAAGTACATCATGATGGGCACCAGCTCCAACTTCGGGAATATGTTCAGCATGGCCGGCGCCTCCCTGTTCCTGCCGTTCCTGCCGATGCTGCCGGTGCAGGTGCTGCTCAACAACCTGCTCTACGACCTATCCGAGCTGCCGATCCCGATGGACCGCGTCGACGAAGCGGAGGTGCGCGCGCCGCGGCGCTGGAACGTGCGCTTCATCCGCGATTTCATGTGGGTGGCCGGGCCGGTCAGCTCGCTGTTCGATTTCCTGACTTTCTTCGTCCTGCTCGCGCTGTTTCACGCCGACGCGGCGATGTTCCGCACCGGCTGGTTCGTGGAGTCGCTGGCCACCCAGGTGCTGGTGATCTTCGTCATCCGCACCCGCGGCAGCGCGTGGCGCAGCCGCCCGAGCGGGGCGCTGGTCGCGGCATCGGTCGCGGTGGCGGCGGTGGCGTTGCTCATGCCGCTGTTTCCGTTCGCGGACGAGTTCGGATTCCGCCCGCTGCCGCTTACCTACTACGGCGTGCTGGCGGCGTTGATCGCCACGTACCTGGTGCTGGTAGAGTGGGTCAAGCGGCGCTTCTACCGGTATCATCGCGCGGCCTGAGCGCGTACGCCGCTTTCCCGAATGAGCGCCATGCTGATCGTCAAGTCCCTGCACATCGTATTCATGGTGACCTGGTTCGCCGGGCTGTTCTATCTTCCGCGGCTGTTCGTCTATCACGCCATGGCCGACGATGCGGCAGGCAGGGAGCGCTTCAAGCTGATGGAGCGCAAGCTCTACTGGGGCATCATGACGCCGGGCGCGGTTTTCACCGTTGCCTTCGGCGTGTGGCTGTGGCTGGGCTGGGGCTTCTACGGCGGCTGGCTGTACGCGAAGCTTGCGCTGGTCGCAGTGCTGCTCGTCTACCACTTCTGGTGCGGCAAACTGCTCCGCGACTTCCAGCGCGACCGCAACCGCCACGGCCACGTCTGGTACCGCTGGTTCAACGAGCTTCCGGTCGTGATCCTGTTTGTGGTCGTGTTCCTGGTCGTGCTGAAGCCCTTCTGAGCGATGCGAAGACTGCCGGCGGCGTTGTTCCTGTGCGCGATTGCCGCGGCGTCCGCAGCGGATGCGGTGCGGGTGCGCATCGTCGTGCAGGTTTCCCCGCTCGCCGGCTTCCAGTACCACGAAGGCAGGGCGTTGTGGGACCGCATGCGGGTGGGCGATCGGCTCACGCTTGTTCGCGAGCCGGACAATCCGCACGACCCGCGTGCGGTGCGGGTCGAATGGCAGGGGCATCCGATCGGCTACGTACCGCGCGCCGAAAACGAGGCGGTGGCGCGCCAGCTCGACTTCGGCAACCGGCTGGAGGCGCGCATCGTCCGGCTCACCCGGCACCGCGATCCGTGGAAGCGCGTAGAGCTTGAGATCTACCTCCCGATTTAGGTTTTTCGCCACCTGCCCGCGCGGCCTGGAGCCAGTGCTGGAAGAAGAGCTGCGAGCGCTCGGCGCAGCGGACGTCGCGGCGACCGATGGCGGTGTCGCCTTTGGCGGCGATCTTTCCACCGCCTATCGCGTCAACTACGGCAGCCGCGTCGCCAGCCGCGTGCTGTGGCAAATCGCCCGCGGCGGCTATCGCAGCGAGGAAGACCTCTACCGCGCCGTGAACCGCCTCGACTGGTCGCGCTACTTCGGCGTCGACCGCACCCTGCGGGTGAACGTTTCCGCGATCCGCAGCCCGCTCAAGAGTCTCGATTTCGTCACTCTGCGCATCAAGGACGCGGTGTGCGACCGCTTCCGCGCCGAACAGGGCCGGCGCCCGAGCGTGGACACGGCGCACCCCGATGTGCGCATCCACGCCTTTCTTACCGACCGCGACTTCACGCTCTATCTCGATACCTCGGGAGAGGCGCTGTTCAAGCGCGGCTACCGGGTCGATGCGGGCGAAGCGCCGCTGCGGGAGAATCTTGCGGCGGGCATCCTGCGGCTGACCGGATGGAAGCCGGAGCAGCCGCTGCTCGACCCGATGTGCGGCGCCGGGACCTTTCTCGTCGAGGCCGCGCAAATGGCGCTCGGGATCCCGCCCGGCGTGCGCCGCAGCTTCGGATTCGAGAGGCTGAAGAGCTTCGATGCCGCGCGCTGGCGGGCGGTGAAGGAGGCATGGACCGGCGCCGGGGTGCCGGAGGGGCTCAGGCTGTTCGGCGCGGACCGCGACGCCGAGATGCTCGAGCGCGCGCGGCGCAATCTTGGCGAGGCGGGACTGGGTCGCGCAGTGCGTCTGATCCACGCCGACGTGCTGGATGTGACGCCGCCGCCCGTGCCGGGCGTAGCGGTGGCCAATCCGCCCTACGGCGTCAGGATGGAAGAGCAGGACCGGCTTGCGGCGTTCTATCCGCGGCTGGGAGACGCGCTGAAGAGGAAATTCGCCGGCTGGCGCGCGTACCTGTTCACGGCAGACTTGCGCCTTCCCAAGCTGATCGGCCTGTCTGCGTCCAGGCGCGTACCGCTCTACAACGGCCCGCTCGAGTGCAGGCTCTACGAATTCAAGATCGTGTCCGGCGCGATGCGGCGGGAAAAGAAGCAGGACTCAGGACCGAGGACTGAGGACTGAGAAAAAGCAGGACGCGGAGAAGATCGGCATCTTCTCCGCGCCTGCGTCTTACGGGTTCGATCCTGCTCGGCCCTCAGTCCTTCGTCCTGAGTCCTAGACGATGTTGAGGTGATCCACCCCTGCGGTGAGGTCGCGATCCTTCGCCTCCTTGCCGTGCAGCTTGATCTGCAGCCGCAGCTCGTTCATCGAATCGGCGTTGCGCATCGCGTCCTCGTAGGTGATCAGCCCTGCCTCGTACAGGTCGAACAGGGCCTGGTCGAAGGTCTGCATCCCCAGCTCGCGCGACTTGCCCATCACCGCCTTGATCTCGTGCACCTCGCCCTTGAAGATGAGGTCGGAGATGAGAGGAGAGTTGAGCATGATCTCGATCGCCGCCGCCCGGCCCTTGCCTTCCTTCCTGGGGATCAGTCGCTGCGAGATCATCGCCTTGAGGTTGAGCGACAGGTCCATGAGCAGTTGCGCGCGGCGCTCCTCGGGAAAGAAGTTGATGACGCGGTCGAGCGCCTGGTTGGAGCTGTTGGCGTGCAGCGTGCCCATGCACAGGTGACCGGTCTCGGCGAAGGCGATCGCGTGGTCCATCGTCTCGCGGTCGCGGATCTCGCCGATCAGGATCACGTCCGGCGCCTGGCGCAGCGTGTTCTTCAGCGCCGCCTCCCAGGACTCGGTGTCCACTCCGACCTCGCGCTGCGTGATGACGCAGTTCTTGTGGTCGTGCACGTATTCGATCGGATCCTCGATGGTGACGATATGCCCGTAGCTGTTTTCGTTGCGATAGCCGACCATCGCGGCGAGCGTGGTCGACTTGCCGGAGCCCGTTGCGCCCACCACCAGGACGATGCCGCGCTTGGTCATGACTACGTCCTTGAGCACGGTGGGCAGCCCGAGATCCTCGAATTTCGGAATCGCGGTGGTGATGGTGCGAAGTACCATGCCGACGCGCTGCTGCTGCACGAAGGCGTTGACGCGGAAGCGGCCGATGCCGGGCGGGCTGATGGCGAAGTTGCACTCCTTGGTCGCCTCGAACTCCTGCGCCTGCTTGTCGTTCATCAACGAGCGCGCGAGTTCCTGCGTGTGCTGGGGCGTGAGGCTCTGGTTGGAAACCGGCGTCATCCTGCCGTCCAGCTTGAAGGCGGGCGGGAATCCCGCAGTGATGAACAGGTCGGAAGCCTTCTTCGCGACCATCGCGCGCAGAAGCTCGTGCACGAATTTGACTGCCTGGTCTCTTTCCATCGCTGCTGTCTCCTGCCGCAGGGCTGCGGCGCTTACGCGAAGGCGTCCTTGTTGGCCGCTTTGGCCCGCGCCTCTTCCTTGGCAATGAGGTTACGCTGGACCATCGAGGCGAGGTTCTGGTCCAGTGTCTGCATGCCGATGCTCTGGCCGGTCTGGATGGCGGAATACATCTGCGCGACCTTCGCCTCGCGGATGAGGTTGCGGATCGCGGGCGTGCCGATCATGATCTCGTGCGCCGCCACGCGCCCGCTGCCGTCCTTGGTCTTGCACAGCGTCTGCGAGATCACCGCGCGCAGCGACTCGGAGAGCATCGCGCGCACCATTTCCTTTTCCGCCGCCGGGAACACGTCGATGACGCGGTCGATCGTCTTCGCCGCCGAGCTGGTGTGCAGCGTGCCGAACACGAGGTGGCCCGTCTCCGCCGCCGTCAGCGCAAGCCGGATCGTCTCCAGGTCGCGCATCTCGCCCACCAGGATCACGTCCGGGTCCTCGCGCAGCGCGGAGCGCAGCGCGTTGTTGAACGACAGCGTATGCGGGCCGACCTCGCGCTGGTTGATCAGACACTTCTTGCTCTCGTGCACGAACTCGATCGGGTCCTCGACGGTGAGGATGTGGCCGAACTCGTTCTCGTTGATGTGGTTGACCATCGCGGCGAGCGTGGTGGATTTTCCCGAGCCGGTCGGGCCGGTCACCAGCACGATGCCGCGCGGATACTCGGAAATCTCCTTGAAGATCGCGGGCGCCTTCAGCTCCTCCAGGGTGAGCACCTTGGAGGGAATGGTCCGCAGCACCGCGCCCGCGCCGCGGTGCTGCACGAACGCGTTGACGCGGAAGCGCGCGAGGTTCGGGATCGCGAACGAGAAGTCGCACTCCAGGTTCTCCTCGTAGAATTTGCGCTGCGCGTCGTTCATGATGTCGTACACCATCGCGTGTACGTCCTTGTGCTCCATCGGCGGCAGATTGATTCGCCGCACGTCGCCGTGCACTCGAATCATGGGGGGCAGGCCGGCCGACAGGTGCAGATCGGAGGCCTTGTTCTTGACCGCAAAGGCGAGAAGTTCGGCGATGTCCATCTATAATCCGCTGGGGGTGAAGGACCGGGAAGCGCCTGCTCGGGCGGCGGCAACGACTCAAAAATTCTTGTCGCCTTCGATGCTTAGCGCAAATAGTGCGAGACGATTATGACAACAATAGGCGCCCGGTTGCAAGCCGTGCGCGATCGCATCGCCGCGGCCGCGGTAGCGGCCGGCCGGACTGCGCAAGGCATCGTGCTGGTCGCCGTGAGCAAGACCTTTGCACCCGACCTGGTGCGCGAGGCGTACGCCGCCGGCCAGCGCGCCTTCGGCGAGAACCATCTGCAGGAAGCGGCGGCCAAGATCGACGCCTTGCGCGACCTCGATCTGGAATGGCATTTCATCGGCCCGGTACAGAGCAACAAGACGCGCCCGATCGCCGAGCGCTTCGCCTGGGTGCATTCCGTCGATCGCCTCAAGATCGCGCAGCGCCTTTCGGAGGCGCGGCCCGCGCACCTGCCGCCGCTGCAGGTCTGTCTGCAGGTGAACGTGAGCGGGGAGGCGTCGAAGAGCGGCGTCGCCCCGGAAGAGGCACCCGCGCTCGCCGCGCAGATCGCGCGCCTGCCGCGGCTGCGGCTTCGCGGCCTGATGACGATTCCCGAGCCCGCGCCGGAGGGCGATCTGCAGCGGGCTCGGTTTCGCGCGCTGCGCGCCCTGAAGGAGCGCATCGCCGCCGCCGGCATCCCGCTCGACACGCTTTCGATGGGCATGAGCGACGATCTCGAAGCGGCCGTTGCGGAGGGTGCGACGCTGGTTCGCGTCGGGCGCGCCATTTTCGGCGAACGCAGCAGGCGCAGGTAAGCGCGGGCTTGCCCCGGCGAGGAGGCGGCTCCTATACTGCCGCCGCGGGCGCGCTGGGTCGCGTGCCGGCGGATGAATTTCCACCTGGCAACGGAAAGGAACAACATGAAACGCAGAAACTGGACGGCTTTCGCCCTCGTCGCGCTGTTGCTTCCCGGTGTCGCGTTGGCGGCAGCCAAGCGCCCCACCCTGCATGTGGAGGAGCGCATCGAGATCGCCGCCGCCCCCGCCGCGGTATGGAAGATCGTGCGCGACTGGAACGGGCTGCATACCTGGCACCCGGCCTTCTCCAACGATGTCATCAAGAAGGGCAACAACAACGAGAAAGGCGCGATCCGCACGCTCACGCTCAAGGACGGCGGCGCGACTTTCGACGAGGAGCTGCTGGCGTTCAACGACCGCAAGCACAGCTACAAGTACCGCATCATCACCGACTCGCCGCTGCCGGTGGCCGATTACGTTTCCACCGTCCAGGTGAAGCCGGGCAAGAAGAAGGGCACCTCCGTGCTGATCTGGAAGGGCAGCTTCAAGCGCAAGGTGGCGGACAATCCACCGGCCGGGCAGGACGACGCGGGCGCGAAGCAGGCGATCAGCGGCGCGTATCGCGCCGGCCTGGAAAACGTGAAGAAGATGGCCGAAGGCAAGTAGGCTTGCGAGGCGGCGCCCGGCGCCGATCGACGATTCGAGCGGAGGCCGCGGGCCTCCGCGTTTTTTGAGCGGAGCGCAATGCGCGTACTATTCATCGGCGGCGGCAACATGGCCGGCGCGCTGATCGGCGGACTGATCGCCCGCGGCGCCGACCGTGCCGGCCTGCAGGCGGTCGATGTCGCGCAGCCGGCAAGGCAGAAGCTCGCGCGGGAGTTCGGCGTCGAGACGTACGCCTCGACGGAGTCGGCGCCGCCCGGCGAGGACGTGCTGCTGCTCGCGGTCAAGCCGCAGCAGATGCGGGAGGCCGCGCGCGGGGTTGCCGGCCGGTTGCGCGGCCAGCTCGTCATCACCATCGCCGCCGGCATTCGCACCGTAGACCTGTCGCGCTGGCTCCAGGGGCACCGCCGCATCGTGCGCGCGATGCCGAACACGCCCGCGCTCGTGCGCCGCGGCATCGCCGGACTGTACGCGATGCCGGAAGTCGATGCCCCGGGACGCGACACCGCGCAGCGCATCCTCGGCGCGGTGGGCGAGGTGCTTTGGTTCGACGACGAGACGCTGCTCGACGCAGTAACCGCCGTCTCGGGCAGCGGGCCGGCCTATGTGTTTTATTTCATCGAGGCGCTGCAAGCGGCGGCGCGGTCTCTGGGCATTGCCGCGGCCGAGGCGAGGCGCCTGGCGATCGGCACCTTCGTCGGCGCGGCGCAACTCGCCGCGGATTCGAACGAGCCGCCCGAGACGCTGCGCGCGCGCGTGACTTCCAAGGGAGGCACGACCGAGCGCGCCGTGGCGGCGCTCGAGTCGCGCGCGGTCAAGGCCGCGATCGCCGAAGCGGTGCGGGCTGCGGACGCCCGCGCCAGGCAGCTCGGCGAGGAATTCGGAACGGACTGAGGGAGCGCCCGGATGAACGATGCGCTGATCTTTCTGCTGGAGACCTTCCTCGGCCTGTTCGCGCTCGCCCTTCTGGTGCGCTTTTACCTGCAGGCGGTGCGCGCCCCGGCCCGCAATCCGCTGGCGAATTTCGTCGCCGCGCTGACCAATTTCGCGGTCGTTCCGGCGCGCCGCGTCATCCCCGGCCTGCGGGGCTACGACCTGTCCACGCTTCTGCTCGCGTGGCTGGTGGAGGTCGTGCTGGTCGGCGCCGTGCTGGTGCTGAAAGGCTACGAGTTCAGCCCGGCGGTGGGCAGCGCGGCAATCGCCCTGCTGTGCCTCGGCGCGCTCAACGTGGCGCGGCTGCTCATCTACATCCTGATGTTCGCGACCGTCGTGCAGGCGGTGCTGTCCTGGGTGAGCCCGTACAGTCCCGCCATGTCGGTGCTGGGGGCGATGACCCGGCCCTTCCTGCAGATCTTCCAGCGCCGTCTGCCGCCCGTGGGCGGCGTCGACCTGTCGCCGCTGTTCGTGCTGGTCATCTGCCAGATCCTGCTGATCTGGCCAGTGCCGGGCCTGGAAGCGCTGTTTTCCAGGATGCTTTGAATGTCCGCCCGGACGGGCTGGTACCGATACGATGCCCGGCGCGGCGTGCTGACGCTGTTCCTGCACGTCCAGCCCAACGCCAGCCGCAGCGAGCTAGCCGGCCTGCATGGAGACAGCCTCAAGGTACGCATCGCGGCGCCGGCTGTGGACGACAAGGCCAACCGGTTGCTCGTTGATTTTCTTGGAAAAAGTTTTGATCTCCCGGCCGGCAGCGTTATGATTAGCCGAGGCGGACGCAGCCGGGCGAAGATCGTCGAGATCCATCGCCCCAGCGCCGCGCTGCTCGAGCGAATCCGAGAACTCGCCCATTCATGAGCACCGAACTGGAAAGCCAGGTCGCGCAATACCAGCAGTGGCGCGAGGAATTGCGCGGCTGCATCGAAGCCTATCAGTCGTGGCTGGAAACCCACGGCCATGCCGACATCCAGCGCTCGCTGCGCATCTACGACCTGGCCGAGAGCCTGCGCAACGATCGCGTGATCCTCGCCTTCCTGGCCGAATTCTCGCGCGGCAAGACCGAGCTCATCAACGCGATGTTCTTCTCCAGTTTCAAGCAGCGGCTGCTGCCGTCCGACGTCGGGCGCACGACGATGTGCCCGACCGAGATCTTCTACGATCCGGCCGAGGAGCCCTATATCCGCTTGTTGCCGATCGAGTCGCGTCGCGGCGAGGAAAGCATCTCCGCGCTCAAGCACAAGCCGGTGGAATGGGTGAAGATCCGCCTCAATCTCGAGTCGCACGAGGAAATGACGAAGGCGATGGCGAGCCTCGCCCAGACCAAGTCGGTCACGGTGGAGGAAGCCGCCGCGCTCGGTCTGCTCGACCAGTCCGGGTTCGTCACCACCACGATCCTTCTCAAGCAGGGCGGCCGCGTCGAGATCCCGTGCTGGCGGCACGCGATGGTCAACTACCCGCACCCGCTGCTGAGGAACGGCCTGGTGATCCTGGACACCCCGGGGCTCAACGCGCTCGGCACCGAGCCCGAACTCACCCTTTCCATGATCCCGAGCGCGCACGCGGTGCTGTTCCTGCTTGCCATGGACACCGGCGTGACCAAGTCCGACCTCGAGGTGTGGCAGAAGTACGTGCGCGATTACGTGTCGCGGCGCATCGCGGTGCTCAACAAGATCGACCTCATGTGGGACGACTTGAAGTCGGAGGCGGAAATCGAGTCCCGCATCGAGCGCCAGCTCGACGAAACCGCCGGCATCCTCGACCTGCCGCGCGACCACGTCATCGCGCTGTCGGCGCAGAAGGCGCTGGTGGCCCGCATCCGCGGCGATGAGGTCGCGGTCAGGCGAAGCCGCATCGAATCCCTCGAAAAGCTCCTCGCCGAGGAGATCATTCCCTCCAAGCAGCAGATCCTGCGCGCCGCCGTCTCGCGGGAGATCGGCGGCATGGTCGAGTCGTCGCTGCAGACCGTGATCTCCCAGCTCGAGAGCACCAAGGTCGAACTGCAGGAGATGTCCAGGATGTCGGGAAAGAACCGCGAGCTCGCCAAGGTGCTGCTCGCCAGGCTGGAGGCGGACAAGGCGGGATACACCCGGCACATGGAGAGCTTCCGCGCGTCCTCCGGCACGGTGGTCAAGCAGGGGGAGGCGCTGCTCGCCACGCTGCACGACGACCGGCTGGGGGAAATCCTCGACCGCAGCAAGCAGGCGATCGAAGACAGCTGGACCACGGCGGGCCTGATGCGCGGCATGCAGGCGCTGTTCGACACCTTCTCGCGCCAGGCGGAGAAGATCCTCGCCTTCGCGGCCGAGACCCGCGGCTTCGTGGAAAACGTCTATGCGCAGTTCCACAAGCAGTACGGCTTCAAGAAAGTCATGCCGCCGGCGCTCAATCTCGAGCGCCATATCCTGCGCATGCATTCGCTGCAGCAGAGCACCGAGCGCTTCTGCAAGGATCCGGCCAATATCCTCGGCCGCGAAAAGCATTTCGTGATCCGGCGCTTCTATCGCGAGCTCGTCGCACAGGGCCTGCAGCTCTTCCGCGACGTGCGTAGCGAGCTGGACGGCTGGATCAAGGGGGCGCTCACCCCGCTTTCCATGCAGCTCAGGGAGCATGCGCACCTGCTCGAGCACCGGATCGACAACCTGCGCAAGATCGCGGGCGACATCAACACCCTGCAGGATCGCGTGCGCCAGCTCGAGAAGCAGCAGCTTCAGCTCGGCAAGCAGATCGAGGAGCTGACCCGCATCCGCGACACGCTCAACGCCGAGCCGCCGGCGGTGCGGGTGGCCAAAGTCGCCTGATGGCGGTGATTGGTGATTAGTGATTCGTGACTGGTGATTGGCAACACCTTTAAAGACCAGGGTTAAACGCGCTTACGCGAAGCAAACCCCAAACGCGCTCAACACGAAGGGCACTAAGAAGAAACCGACTTCAACGTCTCAGACTTTAGATATTTTCTGGGCTCTTTGCTGCTCCAGAGAAGAGACAAGGAGAGGATTGGTGCAAACACGAACCGTCAGGTATGGACCATCAGACTTTGCATGCAAAGCACGTGGTGAGCAGGTTCAGGCTCGGCTATGAAAATAGTAAGCGTGAACCTGTCATTCCCACTGACCCCATCGTTCTCACGCTTCACGCAGAATTTCCTTAAGTCACTCGCTTTGCCATCGTGTAGCGGCTCGACAGGTATCTTGCTATGCTAAAAACGTAAGCAGTGGAAAGGCGAACAATTGCCAGCGCAACAAATAATCTCTAAACCCCTCCCTGACTATAGCAATCCCCCAGTCATCGAGGTCGTCTGTGGAATCAGCTTCACTCCGCTGGTAGGGTTTCAAGCAGTTCACCTCGGCCTTCTTTGGGAAAAGTTTCGAGACCAGTATCCCAAGGTAGAAGAGCACCCGCCCGTAGTGATGCCCCTGGAGCAATTGACTATTCCAGCGGGACATGTTGAAACCATGCAATTTTTAGAAACCCCCCCGCTACCGCGCGTGTGGTTCTTGGACGTCAGCGGCAACGGGATTGTCCAAGTTCAACGCGATGTCCTTCTATATAACTGGCGAAAACTGAAGGACACAGACAAGTATCCACGGTTCAGTGTCGTCATACGCGAATTCAAGGATCATCTTCTGCGGCTCGTTCGATTTGTTGAAGCCGAAAAACTTGGTGCTATCCAGCCGGTCCAGTACGAGTTGACTTACATAAACCACGTTCCCGCTACTAGTCATTGGAGCCATGGAAAGCCACTTAACTCAATCTTTCCTGACTTCGTGTGGCGTCAGTCCCGAGAGCGGTTCCTGCCCATGTCATATGAAGCTGCGCATTGGCGCACTGCATTCAGGCTACCGGACGATAATGGACGACTACACGTTGCCATTCAGACAGCGTTTAAACGGCCGGACAATGCTCCTCTCCTAATCTTGGAATTAAAGGCAAGGGGCATGGCGAGAGATCATTCAATGGCGTCCGCATGGAAGTGGTTCGATCTTGCGCATGAATGGATTGTGCGAGGATTTGCCGACATTACGGACAGAACGGTTCAAGAAAGCCTGTGGGGGCTAAAGTCATGAGTGCAGTTTATGACGAGGTAAAAAGAAAGGCGATGCATCAGCAGGTTCGAGGATTCACGACAATGGGTGGCTCCTCGGAGCCTTTGCTGGTCTCGTTGTCGGAATATTCATCATCAAGCATCACTCAGTTTATTGGCTCGGTGTTCATTGCTGGAGCAACAGTTCTTTACGTTCTGCAGGCTGACGTAGACCAGCTCGGCGCGCAAGCAAACGTCGTTCCGATTAAAGGTCACCATCAGTTTCCTGTCCTTGCGCAGTTCAACACAGAAACGATGGCGCTGGGCGGCTCTTGGGTTGTGTCCGAACCAGAAATTAATGCAAGCGAGGTGGTCAGTCTCCCTTGGTCTCGTAAAGTCATTTACTCTCGCAAAGTGAAAATCAAGACTGCCGATATGCAGCGGCGACCTCTACGGAACATCATCGACGATTTCGTCGAAGACGAGGGGAATGGCTGAACAGTGGTATGAAGCGGTGCCTGGCGATGCAGGTATCCTGCAGGGTGACTTCATTATTGAGTGCCCACTGTTGATTTGGAAAGAGGAAGTACAGCTTACCGGCACTGGTGACGATGAAGAACTGGAAGATCATTTCGAGATCATCGCGCAGGACGTTGTAGTGATGACTCAAGCCTGCGACTTAGAGCAGCGCAAAGTCCACGATGTTGTTGTGTGCGCCTTACATACCCTCTCAGAAGCTAGAACCCTCTGGCTGAAGTCCCAGCAGCCCGGTACAGGCGAGAACGCTTGGAGGAAGTATTTCGATAGAATGCTCAGCGGTGCTGTATGGAATTTGTCCGTTTTGAATCGAGGCGCGGTAAATGGCTTGCAAACCGAACATCGAGTAGTTGATTTTCACGATATTGCTACTGTTCCTCTGAAATATCTGAACACGATTGCTGTGAAACGTGGACCTCGGCTACGGTTGCGCCCACCTTATCGAGAACATCTCTCCCAGGCATTTGCGCGATACTTCATGAGGGTTGGATTGCCCTCACCCGTCGATAATCCTTGGTAGTAAAGACGCTAAGAGGGAGAGTGAAGGGGGTCAGTAAATGATAGTGTCAGGGCTATACTCTATAGCCCACACCACGCAGGAAGATTGTTTTCTGCCCGTCCGTTTGCGCGTTATGCGCTGAAGATTCGGTGACTCTTGATTATTGACTGGTGCGCGGGACTTCATCCGCCGCAATTTCCCCAAAGCGGAGAAGAACCCAACAGCTGATAGCAGTATCGGGCTCGCAGTCGGTTTTTCTTGGTGTCCTTCGTGTTCCCTTCGCGCCCTTCGTGTTAAGCGCGTTTCCCTCTTGATTTTCTTGGTGCCTTTGGTGCCTTGGTGGTGAAATCCTGGCTTTTGACGTTGGCAATCACACGAGGATGATGTCGTACTGCTCCTGGGTGTAGAGCGTCTCGACCTGCAGCGAGATGGGCTTGCCGATGAAGTCCTCGAGCATCGCGAGGCTCTGCGACTCCTCGTCGAGGAACAGGTCGATCACCTTCTGCGAGGCGAGAATGCGGAACTCGCGCGCCTCGAACTGGCGCGACTCGCGCAGCAGTTCGCGCAGGATCTCGTAGCAGATCGTCTGTGCGGTCTTGACTTCGCCGCGGCCTTGGCAGGTAGGGCAGGGCTCGCAAAGGATGTGCGCCAGCGACTCGCGGGTGCGCTTGCGGGTCATCTCCACCAGCCCGAGCTGGGTGAAGCCGTTCACCGTGACCCGGGTGCGGTCCAGCGCGAGGGCCTTGCGCAGCTCGGCGAGCACCGCCTCGCGGTGCACCATGCTCTCCATGTCGATGAAGTCGATGATGATGATCCCGCCCAGGTTGCGCAGCCGCAGCTGGCGCGCGATCACCTGCGCCGCCTCGAGGTTGGTCTTGAAGATGGTGTCGTCGAAGTTCCTGCCGCCGACGAAACCGCCGGTGTTGACGTCGATGGTGGTGAGCGCCTCGGTCTGGTCGATGATCAGGTAGCCGCCGGACTTGAGCGCCACCCTGCGCGCCAGCGCGCGCTCGATCTCATCCTCCACGCCGTACAGGTCGAACAGCGGCCGGTCGCCGACGTAGTGCTCGATGCGGTCGACGAAGCGCTGGATGTAGTCCTGCGCGAAGGCGAGCATCTTCTGGTGGGTCTCGCGGGAGTCGACCACGATGCGCCCGCTCTGCTCGTCGACGAAGTCCCGCAGCACGCGCAGGCTCAGGTTCAGGTCCTGGTAGAGGAGCGCGGGCGGCGTTGCGGACTGCGCCTTCTGCTGGATGTCCGCCCACAGCCTGCGCAGGTATTCGATATCGGCGGCGAATTCCTCCTCGATCGCGGTCTCGGCCATGGTGCGGATGATGAAGCCGCCGCTCTCGTTGTCCGGCAGCAGAAGCTGGAGCTTTTCGCGCAGCAGGGCGCGCTCCGACTCGTCCTCGATGCGCTGCGAGATGCCGATATGCGATTCCTGCGGCAGGTAGACGAGCAGCCGGCCGGCGATGCTGATCTGGGTGGACAGGCGCGCACCCTTGGTCCCGATCGGGTCCTTGATCACCTGCACCAGCAGCTTCTGCCCCTCGCTCAGCACTTTCTCGATCGGCCGCGCCTCGCCTTGATTCTGGCGGTGGCTCCACAGGTCCGCCACGTGCAGGAAGGCGGCGCGGTCCAGCCCGATCTGCACGAACGCCGACTGCATCCCGGGCAGCACCCGCGAGACCTGACCGAGGTAGATATTGCCGACCAGCCCGCGGCCGGAGGCGCGCTCGACGTGCAGCTCCTGCGCCACGCCCTGCTGCATGACCGCCACCCGCGTTTCCTGCGGCGTGACGTTGACCAGGATCTCTTCGCTCACAGGGTGCGCACGCCGAAGTTGGAAAGCAGCCTGGCGGTCTCGAACACCGGCAGGCCGACCACGCCGGTATAGCTGCCGGCGATATGCTCGATGAACATGCCGGCGCGGCCCTGGATGCCGTACGCGCCCGCCTTGTCGAGCGGCTCGCCGGTGGCCACGTAGCGGCGGATCTCCTCGTCGCTCAGTTGCCGGAAACGGACCTCGGTGCAGGACAAAGCCGCATCGAAGCGGTCGTTGTACTTGACCGCCACCGCGGAGTAGACGTGGTGCGTGTTGCCCGACAGGCGCTTCAACATCGAGACCGCGTCCTCGCGGTCGCGCGGCTTGCCGAGAATTTCGGCGCCCAGCGCCACCGTGGTGTCGGCGGCAAGCACCGGGTGGCGCATCAGCCGGCGCTGCTCGAGCCGCGTCCATCCCGCCTCGGCTTTGAGCTGGGCCAGCCGCCTTGCGTATTCCCGCGGCGGCTCGTCGGGCAGGGCGGTTTCGTCGAAGTCGGACTCGCGGCCCGAACCCTCCCGCAGCAGCAGGATCTCGAAGCTGATGCCCATCTGCTTGAGCAGGTCGCGCCGGCGTGCGCTGCGCGAAGCGAGATAAATGTGCTTTTCCAGGGCGGTCACCTTTTCGTTGTGGGTCCGTGCGGCCCGCCGCGCGCTATTTCCGGTGATACGGATGACTCCGGATGAGGGTGGCCGCGCGGTAGAGCTGTTCCGCCAGAACGATGCGCACCAGCGCGTGGGGCAGGGTCAATGCGGACAGGCTGAGCATCAAATCGGCCGCGTTCCTGACGCGCTCGTCCAGGCCGTCCGCGCCGCCGACGATGAAGCACAGATCGCGGCCCTCCCTCATCCACGCCTCCAGCCGATGCGCGAACTGGACGGTGGTGAACGTCTGGCCGCGCTCGTCCAAGGCTATTTTTACACTGCCGCTCGGGACCGCGGCAAGGATTCTCGCGCTTTCCTCGCTTCTGGCCCGCGCGCGCTGCGCCGGGCTGTCGGCGTCGCGCCGTCCCGGCCGGATCTCGGTGAGAACGATCGGAAGCTCGCGCGGCATGCGCCGGGCATAGTCCTCGAAGCCCGCCGCCACCCAGGCGGGCGGCTTGCGGCCGATGGTGAGCAGGTGCAGCCGCACGCTCGGCGCGGGTCAGGACGCGGACGGACGGCCGGCGCGATCGGCGAGGCGCGCCGAAGGATGCGGCGGCGCCGGCTCCCCGCCCCACAGTTGCTCGAGGTTGTAGTAGGCCCGCACCGCCGGTTGCATCACGTGCACGATCACCTCGCCGAGATCGACCAGCACCCATTCGCCGGAACGCTCGCCTTCCACGCCCAGGACGCGGGCGCCGATCGTCTTGAGCCTTTCCTGGACGTGGCTCGCGAGCGCGCGCGCCTGGCGCGTGGACTCCGCGCTCGCCACGATGATGTAGTCGAACAGCGAGGTCATCTTGCGCACGTCCAGTACGACGATGTCCTTTGCCTTGATGTCCTCGAGGGCTTCGATCGCGGCCTTGCAAACGGTGTCGGTGTGCATCGATTCACTTCATCGGTAAAGACGGTGCTGCTCGATATACGCGCTTACCGCATCCGGCAGCAGGTAGCGCAGGCTTCCCCGGCGCGCGCAGAGGGCGCGGATCTGCGTCGCGGAGATGTCCAACCCGGTGATTTCGTGCACCACGACGCGTCCGGCGGGCGCCAGGGCCAGCTGCGACGGGCGGGGGACGAGACGATGCAGATATTCCGCGCGCAGCGCCGAGGGCAGCGAGGCGGCGACCTGCTCCAGCGGAAAGCCGGGGCGGCGGGCGACCGCCATGTGCGCCAGGTCGAACAATTCCTGCCAGCGATGCCAGGTGGTCAGAGCGGAAAAGGCGTCCGCACCCAGGATCAGGCACAGCGGGCGATCGCCGCAGGCCGCGCGAAGCTCCTGCAGCGTGTCGTAGGTATAGCTCGCGCCACTGCGTTTCAGCTCGCGATCGTCGACTGCGAAGCGGGGATTGCCGGCGACCGCGAGCCGCACCATTTCCAGCCGCTGCGCGGGGCTCGCACGCGGGGCATCGCGATGCGGCGGGACCGCTGCCGGAATGAAGATCACCCGCTCCAGCGCGAAGGCATCGGCGAGTTCCTCCGCCAGGCGCAGATGGGCGAAGTGGATCGGATCGAAGGTGCCGCCCAGGATGCCGAGCGGCGCGAGCACCGTCACTTGCGGAGCGGTGAACAGGGAACGGCAAACGGCGAAGAGTGAACGGCGCGCGGCGAACGGTGAAGAGTCATCGGTTGCGGTTTCCGTTCACCGTGTACTGTCCGCTGCCTCAAAGAAGCACGCGCCGGATGTCCGACAGGACCGCATTGAGCGCGGTGATGAAGCGCGCGCCCTGCGCGCCGTCGATTACGCGGTGGTCGTAGGACAGCGAAAGCGGGAGCATCAACCGCGGCACGAATTGGCCGTCCTTCCAAACCGGTTTCATCGCCGAGCGCGACACGCCGAGGATCGCCACCTCGGGGGCGTTGATGATCGGGGTGAAATGCGTCCCGCCGATGCCGCCCAGGCTGGAGATGGAGAAGCTACCGCCCTGCATGTCCGCGGGCAGCAGCTTGCCGTCGCGCGCCTTGGCGCTCACTTCGCCGAGTTCCTTGGCGAGCTGCAGCACGCCCTTCCGGTCGACGTCGCGGATGACCGGCACCACCAGACCGCCCGGCGTGTCCACCGCCACGCCGAGGTGGTAGTAGCGCTTCACGATCAGCGCGTCGTTGGTCGGAGCGAGCGAAGAGTTGAAGGCCGGGAACTGCTTCAGCACCGGAACGCATGCCTTCATCAGGAAGGCGAGCAGGGTGACGCGCACACCGCTCGCTTTCGCTTCCTCGGCCATCTGCCTGCGGAAGGCTTCCAGCTCGGTGATGTCGGCCTCGTCGTGCTGCGTGATGTGCGGAATGTGCACCCAGTTCCGGTGCAGCGCGGGCCCCGAGATCTTCTGAATGCGGGAAAGCGCCTGTGTCTCCACCGGGCCGAACTTGGCGAAGTCGACCGTCGGCCAGGCCGGCAGTCCCAGCGCAAGGCCCGCGCCGCCGCCTGCCGGTGCGGGTCCCGCTGCGCCCTTCATCACGCTCTTGATGAAGTTCTGCACATCCTCCTTGAGTATCCGGCCTTTCGGTCCGCTGCCCCCGACCCTGCCGAGATCCACGCCGAGCTCGCGCGCGAATCGGCGCACGCCGGGACTTGCGTGAGCGGCCGCGAAGCCCGCTTCGTCGATCGGCGCCGCGGGTGCAGGCGCGGCTGGCGCGGCCGCCGGCGCGAGCGGGGCGAGGGCGGCAGGCGCCGGCGCCTGCGGGGCGGGTGCCGCCTTGGCGGGCGCGGGTTCCACCGGCTTCGCAGCGGCGGGCGCTCCGTCCCCCACTTCGATCGACAGGATGACAGAGCCCTGCGACACCTTGTCGCCCACTTTGACCTTCATGTCCTTCACCACGCCGCCGAAAGGCGCGGGTACTTCCATCGTCGCCTTGTCCGATTCCAGGGTGATGAGCGAATCCTCGGCTTTTACCGAATCGCCGGGCTTGACCAGGACTTCGATGACCGGAATGTCCTTGAAATCGCCGATATCGGGGACGAGGACGTCTCGCAAGCTTCCCATCGTTGTGCCTTTGTGTGTGTGGTTCTGCGGCGCTGCCTCAGACCGTGACCGGGTTGGGCTTGTTCGGATCGATGCCGTATTTCCTGATCGCCTTGCTTACCGTCGCGGCCGGCACCGCACCCTCGTCGGCCAGCGCCTTCAGCGCCGCGATCGCGACGAAATAGCGGTTGACCTCGAAGAAGTGGCGCAGCTTCTCGCGCGTGTCCGAGCGCCCGAACCCGTCCGTGCCGAGCACGTGGTAGCGGCCGGGAACCCAGCGGCGGATGCCGTCGGCGAACGTGCGCACGTAATCCGTGGCGGCGATCGCCGGCCCCTGCCGCGTCTTCAGGCATCGCTCGACATGCGACAGGCGCGGCTTTTCCTCCGGGTGCAGCATGTTCCAGCGTTCGACGTCTATGCCGTCGCGCCGCAGCTCGGTGAAGCTCGGGCAGCTCCACACGTCGGCCGCCACGCCCCAGTCCTGCTGCAGCAGGTCCGCGGCCGCCAGCACTTCCCGCAGTATCGTCCCCGAGCCCAGCAGTTGCACGCTCGCCGATTGTTTCTGCCCTCGTCCCTCGCCCTTCGTCCCCCGTCCTTCGCGAAGCAGGTACATTCCCTTGAGGATGTCCTTCTCCGCGCCCGCCGGCATCGCCGGGTGCGGGTAGTTCTCGTTCATCACCGTGATGTAGTAGAAGACGTCCTCCTGCTCCTGCACCATCCGGCGCAGGCCGTCCTGGATGATCACCGCCAGCTCATAGGCGAAGGTCGGGTCGTAGGAGATGCAGTTCGGGATGGTGGACGAGACGAGGTGGCTGTGGCCGTCCTCGTGCTGCAATCCCTCGCCGTTGAGCGTGGTGCGTCCGGCGGTGCCGCCGAGCAGGAAGCCGCGGGCGCGCTGATCGCCCGCCGCCCACGCCAGGTCGCCCACGCGCTGGAAGCCGAACATCGAGTAGTAGATGTAGAACGGGATCATCTGCACGCCGTGCGTCGAGTACGACGTGGCGGCGGCGATCCACGAGGACATCGCGCCGGGCTCGTTGATCCCTTCCTGCAGGATCTGGCCGTGCTTGTCCTCCTTGTAGAACATGAGCTGGTCCGCGTCCTGCGGCGTGTAGAGCTGGCCGACCGTCGACCAGATGCCGAGCTGGCGGAACATGCCCTCCATGCCGAAGGTGCGCGACTCGTCGGGCACGATGGGCACGACGCGGTTGCCGATCTTCTTGTCCTTGACCAGCACGCTGAGGATGCGCACGAAAGCCATCGTGGTGGACAGCTCGCGCTCTTCCGAGCTCTTGAGCAGCGCGTCGAAAGCGGACAGCGGAGGCACTTCCAGCGGTTCGGCCTTGCGGCGCCGCGCCGGCAGGAAGCCTCCGAGTGCTTCCCGGCGTTTGTGCATGTATTCGAGCTCGGGCGAGCCCTCCGGGAACTTCACGAACGGCACTTCGTCGAGCTTGTCGTCCGGGATCGGGATGGCGAAGCGGTCGCGGAACGCCTTCAGCGACACGGTGCCCATCTTCTTCTGCTGGTGAGTGATGTTCTGCGCCTCGCCGGCCTCGCCCATGCCGTAGCCCTTGATGGTCTTGGCGAGGATCACGGTGGGCTGGCCCTTGTGCTTCACCGCCGCCGCATAGGCGGCGTAGATCTTGTGCGGATCGTGGCCGCCGCGATTCAGGCGCCAGATGTCGTCGTCGCTCATGTTCGAGACCATGTCCAGCAGCTCGGGATACTTGCCGAAGAAGTGCTTGCGAACGTACGCGCCGTCCCTGGACTTGAAGGTCTGGTATTCGCCGTCGACGCACTCTTCCATGCGCTTGAGCAGCAGGCCCTTGCTGTCGCGCGCGAGCAGCGGATCCCAGTACGAGCCCCAGATCACCTTGATTACGTTCCAGCCCGCGCCGCGGAAGTCGGATTCCAGTTCCTGGATGATCTTGCCGTTGCCGCGCACCGGCCCGTCCAGACGCTGCAGGTTGCAGTTGACCACGAAGATCAGGTTGTCGAGCCGCTCGCGCGCGGCGATGTCGATGGCGCCCAGCGATTCCGGCTCGTCCATCTCGCCGTCGCCGCAGAAGCACCAGACCTTGCGCCC
>Ga0070741_10001861_pt1 | contig 60405 bp, 58 predicted proteins | sample Coa_R1_4_FD_66440 | JGI IMG/M metagenome (GOLD analysis project Ga0070741, IMG submission 66440) | Surface soil microbial communities from Centralia Pennsylvania, which are recovering from an underground coalmine fire - Coalmine... | ecosystem: Environmental > Terrestrial > Soil > Unclassified ...
GTCGTCCTCCCAGTACTGCAGGAGGTCGTTGCCGCTGACGTCGGCCTTGTTGCCGACCGAGACGAAGCTGGAGATCCCGAGCCCGAGACGGGCCGACCGCTCGAGGGCGGCGATGCCGATGGCGCCCGACTGCGAGCAGAGCGCCACCCGGCCGGGGAGCGGCGCCACCGGGGCGAACGTCCCGTTCATGGACACGGTGGGGGCGGTGTTGATCACGCCCATGCAGTTGGGCCCGATCACCCGCATGCCGTGGCGGTGGGCCAGGCGGATCAGGTCCCGTTCGACCGCCGCCCCGTCGCCGCCCGCTTCGGCGAAGCCGGCCGTGATCATCACGATGCCTTCCACCTGCTTGGTGGCGCACTGGCCGATGACCTCGGGAACGGTGATGGCCGGCACGCAGATGATGGCCAGGTCGACGTCGTCGGGGATCTCGAGCACGGACGGGTAGGCCCGCACCCCGCCGACGTGGGCCGACTTCGGGTTGACCGGATAGACCGGCCCCTGGAAATCACCGTTGAGGAGGTTGCGGAAGACCTGGTGGCCGATGCCGCTCGGCGCCTGCCCGGCGCCGACGACGGCGATCGACCGGGGGGCGAGGAGGCGGCCGATGGACCGGGCCTCGGCCTTGTGCTCCCGCTTGGCGATGGCCACGGCCAGGTCGGTGCTGTCGGCCACCGGGAAGCGGACGGTGACTTCCCCTCCGCCCACGACCGACTTCGTCTGGAAGCCCGCTTCCCGGAAGACGCCGAGCATCTTCTGGTTCTCCCACAGGGTGGTGGCGTAGAACTCGGTGATGCCGGCCTCCCGGGCGGCGGCCGCCAGCCACTCCAGCAGGACGGTGCCGATGCCCCGGCCGTGGTGGTGGTCGTCGATCAGGAAGGCCACTTCGGCGTTGGTCCTGCCCTCCCGCCCCTCGTAGCGGGCGACGCCGATGATCTCGTCGCCCAGCTCCGCCACCAGCGCCATCCGCAGCCGGTAGTCCAGCGTGGTCAGGTATTCCAGTTCGGCGTCGGACAGGTGGGGGTGGGGGGAGAAGTAGCGCAGGTAGACGCTCTGGGGCGACAGGCGCTCGTGGAAGCGGGCCAGGGCCGCCCGGTCGTCGGGCCGGATGGGACGGATCAGGACCGTCCCCCCGTCGCTCAGGACGACGTCGGCTTCGAACTGCTCCGGATAGCCGGGGGGTGCTCCGGTCACGTCGTGCTCCTCCGTTGGCCGGGTGGGCTTCAGTCCTAGCATGCCGGGGCTGGTCCCTCGTCAGGCCGACGGAGGAACGCCGGCCGACTCAGGCGGCCGGCGGGATGATGACGACCGGGCAGGGGGCGTGGTGGGCGGTCTGCTGGCTGACCGACCCGAGCATGAGACCGGTGAACCCGCCCCGGCCCCGGGAACCGACGACGACCATCGACGCCCCCTTGGCCTCCTCGACGAGGACCTGCGACGCCCCGCCGGCCACGACCTTGTGCTCCACGGTGACGCCGGTGGTGTCGACGGCGGCGATCGCCTTGTCGAGCACCTCTTCGGCCTCGGTGACGAACTCGCCGAGGTCGATCTCACCGAGGTAGGCGTAACCGGTCACGAACGGCTGGTGCCAGGCGTTGACGGCCTCCACGACAGCCTGGCGCCGGCGGGCTTCGTCGATCGCCCACTCCAGCGCCGCCTTCGAACCTTCCGACCCGTCCACTCCGACGACGATGCGCTCCATGACGTGCTCCTTTGCACTTCTCGCGAACTTTGTGGCCCCAGCCTCGCCCGCCCGCCGCCGGCGCCGGTAGGGCCCTTCGTCCCGGTGCGGCGGGCCATGCGGCCCTCCCGCCGGGACGCCGCTCAGTGGTCGAGGCTGGCGGTGAGCAGCGGCCGGAGCAGGTCGCGCACCGACACCATCCCGACCACCGTGCCCCGCTCGTCGAAGACCGGGACGTGGCGGATGCCGAGGTCGAGCATGTCGACGGCGGCGTCGTAGAGGGTGTCGTGGGGGCGCAGCGACACGACGTCCTCGCTCATGGCCCCGGCCACCGTGGCCGTGTCGGGGTTCGCCCCCCGGCCGATGGCGGTGACGACGTCACGCTCGGACAGGATGCCGACCGTCCGGTGCCCGGTGGCCACCACGAGCGCCCCGATCGAGTCCCGGGCCATCATCTCGGCCGCCACCCGCAGCGGGGTCTCGGGGGCCACGACGACCGGCTCCCGGGTCGCCACTTCCTTCACCTTGGTCCACACGGTCGAGAGCATCGGAGGCCTCCTCTGGGGGTCGTGGTTCGAGCTTCGGCCCGGCCGCCCGCCCCGGGTAGAGCCTGACGGCGGTCGTGGCCGGGTCTTTCGTCACTCACGGCACCCCGGAGGCGGCGGCGGACCGGCCGATCGTCCTGTTGGGGCAGGGTGAAGGATCTGTTCCCGGCCAGGGTTCGGCGGTGCCGCTGTCGAACGTTTGTGGAGCGGACGGTGGCGGACCGGCCGTGGAGCGTTCGGCTGATTCGGGGGGACGGCCTCGAGCGCCCTTCCGGTTCGCCACCGTCGCTGCCTTCGGCCGGCGGCTACCGGGCGGCGGCCAGTTTGACCAGCATCGGGGCGATGTCCTCGACGGGGAGGACGTGGTCGACGGCGTCCTCCCGCTCGATCGACGCCCGGGGCATTTCGAAGTGCTCCGACGAGGCCTCGTCGGAGGCGATGACCGTCCCGCCGCACGCGTGGAGGACCGAGGCGCCGGTGGCGGCGTCGTGGCCGAAGCCCGACAGCACGACGGCGATCGTCCGCTCGGCGGCGGTCAAGGCCAGCGAGGTCAGCAGCAGGTCGGCCGACGGGCGGTAGGGCGGCGTCTGGTTCGACGCGACGAGGGCCACGGTGTTGGCCGCGGTCACGACGGCGTGGCGCCCGGGCGGCACCACCAGGACGGTGCCGGCGGTGAGCCGGTCGCCCGACCGGGCCTGGCGGACCGGGAGTCCGCTGGACCGGCCGAGCACGTCGACCAGGTAGCTCCGCCGGAGCGGGGCCTGGTGCTGGAGCACGAGCACGGCCCCGGGGAACTCCCGGGGCAGGGCGCCCAGGATGCAGCGCAGCGCCTCCAGCCCTCCCGCCGAACAGACGAGGGCCACCACGACCGGGGGCGCCGGCGCCGGGTCGCCGGCGATGGCGAGGGCCGGTTCTGGCACCGCCATCCCGGTCACCCCTGGTCGATGAACAGGTAGAAGACCGTGGCGCCCTCGGGGCCGGCGGCGAGGACGTCGTGGTCCACGCCGGGCGGGATGTGGATGTAGCTGCCGGGACCGAAGATCCGGCCCATGACCTCACAGTGGCCGTCGACGACCCAGGCGTGGTGGTGGGCGTAGCGGTGGCGGTGCAGGCTCAGGTCGTGGGCGGGGCTCAGGTACAAGAGCCCGGCCACGGAATCGCCCGACCGCCACAGCAGCTTCGTCGGGGTCGCCTCCATCCCCGGAAGCCGCCGGTCGGGCAGCGCCTTGACCTGGTCGGCGTCGAGGAGGATCGGAAACAGTTCCTGTGCCTTCATCGTGTGTCTCCTTCCGGTCCGATTCCAGCCTGGCAGGCGCCCTCACCCGCCCGGAAGGGTCGAAGGTCCCCCCCGGCGGGACTTCGGACCCGAAGCCAGGCCCGCGCCCGGCGGGGAACATGGACCCATCCCGTCCGGAGGAGGTCCGATGTTCACGAGCATCGTCGTGCCGATGGATCTGTCGAAGCCCCATCCGGCGGCCGTGAGCTACGCCGAAGCCCTGGCCGGGCGGTGCGGCGCCGGGATCCGGCTGGTGACCGTGGTGTCGCCCGGCCGGGACCGGGAGGAGGGCGAGGAGACGCTGGCGAACCTCCGGGAGTACGTTGCCGGCGATCAGGTGGCGAGCGAGGTCCTCGTCTCGAACGACGTGGCCGGTGCCGTCCTCGAGGCGACGGGCGACGGTGATCTGTTGTGCCTGGAGACGCGGGCCCGGGGCCCGCTGTCGGCCATCGTGGTCGGCAGCGTGGCCGGCGACGTCCTCCGGCGGGCCACCCGGCCCGTCCTCCTCGTCGGGCCGTCGGCCCGCCCCGATCCGTCGCTGGCCCGCCTGCTCGTCTGCATCGACGGTCCCGACGCCGCCGGTGCGCTCGTCCCGGCCGTGGCCGAATGGGCCCGGCGGCTGCACATCCTGCCCCGGGTGGCGTCGGTCTGGGTGCCGGGCGGGCTGCACCGGTTCCCGGGTCCCGAGGCGGCGTCGGACTGCGTCCGGGCCGCCGCCGACGGACTGGCCGCCGGCATCGGCGTCGACGTCGACTGGGAGGTGCTGCGGGCGCCCGCCGCTCCGGCGGCCATCGTCGACGACGCCGTCCGCCATCTGGCGTCGCTCATCGTCGTGGCCGTCCGTCCCCGCCCGCACCTGCAACGGGCCCTCGGGTCGGTGGCCATCGCCGTAGCCCATGCCGCCGAGGCGGCGGTGCTGGCCGTACCGCTGGCGGCCTGAACCGCTCCCCCGGCGCTCCGGGATCGAAGGGGCCCCTCCGCCGGTTCGAAAGGGCCCTTCGGCCCTGGCTGCGGCGGAGCCCGGAACGGTTGTCTGGAATCAAGAACCACTGGTCCTGGAGGTCGCGATGAAGGTGGCAGAGGTCATGACGACGGCGGTGGTGACCGTCGGCCCGGAGGCGACCTGGAAGCAGGTGGCCGAGCGGATGCTCGACGCCGGGGTCAGCGGGCTCCCGGTGGTCGATCCCGACGGCATCCTCCTCGGGATCGTCACCGAGGCCGACCTCGTGAGCAAGCCGGCTTTCGGCGAACGGCGTCACCGGTCGCTGGCGGCCATGGTGGATCTCCTGAGCGGCGAAGCCCGCTGGGTGGGGAAGGCCACGGCCCACACCGCCGCCGACATGATGACGACGGCGGTGGTCACCGCCGCGCCGGGCGAGCACATCCGCGGCGCGGCGCAACGGATGCTGGACTGCGGGGTGAAGCGGCTGCCCGTCCTCGACGGAGGCCGGCTCGTGGGGATCCTCTCCCGCCGCGACCTCCTCCACAGCTTCCACCGCACCGACACCGAGGTCGCCGCCGACATCACGGCCCGGCTCGGGGCCGTCCGCTACGCCCCGGAGGACCACGACGTCCGGGCGTCGGTCGAGGACGGCGTCGTCACCCTCGACGGATCGGTCCGGGTGGAGGGGGAGGTCCCCGTCGTGGAGGGGCTGGCCCGGGACGTCCCCGGCGTCGTCCAGGTCGTGAGCCACGTCACGTTCCGGGAGCGCGACCCCCACCTGTGAGAGCGAGAGGAGGCCCTGTTGACCGGTACCGAACTTCCCCGTAACGGCTCCTATCCCGCCCGGCTGGACGGGCGGCTGGACGAGGGGCTGAGCCGCTGGCTGTGGCTGGTGAAGGTGTTCCTGCTCATCCCTCACGCCGTCGTCCTGCTGTTCCTGTGGTTGGCGACCACCGTGCTGACCGTGGTGGCCGGCTTCTCGATCCTGTTCACCGGCCGGTATCCCCGCCGGATCTTCGACTTCAACCTCGGCGTGATGCGCTGGACGTGGCGGGTGTCGTTCTACGCCCTGAGCGCCTTCGGCACCGACCGCTACCCGCCGTTCTCGCTGCAGGCCGAGCCGGACTATCCGGCGACCTTCGACGTCGACTACCCCGAGCACCTCTCCCGGGGGCTCGTGCTGGTCAAGTGGTGGCTGCTGGCCCTGCCCCACTACCTGGTGGTGGCCGTCCTGGCCGGCGGCTGGGGCATCGGCTGGAACGGTGGCTGGCGCATCGCCGGTGGCGGCGGCCTGATCGCGCTGCTGGCCGTCATCGCCGCCGTGGTGCTGGCGGTGCAGGGCCGCTACCCCGTGGCGCTCTTCGATTTCGTGATGGGCCTCAACCGCTGGTGTTACCGGGTGCTGGCCTATGTGGCCCTGATGCGTGACGAGTACCCGCCGTTCCGGCTCGACACCGGCGGCGCCGATCCCGGCAGCGTGCCGGCCACGCCGCCGCCGGCGCCGCCCGACCGCGGCGGCGAGCTGTGGAGGCCGGCCCCGGCGTGAGCCGGATCCCTGAGCCGTATGCCTGAGGAGGTGCGGAGATGCGGGCGGTGGTGGTCTACGAATCGATGTACGGCAACACCCATGCCGTCGCCGAGGCGATCGCGGCAGGTCTGCGCAGCGAGTACGACCCGGTGATGGTGGTGCCGGTGGGCCAGGTCGACGACACGGTCCTCGACGGCGCCGGGCTCCTGGTCGTCGGCGGGCCGACGCACGTGCACGGCCTGTCGCGTCCCCGGAGCCGGGCGGCGGCCGGCGAGGTGGCCCGCAAGCCGGGGAGCGCCGTGACGCTGGAGGCCGGCGCCGAGGGACCGGGCCTGCGGGAGTGGCTGGCCTCGCTCGGCGAGCTCGACGTCCACGCCGCGGCGTTCGACACCCGGATGCCGGGGCCGGCGATCTTCACCGGCCGGGCGTCGAAGGGCATCAGCCACGGCCTGAGCCGCCACGGTGCCGATCTGGTGGCCCGGCCGGAGAGCTTCCTCGTCACCAAGGAGAACGTTCTCCGACCGGGTGAGGATCTCCGGGCCCGCCGCTGGGGCGAGCAGCTCGCGGCCCTGGCGGGAGTGACCGGCTGAGAGAAGGCGGGCGGCGATGATCGACGAAGGGCCGGACCGGATGGCGTACGCCTCGGCCGGGGAGGCACTCGACCGGGTGCTGCACTCGTGGCAGAGCCGCCTCACCCAGGGGCTGTCCCCGGCGTCACTGGGTCTGGCGTTCTGGGACTGGTGGGTCCACCTGGCCAACTCGCCCGGCCGCCAGGCCGAACTGGCGGCCGACGGGCTGCAGCGATGGTGGGAACTGGTGGCGGCGGCGGGCGGACGGTCCGATCCGCAGGCCTCCCGCCTCGCCGACCGCTCGCCGGCCGACCACCGGTTCGACGACCCCGACTGGGAGCGCTGGCCGTTCAACGTCCTCGGTGAAGCGTTCCTCCTCGGCGAGGGATGGTGGCGGGAAGCCGCCCGGGTCCCGGGTGTTTCGGCGCATCACACCGACGTGGTCTCGTTCGCCGCCCGCCAGCTGCTCGACGTCGCCTCGCCCTCGAACGGGCCGTTCACCAATCCGGCGGTCATCCGGGAGACGGTCCGCCAGGGAGGAGCGAACCTCGTCCGGGGAGCGTGGAACTTCGTCGAGGACTCCCGCCGCCGCTGGGCCGGGCGGCCGCCGGCCGGCGCCGAGGGCTTCGTGCCGGGGGAGAACGTCGCCGTCACCCCGGGCAAGGTGGTGTACCGGAACCGCCTCGTCGAGCTGATCCAGTACGAACCGGCCACCCCCTCGGTGGTGGCCGAACCGGTCCTCATCGTCCCCGCCTGGATCATGAAGTACTACATCCTCGACCTGTCGCCGGCCAACTCCCTCGTCCGCTACCTCGTCGACCGGGGCTTCACGGTCTTCGCCATCTCGTGGCACAACCCGGGATCCGACGACCGCGACCTGTCGCTGGACGACTACCGGGCCGAGGGCTTCATGGCCGCCCTCGACGCCGTGACGGCGATCGTGCCCGGCCTGCCCGTCCACGCTGTCGGCTACTGCCTCGGCGGGACGCTGCTGGCCATCGCCGCCGCCGCCATGGGCCGCGACGGCGACAAGCGCCTCGCCTCCGTCACGCTGCTGGCCGCCCAGACCGATTTCGCCGATGCCGGGGAACTCATGCTCTTCATCGACGAGAGCCAGGTGACGTACCTCGAGGAGATGATGTGGGAGCAGGGCTATCTCGCCGCCGACCAGATGGCGGGAGCCTTCCAGCTGCTCCGGTCCACGGACCTGATCTGGTCGCGCCTGGTCGGGGAGTACCTCCTCGGACGGCGGCCGCCGATGACCGACCTCATGGCCTGGAACGCCGACGCCACCCGCCTGCCGGCCCGGATGCACTCCGACTACCTCCGCCACCTGTTCCTCCACAACGACCTGTTCGAGGGCCGCTACGACGTCGAGGGGCGGCCGGTGGCCCTGGCCGACATCCTGGTCCCGATCTGCGCCGTGGGGACGCAGTCGGACCATGTGTCGCCGTGGCGGTCGGTCTACAAGATCGGCCTGGCCGCCGACGTCCCCGTCACCTTCGTCCTCACCTCGGGCGGGCACAATGCCGGCATCGTCAGCGAACCGGGCCACCGGGGGCGGAGCTACCGGATCGCCACCCGCCGGGAGGGTGAGCCGCACGTGGCGCCGGACCGCTGGGAGGCCCTCGTGCCGGAGCACGACGGTTCGTGGTGGCCGGCCTGGGGCGACTGGTTGGCGGAGCACTCGACGGAGGCCGGCGGGGCCGTCCCGCCTCCGCCGATGGGTGCGGCCGACCGTGGCTACCCCGTGCTGGGCGACGCCCCGGGAACCTACGTCAGGGAGTGATCTCCCGACGGCCGGCCGTCACAGGGGGACGACGAGCACCGGCGCCGGCGACCCGTGGGCCACGGCCGCCGCCGTGCTGCCGAGGATGAGACGGCGCAGGCCGCGGGGTGCCCGGGTGCCCATCACGACGAGTTCGGTCGGATCGGCGGCGAAGGCCCGGACGAGGGCGCCGTCGACGTCGACCGGGTCGTAGACGGCCCGGCCGCTGACCGGGACGTCGCCGTTCCAGGCGCCGGCCAGCGAGGCGACGTAGGCGTCGGCGTCACCGTGGGGGCCGTGGAGCCGGGGGTAGGAGCCGGGGTTGCGGATCGACTCCGGAACAGGCTCGGCCACGGTCAGGACCGTGACCCCGAGGTCGAGGGCGCCGGCCCAGGCCATGGCCGCGACCATGATCCGGTCGTCGGACTCGGGGTTGCCGTCGACGCAGACCGCCAGCCGGCCGGGCGCCGGCGGTTCGGCCGGCACCGCCGGCCCGACGAGGAGGACGGGCCCCGCCGAGGCCGCCACCAGGGCGGCCGACGTCGAATGGACGAGCGGCGCGCTGTGGTCGCGGCCGTGGGTGGCCAGGCAGACGAGCGGGTGGCCGCCGGCCGCGCCGGCGGCGCTCACGATGGCGTCGGCCGGCCGCTCGCCGACCAGCAGCTCGCACCGGGCGCCCGACGCCTTGGCCAGCGCGGCGATGGCCGGCCGTCGGGCCTCGGCGTCGGTGGCCGTGGGCGCGACGCTCCACAGGCACAGCGGCACGCCGAGGCGGGCGGCCAGGCGACCGGCCGGGCCGATCGCCCGTTCGGCGAAGGCCGAGCCGTCGAGGGCCACCAGCAGGGAAGTGGCCAGCACCCCGGTGTCGGGGTGAAGCTGCGCACCCTTGGTCGTCATGGCGTCGCTCCTTGTCGATGTACGAGGGCGCCCGGCGGGCCGGGCGCCCTCGTCGGCCCAGCGGCCTGTGACGGGGTCTAGCTGGTGACCGGGATCCTGACCGCCTCGGCCTTGGCCTCGGGGTAGGGGAACCGGATCTCGAGCATGCCGTCCTTGTAGGCGGCGGCGACGTCGGAGGCCGCCACTCCCTCGGGCAGCGGGAGCATCCGGCTGAAGGAGCCGTAGCGCAGCTCCCTGCGCCGGTAGCCCTTCTCCTCCCGCTTCTCCTCTTCGTGGCGCTCCGCCCGGATGTGCAGCGCCCCCTCGGCGACGGTCAGCTCCAGGTCCTTGGCGGGGTCGATGCCGGGCAACTCGGCCCGGATCACCACCTGCCCGCCGTCCCGGTACTCGTCGAGCCTGATCCCTCCTTCAGCGAACCATGGCCCGGCGGACCACCGCATCGGGAACATCGCCGGCCAGTCCTCGAACACGCGGTCGAACCAGCCAACCGGCTCGGCCGCCTTGGGCTCATGCCTGAGCAACCCTGCCATGGTGCACCTCCTTTCCTCTTCCCATTCTCCCGCTTTCCGGGCCATCATCCCCGGGCCGGCCGCCCCTTCGTCAGAGCCGTTCGGCCCTTTTCTCGTCCAGCCAGCGGATGACGTCGCTCAGGACCTCGGCCTGCTCCGGTTCGTTGTGCAGTTCGTGGAACAGCCCGTCGTAGATCTTGAGGGTGCAGGTGGTGGGACCCAGCGCGGCGGCGAAGGCCCGGCTGCCGGCGGGGTACGTCAGCCGGTCGGCCCCGCCGTGGAGGAGGAGCAGCGGGACGGGGAACCCCGCCGCGCCGGCCAGAGCCGAATCGGCGGCGGTGATGGCGTCGCGGCCGAAGCCGAGCGAGGCCTTGTCGTGGACCAGCGGGTCGGCCCGGTAGGCGGCCACCACGGCCGGGTCGCGGCTGATCCCGTCGGCGTCGAGGCCGGAAGGGAGCGTCACGTGGGGCAGCAACGGAGCCAGCAGGCGGACGGCGGCCACCTTGACCTTCTGCTCCCGCAGGGCCGTCTCGAGCGCCGGCGCCGACGACACCACGCCGGCCACGGCCGGCCGGCGGGCCAGGGTGTAGGCCAGGACCACCAGCCCGCCGAGGCTGTGGCCGTAGAGAAACGCCGGCACGCCGGGGTAGCGGTCGGCGGCGCCGGCCAGGAGGCGGTCGACGTCGCCGAAGGTGTCGGCCAGGCGGGTGTCGCCCCGCCGCCCGCCGGAGCGCCCGTGCCCCCGCAGGTCGAAGGCGCAGACGGCGTACCCGGCGTCGGTCAGCCGGGCGGCGACGTGGCCGTACCGTCCGCTGTGCTCCCCGAGGCCGTGGACCAGGCCCACCACCGCCCGGGCCGGCCCGTCGGGTTCCCACCGCCGGGTGTGGATGGTGGTGCCGGCCGCCTCGACGTCGCTTTCGGCGAATCGCATCGTTCCGATGGTCCCTTCTGCCGGCGGGCTTTACCGAACCTTGGGTGAACGGCTCCCCCGTTCCCCGACGATACGACCGGCGACCACCGTCTGCGATCGGAGGAGAGCACAGAATGGTGCAATCGCCCCTCTGGCCGGGTGTCCGGCTGCTCAGCGTCGGCTCGTTCCTGGGCCTGTGCGTGATGCTCGTGCTGCAACCGGCGGCCGGGCTGTTCGTCTTCTGGCGCCTCGTCGTGCCGGTCCTGCCGCTGCTGTTCTTCGTCGCTCCCGGGCTGTGGCGCAACATCTGCCCGCTGGCCGCCGCCAACCAGGCGCCCCGCCTCTTCGGCTTCACCCGGGCCTTCACCGCACCGCGCCTCCTGCGGGACCACGGCTACCTCGTGGCCATCTCGCTGTTCCTCGTCATCGTCCCGACCCGCAAGGTGCTGTTCAACGGCAACGGTCCGGCGCTGGCGGCACTGCTCGGTGCGGTCATCGTCGGCGCCTTCGCCGGTGGAGTCGCCCTCAAGGGCAAGAGCGGCTGGTGCAGCAGCATCTGCCCGCTGCTGCCCGTCCAGCGCCTCTACGGCCAGACGCCGTTCGTCACGGTCCGCAACCGGCACTGCGATCCCTGCGTGACGTGCACCCGCAACTGCTACGACCTGAGTCCCCACACCGCCTACCAGGCCGACATGTACGAGCCCCACCCCTGGTGGCGCAGCCCCCGGGAGTTCTTCGCCGGTGCGTTCCCCGGCATCGTCCTGGCCTTCTTCCGGGTCCCGTCGCCTCCGGCGCTGCCGGTGTTCGCCGTGTATCTGGCCTTCGCCGGTTACGGCCTGCTGTCGGTGTCGACGTTCATCGCCCTCGACGCCAGGACGCCGCTGACGCGCAGCCAGCTGGCGGCGGTCTACGGCGCCGTGGCCCTGAACTTCTTCTACTGGTTCAACGCCCCGCTGTTCCTGGCCGCCGCCGGCCGGGTGGCCGGCCTCGGCCTCCAGTGGGCGGTCGTTCCCGTCCGGGTGGCGGTGGCCGTGCTCGGCGTCGTCTGGGTGATCCGGACGGTGCTGGCCGAGCGCCGCTTCGCCGCCTCCTTCGGGCCCGGGCCGGTCGCGCCCGCCCCGGTCGCGCCCGTGCCGGTGAGCCTCCGCTCGGGGGAGCAGGTCAGCTTCGAGGGCTGGGACTGCTCCGCCCGGGTCGAGCGCGGCTGCACGCTGCTGGAGGCGGCCGAACAGGCCGGCGTGCCGATCGAGGCCGGCTGCCGGCTCGGGCTGTGCGGCGCCGACCCCGTCACCGTCCTCGAGGGAGCCGAGCACCTCTCCCCCATGGGGCCGGACGAGGTGGCCACGCTGGTCCGGCTCGGGATGGGACCCAACGCCCGGCTGGCCTGCTCGGCCGAGGTGCGGGGGCGGGTCAGGGTGGCGCTGGGGGCGGCGCCGCCCGCCAAGGGACCCGGCGGGCCGCCGGCGGTGCCGGCCCGCGCCGTTGCCGTCGACCGGGGGATCGCCGGCGTGGTGGTGATCGGCAACGGGATCGCCGGCATCACGGCGGCGGAAACGGTGCGCCGCCACCATCCCGACTGCGAGGTCCACGTCATCGCGAAGGAGGCCTTCCCGCTCTACAACCGGATGGGCATCTCCCGGCTGATTCACGGTCGCTCGGCCATGCACGGCCTGTCGCTCCTGCCCGAGGACTGGCACGATCGGCAGCGGATCAACCTGTGGCTCAACACCCAGGTGCAGGCCATCGACCGCCCGGCCCGGGAGATCGTCGTGGCCACCGGCGAACGGATCCGCTGGGACCGCCTGATCCTGGCCATGGGCAGCGCCAGCGCCGTTCCGCCCATCGCCGGGTTCGGCCTGCCGGGATCGTTCGTCCTGCGGGAGGCCGACGATGCGCTGGCCGTCCGCCGCTACGTCCAGGAGCGCGGCGCACGGACGGCCGTCGTGGCCGGCGGCGGGCTCCTCGGGCTGGAGGCCGCTGCCGCCCTCCACCAGCTCGGCCTGGAGGTCACCGTGCTCGAGCGGGGAGATCGGCTCCTGGCCAATCAGGTCGACGAGCGGGCCTCGGCCCTGCTGGCCGCCCACCTCGATCGGGGCGGGATCGGGATCCGCTGCGGCGTGACCATCGACGGTGTGGAGGGCGCCGAACGGGTGGCGCAGGTGGCGCAGGCCGGCGCCGGCGCCCTCCCGGCCGACGTGTTCCTCGTCTGCGCCGGCATCGCCCCCCGGGTGGAGCTGGCCCGCCAGGCGGGGTTGACGGTGAACCGGGGCGTCGTCGTCGACGCCGGCATGCGGACGAGCGACCCCGACGTCTACGCCGCCGGCGACGTCGCCGAGTTCGACGGCCGCACGGTGGGGCTGTGGCCGGTGGCCGTGGCCCAGGCCGAGGTGGCGGCCCTGAACGCGCTGGGCGGCCGGGAGCGCTACGTCGCCGAGCCGCCGGTGGCCATCCTCAAGGGCGTCGGCGTCGACCTGACGGCGGCCGGCCGCGTCGAGACGGGGGACGGGGACCACGTCGTCGTCCGGGAGGAACCGGGGAACGGGGCCTACGGCAAGCTGGTGATCGGCGACGACGGCCGGCTGGCCGGCTTCGTCGTCCTCGGCCGGCCCGAGGACGCCCGGCGGGCGCTGGCCGCCCTGCGCGACGGCCGCCTCGTGGCCGAGGTCCTCGACCGGCTGCGGGCCGGCCACTGGTCGGCGCTCGACGCCGCGCCGCTCGGGCTGCCGGCCCTGGCGCACCGATGAACCGGGGGCGGGCCGCTCGGCCAACAGGATCTGGACCTTCGCCTCTGTCCGGGCCGGCGCCGAACGCCCACGATGAGGGGATGGACCGCACACCGGCGGCCCCGCCGCCGCTGGCCTGGACCACGCTGACGGCCGAGGGCCGCACCTACCGCTACGGCCGGGCCGGCGAAGGGCCGCCGCTCTTGTTCCTCCACGGCTGGGGACTGGGGTACCGGGCCTACCGCCAGGCCCTCCAGCGGCTGGCGGACCACGGCGCCGGCGTGATCGCCCCCGCCCTCCCCGGCTTCGGCGGGAACCCCGGGCTGGCGCCGGGCGACCTGTCGTTCGCCGGCTACGCCGCCTGGGTGAACCGCTTCCTCGACGACGTCGGTGTCGACGAACCGGTGGCCGTCGTCGGCCACTCGTTCGGCGGCGGCGTCGGGATCCGCTTCGCCCACGACCACCTCGACCGGGTCCGCAGCCTGGTGCTGGTGAACTCCGTGGGCGGGTCGGCCTGGGGGCACCACGGTTCGGCCCTGCGCTCGCTGGCCGAACGCCCGCTGTGGGACTGGGGCATCCATCTGCCGCTCGACCTCCTCCCCGTCCGCCAGCTGACCCGGGTCGTGCCCGTGATCCTGGAGGACGCGCTGCCCAACGTGGTGCGGGACCCCGTCTCGCTGTGGCGGGTGGCGGCGTTGGCCCGTCAAGCCGACCTCACCGCCGAGCTCGAGCGGCTCCGCACCGCCGGACTGCCGATCGTCGTCCTGTGGGGCCGGGCCGACCGGGTGCTGCCCCGGGCGTCGATGGAGTCCCTGTGCGCCGCCGCCGGCATCGATCCCGACCGGGTCGTGACCGTGCCCGGGGCCCACACCTGGCTCCTGGCGGACCCCCGGGCCTTCGGCGAGGTGATGACCAACGTCGCCGGGCTGGCCCGCCTCTGGCCGCTCGACGACGGTCGCACGGCCGCCTGAAGGGGCAGAGGCGCTCGATCGCCGCACCGGCGTTCTTTTCCGACAGACGTGTGTCCGAAAAGAACGCCGGTCTGCTCAGCGGCTGCCGCCGGTCACCGCCGGGCCGGGAGCCTCGGCGGGCAACAGGTCGAGGATCGACCGGAGTACCCGCTGGCGGTCCCGGAGGCCCGCCTTGAAGGCGGAGTTGTCGGTGTCGGCGATCTCGAACCGCAGGTCGCGCAGGGCGTTGTCGAGGAGTTCCCGCAGCGTTTCCGTCTGGGTGATGTCGAGCGTGAGTGCCATACCCGGGTTGTAACCCCGATCGGGCCGGGACGGTCAGGGGCGAAGGACCCGATTGGCGGGGTCGAACGGAGGCGGGAGTGTGGCGGGCCGGCTACCGGTCGGCGGGAATGCGGTTCCACTCCACCTCGGCCGAGCCGCAGCTCCAGCACCGCAGACCCTTCCCGTAGACGTCGCAGACGGCGCAGTGATAGGGCCGCGACGGCAGCTCGTCGGGCTGGCAGATCGGGCAGTGACCGTCCGGACAGATGTGGTTCCGGGCCCTTCCCAGAGAGACGAGAACGCCCACGCCGTTGATGGTGCTCCCCGGCGGAGGCCCGAACCAGGGCCGGAAGTCCCGACTCGGTCAATCGTCGCGAAATTCCCCGTCGTCGGTTGTGGTGGTCGTCGGCCACCCGGGCGGGGCGGTCGTGGTTGTCACCGTCGTGGTCGTGCTGCTGCTGCTGCTGCTGGTGGTCGTCGTGGGCGAGGTGGTCACCGTGGTGGTCGGAGCCGGCGGGGCGACCGCGCTCGTCGTCGTGGTCGCCGGCACCGGCCCGGACGCCGGACCGGTCCCGTTCGTGTTGCCCGTCGGCGGATCGGCGGCCGGGCCCGGCGGGGCGGGGGCGACGGGCGGCGGCGCGGCCGGGGGCAGGGAGGGGGTCACGATGGTCCCGGCGACGCCGGCCGTCGCCGGCGCCGGCGCCCGGTGGTGCGGCGCGGCGCCGATGAGCCCCGTTGCTGGTGCCGCCGTCGCCGGAGTGTGGGCCGTCCGGTCGGGCACCACCACCGGCATCGTCAGCCGCGCCGGCACCTCGCCGAGGCCGAAGAGGCCGAAGTTCGCTCCGACGGCGAAGGCCGAGGACGAGGTCAGCAGGGTTCCGAGGGCGGTGACCAGCGCGCTCTTCCGGTGCATCGATCCTCCGTCCGGTCCGGCTTCTCCCCGAGGTGTCGTCGCGCCGCACCGCCCGCCTTGATCCAAGACTCGGTAAGGGGCGGCGAGGTGTGACCGGGTTTGCGCCGTTCGCTCCGCCGGGCGGTACCTCGCCCGCCCGCCCGGTGTGCCAGCGTGGGACGGTGCGCGTTCTCTTGGTCGAAGACGACGACGCCTTCGCCGAATCGCTCGTGAAAGGCCTGCACCTCGAAGGCTTCGACGTGCAGCGCGTCGCCACCGGCGGCGAGGCCGTCCGGGCGCCGGCGGCCGACGTCGTGCTCCTCGACGTGGGGCTCCCCGACATCGACGGCTACGAGGTGTGCCGCCGCCTGCGGGCCGGAAGCAGCGTCGCCATCCTCATGCTCACCGCCCGGGGCGCCGAGCCCGACCGGGTGCGGGGCCTCGAGTTCGGGGCCGACGACTACGTCGTCAAGCCCTTCGGTCTGCGGGAACTCGTGGCCCGCATCGGTGCGGTGACCCGCCGGCGGGCTCCCGGCCCGGCGGCCCCGCCGGTTTTGCGGGTGGGCGACCTCGAGATCGACCCCCGCGGCCACCGGGCGGCCGTCGCCGGCCGGGACGTCGACCTCACCCCCATCGAGTTCAAGCTCCTGGCCCTGCTGGCCTCCGAGGCCGGCACCGTCGTGGAGCGGCAGTCCATCCTCGAGCAGGTCTGGGGCCATCCGTGGTACGGCCCGACGAAGACGCTCGACATGCACGTGGCCTCGTTGCGCCGCAAGCTCGGTCATCCGGGCTGGGTGCAGGCGGTCCGGGGCGTGGGGTTCCGGCTGGCCCCTCCGCAGTGACCCGCCGGCTCCTCGTCGGCTACCTGTCGATCACCGTCTTCGTCCTCGTCCTGCTCGAGGTGCCGCTGGGGTTCGTCTTCGCCAATCTCGAGCGGGGCCGGCTGGAGGCGGCCGTGCGGGAGGACGCGACGACCATGGCGCTGTTCGCCGCCGAGCCGCTCCGGGCCGGTGACCGCGCCGCCCTCCCGCCGATGGTCGACCTGTACCGCCGGCGCCGCCACGGGCGGGTGGTCATCGTGGACCGCGCCGGACGGGCGCTGGCGGACTCCGACGCTCCCGGTGGGACGGACGAGTCCTTCACCGGCCGCCCGGAGATCGCCGCCGCGCTGGCCGGCCGGGCCACAGACGGCTTCCGGCGTTCCGAGACCCTCGGCCACACCCTGTTCTTCGAGGCCGTCCCGGTCAACAGCGGCGGCACCGTCTGGGGGGTCGTCCGGGTGACCTATCCGGCGGCCGTCGTCGAGGGCCGCATCCGGCGCAGCTGGTGGTTGCTGGCCGGCCTCGGCCTCGGGGTGGTGGCCGTGGTGGCCGCCGTCAGCCGGCGGATGGCCCGGTCGGTCACCGCGCCGCTGCGGCGCCTGGAGGCCGCCGCCGTCAGCTTCGGCGACGGGCGCCTCGACGTCCGGGTCCCGCCTCAGGCCGGTCCGCCCGAGCTCGACGGCCTGGCCGCGGTGTTCAACGAGACGGCGGCCAAACTCGAGCGGCTGCTGGAATCGCAGCGGGCCTTCGTGGCCGACGCCTCCCATCAGCTCCGCACTCCGCTGGCGGCGCTGCGCCTCCGGCTGGAGGTCGTTGAGCGCAGCGCGCCGGCCGCCGCCCGGGAGGACGTCGAACAGGCCCTGGAGGAGGTGCACCGCCTGTCGCGGCTGGTCGACGGCCTCCTGGCGCTGGCCGCCGCCGATCACCAGGCGTCGCGACCCGAGCCGGTGGACGTGGCGGCGGTGGTCCGGGGGCGGCGCGACATCTGGGCGCCGTTCGCCGAGGAGCAGGGCGTGACCATCGCCACGGCGCTCACGCCGGCCCGGGCCCTGGCCACGGCGGGCAACGTCGAACAGGTCCTCGACAACCTGATCGCCAATGCGCTGCAGGTGTCGCCGCCCGGCGCCACGATCACCGTCGCCGCCACCGTCGCCGGCGGCGGGAGCCGGGAATGGGTCGAACTCCACGTCGTCGACCAGGGTCCCGGGATGGATCCCGAGCTCCGGGCCCGGGCCTTCACCCGCTTCTGGCGGGCGCCGGACCGGTCCCGCCGGCTCGGCGGGTCGGGGCTCGGCCTGACCATCGTGGCCCAGCTGGTCGAGGGCGACGGCGGCGAGGTGTCACTCCGCGACGCCGCCGGAGGCGGGATCGATGCCTGCGTCCGGTTGCGCAGGCATCGATCCGCTCCGGCGGCGTGAGGCGACCGGGGAGATCAGTGGCTCAGGCGTTCCCGGGGAGCGTGGGCCAGGCGCTCCCGCAGCGAGAGGCGCTCCCGCCCTTCCGCCGCCGCCTCGGCCTCGCCCGAGACGAGGAGGAATCCGCCGATGCCGGCCACCAGCAGGCCGCCCGCCATCAGGATCCACACCAGGGGGACGAGGGAGGTCTTCTTGGCCGTGTTGTAGTCGGCCAGCTCGCGGTCGAAGGCGTTGACCAGGCGGTCGAAGCGGTCGAGGGCGGCGGGCATGGAGGCCAGGTTGGTGGCCACGGCCGGGAAGTTGGCCGCCAGGTAGCCGTTCAGCTGCGCCGGCGACTGGTGCAGCATCGTCGCCAGGCCGGGCAGCAGCTTCGTCTGCAGTTCGGTCCCCATGGCCTGCATGCCGGTCAGCGACTGCCGGGCCCCGGACACCAGCTGAGCGGTGTAGACGGTCTTGAGGTGCGAGTTCATCGTGTCGGCGGCGTCGGCCTTGCGGGGCAGCATCATCGCCAGCGGGGCCACGACGAGGATCAGGCCGAGGGCGACGGCCGCCACCGCCCCCCGCCGCCGGGGCAACACGACCGCCACGGCGATGCAGAGCAGACCGGCTCCGGCCAGCCCCCAGGGGACGGTGGTGGCGGGCAGCGACTTCGTCGGGATGGCGTCGGCCCTGTGGAAGCGGGTCGCCTCGGCGTCGAGCACGTTGAGCACGCCCGTGAACTGCCCGGTGACCTGGGGCACGGCACCGAGCCCGGCGGCGACGGCCGGATACTGGGAGGTGAGCAGGGCCGAGAACTGCTGCGGCGACATTCCGGCCGCCGCCGCCAGCTGCGGCACGGCCTTGGTGGTGAACTCCGACTGCACGGCGGCCAGGCCGTTCACGTCGCGCCGGAGCTGCGACAGCTGGGTGGCCTGCATCTCCGGCCGGAAGGCGTCGGTGACGCGTTCGAAGGCAGGACCGGCCCAGAAGAGGTTGGCGATGAAGGTCATGAGAATCAGGACGACCCCGATTCCCCCGATCAGCAGTGACGGCACCCGGCGTTTCACGATCTGCCTCCTCGAACAGGGACCGAATCATTCGAGAGAAGCAGTTCCCCACCGTCTGTTTCAGTGGTGAAGGTCCCGAATCTCACGCCCGTCCGGGCTAGTCAGCGCTGATTCGCGCCGTCTGTCCGAAACTCTCCCGAGCGAAGGGCCGAAGGTCCCATGCCGGGGCGACCGGTGACCCTCGACCGGGCGCCGCCGGCTGGCGATGATCGGAGGGCGGACGAGGAGAGGAGCAGGCCCGATGTGGCGCAGGCGCAAGCAGAACCCGGAACCGGTGCGACGCCCCGTCGAGAGCCCGGTCGGCGACGAGTGCGAGGCCTGGCTGGCGGGGCAACTGGCCGCCTACCTCGAAGGCACCGGCCGCACCATCCCGCCCGTCGGGTGGTTGAACCACGTGGTGCACGCCACCGTCGACGAGCTCACGGTGCAGGCCGCCGGCCGGGTCGACGCCGAACCGCTGGCGTCGTGGCCGCGGGCCATGCGCTACCTGGCCCGCAGCGTGCTCAACCGGTCGGAGGAGACGGGCCGGCCGGTCGCCGAGCTGCAGGCCGGCCTCCTCCTGCCCCTAGAGTTGCAGCTCATCGGAGACCCCCTCGCCGCCCAACTGGATCCCGCCGACCTGATCCGGCTCACCCTGACCCGCCTCTACGAGCTGCCGGAGCTGTCGATCTAGGTGTCGGTGGCGATCGCCGAGACCCACATCTCGGTGCTGGTGTCGATCGGCGAGCGCGTCTACAAGCTCAAGAAGCCGGTCCGCTTCGGGTTCCTCGACTTCGCCGACCGGGCGGCCCGGGAGCGGGCCTGCCACCGGGAGGTCGAGCTCAACCGCCGCCTGGCGCCCGACGTGTACCTCGGGGTGGCCGACGTGACCGGCGAGGACGGCCGGCTCTGCGACCATCTCGTGGTCATGCGCCGCATGCCCGACGACCGGCGCCTGGCCCGGCTGGTGGGCGAGCGGCGCCCCCTCGACGGCCCGCTGCGGGCCGTCGCCCGGCGCATCGCCGCCTTCCACGCCGCGGCCGAGACGTCGCCCGAGATCGCCGCCGCCGGCCGGCGCGATGCCGTCGCCGCCGTGTGGGAGGCCGGCTTCGCCGAGGTCGCCCCCTTCGCCGGCCCGCTGCTCGACGCCGATCTCTGCCACCATGTCGAGGACCTCGCCCGCCGCTACCTGGCCGGCCGGTCGGCGCTGTTCGACCACCGCATCGCCGCCGGCGCGGTGCGCGACGGCCACGGCGACCTCCAGGCCGAGGACATCTTCTGCCTCGACGACGGCCCCCGCATCCTCGACTGCATCGAGTTCGACGACGGGCTGCGCCACGTCGACGTGCTGGCCGACGTGGCCTTCCTGGCCATGGACCTCGAACGGCTGGGCGACCCCGAGGCGGCCGAGCGGTTCCTGGCCGACTACCGGGAGCTGGCCGGCGAGACGTACCCCCGGTCGCTGGCCGACCACTACATCGCCGCCCGGGCCCATGTCCGCTGCAAGGTCGCCTGCCTGCGCCACGGCCAGGCCGGCGACGCCGCCGCGGCCGACGCCGCCCGCGGCCTGCTCGACCTCACCGCCCGCCACCTCGAGGCCGCCCGCGTCCGGCTGGTGCTCGTCGGCGGCCTGCCCGGCACCGGCAAGTCGACGCTGGCCGCCGCCCTGGCCGAGGCCACCGGCTGGTCGGTGCTGCGCTCCGACGAGGTGCGCAAGGACCTGGCCGGCCTCGACCACCGCCGGGCGGCGCCGGCCGCCTTCGGCGAGGGCCTCTACCGGCCGGAGCTGACCGCCGCCACCTATGCCGCGCTGCTGGAGCGGGCCGGTACCGCGCTGGCGCTCGGTGAGCCGGTGATCCTCGACGCCAGCTGGTCGTCGAGCCGGCAGCGCCGGGCGGCCGCCGACCTCGCCGCCGCCACCAGCAGCGATCTCGTCGAGCTGTGCTGCGTCGCCCCCGCCGGGCTGGCCGAGGCTCGGATCCGGGACCGGCTGGCCGCCGGAACCGACCCGTCCGACGCCACCCCGGCCGTCGCCGCGGCCATGGCCGGTGCCTTCGACCCCTGGCCGTCCGCCACCTCCGTCGACACCACCGCCCCGCCCGGCCGCTCCCTCCGCCGGGCGGTCGACGCCGCCACCGCGCCGGGCGCGCCCGACCGGTAGCGGCCGGGCCGGTCAGCGGCCGCCGTCGGCGCCCGGGGTGCCGGCGTCGTCCGGATCGGGGGCGGGCAGGGTGGCCTCCAGCCGGGCGACGAGGCCGGCCAGGAACTGCTCGACCGATTCGGTCACGATGGTGTGCCCGGCGACGTCGTCGGCCAGGGCCCCGAGCCGGCCGAACGGCGGCCGGTAGGAGCCGAACAGGCCGAGCTGGGTCATGGCGTGCTGGCCGGCCCGCACCGGGGCGATCTCCAGGTTGGCGTCGAGGATCGGGAACAGGCCGGGGCGGCGGGCGTCCTCCCAGCGGAGCGGGAGCCGGGCGCTGTGGACGCCGATCTCGACGTCTCCGATGATCATCCGCACGTCGCGGGCCAGGTCGAGGCCGGCCCGGTGGACCCGCACCGCCGCCGTGGCCGGGCCGGCCGGGTCGGTCACGACCCGCTGGGGCGCGGCCGCCACCGCCCGGCGGACGTCCCGGAACGGCCGGTCCACGTAGGCGAAGTGGCGGAGCGCCCGCCATCCCGGCTCGCCGGGGTCGATGGATCGCTGTGCTTGCATCGCCGCCTCCCGAGGTCTCGTCCCATCGTGGGCCACGGGCCGGGGCCGCCGGGAGGGCCCAAGGTCCTCGGGCGGTGAGTCCTCCGCCCCTACCCGGCGCGGGGGTCAGCGGCGACCATCAGGCGAGAAGGTGACGACCGTGAGCGATCGAAGCGAACTCCTCCTCGGTTCGGCCGTCCTCGGTCTGGTGGCCGGGGCGCTGGCGCAGCCCATCGCCGGATCGGCCTGGGCCGATGGCCTCTGGGCGGCCACGGCCGCCGGTGCGCTCCTGCCCACGGCCTGGTCGGTGGGGGCCGGGATCCGGCGGCGGGAGCCCGGCGTCGACATCGTGGCCGTACTGGCGCTGGCCGGCTGCCTGCTGGTCGGGGAGTTCCTGGCCGGGGCCGTGATCGCCGTCATGGTGGCCAGCGGGGTCGTGCTGGAGCGCCGGGCCGCCGCCCGGGCCCGCCGGGAGCTGACCGCCCTCCTGGAACGGGCGCCACGGGTCGTGCACCGCTACGCCGCCGACGGGGAGCTGACCGATCCGCCGCTGGCCGAGGTCGCCCCCGGTGACCGGCTGCTGGTCAAGCCGGGCGAGGTCGTACCGGTCGACGGGCGGGTCGAGGGCCCGCCGGCCACGCTCGACGAGTCCGCCCTGACCGGCGAGCCGCTGCCGGTCGAACGGCCCGCCGGGGAGGCCGTCCGGTCCGGCGCCGTCAACGCCGGCCGGCCGTTCGACCTGCGGGCCACGACGTCGGCCGGCGACAGCAGCTACGCCGGCCTCGTCCGGCTCGTCGAAGCGGCCCAGCAGGGGAAGGCGCCGTCCGTCCGCCTGGCCGACCGCTACGCCCTGGCCTTCGTACCGCTGGCCCTGGCGCTGGCCGGGCTGGCCTGGGCGGCCTCCGGCGAGGCCCGGCGGGCGGTGGCCGTCCTCGTGGTGGCCACGCCCTGCCCGCTGATCCTGGCCGTGCCGGTGGCCATCGTCTCCGGGCTGTCCCGGACCGCCCGGCGGGGCGTGGTCGTCAAGGACGGGGCGGCGCTCGAGACGCTGGCCCGGGCCCGCGTCCTGTGCTTCGACAAGACGGGGACGCTGACCGCCGGCCGGCCGACCCTCGGCGAGGTGGTGGCCCCCGGCCGGATCGCCGGCCCGGAGCTGCTGCGCCTGGCGGCGTCGCTCGACCAGGTGTCGCCCCACGTGCTGGCCTCGGCCGTGGTCCGGGCGGCCCGGGAGCAGGGCCTGCGCCTCACGCTGCCCCACGGCGTCGAGGAGGTCCCCGGCCACGGCATCCGGGGGTCGGTCGGCCCCCGGTCGGTGGCGCTGGGCAAGGCCGCCTGGATCTTCGGTGACGGCGCCCCGCCGTGGCTGCGCACCGTCCGCCGCCGCTCCGAGGCGGACGGGTCCCTGACGGTGTTCGTGGCCGTGGACGGCGAGCCGGCCGGCGCCCTCGTGCTCCACGACCCCATCCGGCCCGACGCCGCCCGGACGATCCGGGACCTGCGCCGGGGCGGGATCCGCCGGGCCGTCATGCTGACCGGCGACCGGGCCGAGGTGGCCGACACGGTCGGGGCCGTGGTCGGCGCCGACGCCGTGGTGGCCGAACGGACCCCGGCCGAGAAGGCCGACGCCGTGGCCGCCGAGCGGGCCTCGGGCGTCACGCTGATGGTGGGGGACGGCGTCAACGACGCCCCGGCGCTGGCCGTGGCCGACGTCGGTGTGGCCCTCGGCGCCACCGGCAGCACCGCCTCGTCGGAGGCGGCCGACGTCGTCCTCACCGTCGACCGCCTCGACCGGCTGGCCGAAGCGCTGCACATCGCCCGCCGGGCCCGGCGCATCGCCGTGGAGAGCGTGATCGCCGGCATGGGCCTGTCGCTCGTGGCCATGGTCGCCGCCGCCTTCGGGGCCATCCCGCCGGCGGCCGGGGCGGTGCTGCAGGAGGGGATCGACGTCACCGTGATCCTCAACGCCCTGCGGGTGCTCACCGGTTCACCGGGACCCCGCCGCCTGCAGGGCCCCGACGCCGACCTCACCCACCGCTTCCGGGCCGAGCACGGCCTCCTGCGGCCCGACCTCGGCCGCCTCCTGGAGGTGGCCGACTGCCTCGACAGCGAGCCGCCGGCCCGGGCCCTGGAGCGGCTCCGGGCCGTCCACCGCTTCCTGGCCGGGGAGCTCCAGCCCCACGAGGACGCCGAGGAGCGCGAGCTCTACCCCGTCCTCGACCGGGTCCTCGGCGGCGACGATCCGACCGGCACGATGATCCGGGCCCACGTCGAGATCCGCCACCTGATCCGCCGCCTCGGCCGCCTCGTCGACGAGATCGGACCCGAGGGCCCCGACGCCGAGGACGGGCGCGAGCTGCGCCGGGTGCTGTACGGCCTCCACGCCGTCCTCGTCCTCCACTTCGCCCAGGAGGACGAGGGCTACCTCAGCCTGGCCGACGAACCCCTGGCCGCCGAGCCGATGCGGTCGGCGGTGGAGGGCCGGCCCAGGTAGAAGCCCTGGGCCAGGTCGCAGCCGAGGCCCCGGAGCGCCTCGAGCTGGCCGGCGGTCTCGACGCCTTCGGCCACCACGGTCAGGCCCAGGGCGTGGCCCAGGGCGACGATGCTGGCCACGATGGCGGCGGTGGTGGGGTCGTCGGCCACCTGGGTGACGAACGACCGGTCGATCTTCAGCTCGTCGATGGGCAGGTTCCGCAGGTAGGCCAGCGAGGAGTAGCCCGTCCCGAAGTCGTCGACCGAGATCCGCACCCCGAGGGCCCGCAGGTCGGTGAGGTGGTTGATGGCCGAGGCCATGTCGACCAGCAGCGTGCCTTCGGTGATCTCCAGGCAGAGGTCGGCCGGGTCCATCCCGGTCATCTCCAGCATCTCCTGCACCCGGGCGGTCAGGTCGGGCCGCACCAGCTGGCGGGCCGACAGGTTCACCGACACCGACAGGGCCAGCCCCTGGCTCTCCCGCCACCGCCGGGCCTGGCGGCCGGCCTCGAGCAGCACCCACTCGCCGACCGGGACGATGAGCCCGGTGTCCTCGCAGACGGGGATGAAGTCGGCCGGGCTCACGATGCCCTTGTCGGGGTGGGCCCACCGGACGAGCGCCTCGACGCCGGCGACCTCACCGGTGGCCAGGGACGTCAGCGGCTGGTAGTGGAGGAGGAACTCGTGCTCGGCCAGGGCCCGGCGGAGGTCGCGCTCCATCTCCATGCGGGACACGGCGCCGGCGTGGAGCGGTTCCCGGTACAGCGCCCAGCTGCCGCGCTCGCGCTCCTTGGCCTCGTACATGGCGGCGTCGGCGTTGCGGATCAGCTCGTCGGCCGACTCGCCGTCGCGCCGGACGGCGAGGCCGATGCTGCCGCTGACGTGGATCGGCTCGTCGCCGAGGAAGAACGGTTCCCGCAGGACGGCGGCCAGTCGCTCGGCCACGGCGGCCACGTCGCCGTCGGAGCGGTTGCCCTCGGCCACGACGACGAACTCGTCACCGCCGAAGCGGGCAATCGTGTCGTCCGACCGCACCGCCCGCTCCAGCCGGCGGGCCAGGGCCACCAGCACGGCGTCGCCGGCGGGGTGGCCCTTGGAGTCGTTGATCAGCTTGAAGCGGTCGAGGTCCATGAAGGCCACGGCCACGTGGCCCCGCCCCCGCCCCTCCCGGGCCAGCGCCTGGTCGAGCCGGTCGGCCAGCAGCGTCCGGTTGGGGAGGCCGGTGAGCGGGTCGTGGAGGGCCTGCTTGGCCAGCTCCCGCTCCAGTTCCCGGCGGCGGGCGATGGTCTCGTTGAACGCCTCGGCCACGGCCGCCACCTCGGCCGGCCCCTCGACCGGGGCCCGGACGGTGTCGTTGCTGCTGGCCGCCTCGATGGCCGCCCGGAGCCGGCGGACGGGCCGGGCCAGGCGCCGGTGCAGCACGAGGCCGAGCCCGGTCACGACCAGCAGGACGGCCAGGGCCACCCAGAGGTTGCGGTGCAGCTCCCGTTCGGCCGAGGCCAGGGCGACGCTGCGGGGCAGCCCGGCCAGGACGTGCCAGCCGATGTCGGGGGCGTCGAGCTCCCGGTACAGGCGGGTGACGCCGTCGACGTCCCGGACGGTCCTGGTGCCGGCCCCGAGGGGCCGGGCCAGCCAGCCCGCCGTGACCGGGCCGGCCTTGACCGGGGCGTTGGCCGACGTCCCGACCACCAGCCGGCGGTCGCCGTCGACCTCGATCAGCACCATCTTCGACGACGCCCCGGCCGGGAGGTCCAGGACGGTGTCGGTGTAGAGCACCGCGGCCAGCACGCCGACCGCGCCGCCGGCCCCGTCGATCGGCAGGGCCACCGTGATGGCCACGTGCCCGGAGAGGGCGTCGACCGCCACGCCGCCGTTCACCGGCCCGTGGTCGGCCCGCACCCGGGCGAACCAGTCGCCCGGGGGGATCGGCCGGTCGGCGACGTCGGGCGCCCGCAACGAGCAGACCTGCGAACCGTCGGGCCGGAGCACGTGCAGGTGGCCCTGCGTCGTCACGCTGGTCAGCCCGGACAGCACGTCGGCGCACTCCACGGGGTCGAAGCCGGTGATGCCCGGCTGGGTGGCCACGCTCTGGAGCACCTGGAGGGCGCCGGGCATCGTCTCGTCGGCCCAGTGGACGTTCTCCAGGGCGGCGGCGGAGAGCTGGTCCGCCGCCCGGCGGCGTTCGCGGGCGAAGCTCGACGCCGTCGTCATGGCCATGAGCCCGCCGAGCGCCAGGAGGCAGGCGGTGAAGGCCGCCACCAGGTAGGCGCCGACCCCGGCCCGGCGCGGGGCCGGCCGCTTGGTGTTGTCGCGTCGTTTCACAGGGGCTGTCCTTTCAACCTCCGGCTCCCATCGGCCGGGGTTGGCGGACTGTGAACCGTCATCGTCCTCTCATCTTCCGGGCAATAGGTTCGGGCCCGTGGATGGCGAACCGGGGCCGAGCACGATGTGGATCGTCGTCGGCCGCCTGGCGGTGGTGGCCGCCGCCGTGGCCCTCGTGCACTTCGGCCTGCAGGCCTGGCACGGCGCCACGCTGGTGGCCGTGATCCTCGGCGCGGCCTGGATCCTCGGCCGCGTCGACTGACGGCGCGACCCCCAGACCCGCCTCGAGCGGGGCGGAGGGTGCTCTGGCTAGCGGTAGGGCGACCCGTTCGGGCCCGACACCTGCCCGAACGTGTCGTTGCCCCAGCATTCGATGCTGCCGCCGTTCTTGATGGCGCAGGTGTGCAGGCCGCCGGCGCTGACCGCCAGGAACGCACCGCCGTCGCCGTTGGGGCCCGACACCTGGCCGAAGGCGTCGCCGCCCCAGCACTTGAGCGCCCCGCCGGCCCGGATGGCGCAGGTCTGGCTGCCGCCGGCGCTGACGGCCACGAACGGGCCGGCGTCGCCGTTGGGCCCCGACACCTGCCCGGCGGCGTCGTTGCCCCAGCACCGGACGGCCCCGCCGGCCTTCAGGGCGCAGGTGTGGAGGCGGCCGGCGCTCACGGCCACGAACGGGCCCGGTTCGGCGTTGGGCCCGGACACCTGCCCGGCGGCGTCGTTCCCCCAGCACTTGAGGGCGCCGTCGGTCCTGATGCCGCAGGTCTGGCTGCCGCCGGCGCTGACGGCGACGTACGTCCCGCCCTCGGCGGCCGGGCCCGACACCGACCCGGTGGCGTCGTTGCCCCAGCACTTGAGGGCCCCGCCGGTCTTGATGGCGCAGGTTTCGAGGTCACCGGCGCTGACCGCCACGAAGGTGCCGCCCTCGGTGCTCGGCCCCGACACCTGGCCCGAGGAGTCGTCGCCCCAGCACTTGAGCGCCCCGTCACTGCGGATGGCGCACGTCTGGCCGCTGCCGGCGCTGAGGGCCGAGAAGTCGCCCGATTCGGCGTTGGGCCCCGACACCTGGCCGAAGGGATCGCGGCCCCAGCACTTGATGCCCCCCGTCCGGATCCGGCAGGTGTGGAACTCGCCGGCGCTCAGCGCGTGCCCTTCGCTGTTGGGGCCCGACACCTGCCCGTAGCTGTCGTTCCCCCAGCAGCGCAACCCGCCGGCGGTGGTGATGGCACAGGTGTGGTAGCCGCCGACGCTGAGAGCGGAGAACTGGCCCGTCTCGGCGTTGGGACGCGACACCTGACCGGAACCGTCGTTGCCCCAGCACCGCAGGCGGCCGTCGGTCCGGATGGCGCAGGTGTGGAGCTGGCCGGCGCTGACGGCGGCGTAGGCGCCGCCCTCGTCGTTGGGCCCGGCCACCTGGCCCTCGCCGTCGTTGCCCCAGCAGGTGAGGCGCCCGTCGGTGCGCAGGCCGCAGGTGTGCAGCTCGCCGACGGTGACGGCGGCGAAGTTGCCCCCGGCCCGGTTGGGATCCGACACCTGCTGGAACTCGTCGTAGCCCCAGCAGCTGAGCACCCGGTCGGCCCGCAGGGCGCAGGTGTGCGACTCCCCGGCGCTCACCGCCACGACACCGGCGGCCAGCCGGTCGGGGCCCGACACGTCGCCGTAGTCGTCCCGGCCCCAGCAGCGCAGCGTGCGGTCGGTGCGCACGGCGCAGGTGTGGAAGCCGCCGGCGCTGACGGACACGAAGCCACCCCCGCCGCCGTTGGGCCCCGACACCTGGCCGGCGTCGTCCCGGCCCCAGCACTTGAGGTTCCCGTCCGGCCGGACCGCACAGGTGTGGAAGCCGCCGACGCTGACGGCCACGAACGTCCCGCCGTCGCGGTTGGGGGCCGACACCTCTCCGAAGCTGTCCCGGCCCCAGCACCGCAGCGCCCCGCTGCCCCGGAGAGCGCAGGTGTGGTCGTAGCCGGCGCTGACCGCCGTCACCGCCGTCGAGCCGGCCGCCGCCGCCCCGGCCGCCGAGGCCGCCGTCCGGCCGGTCGTCACCGGCGCGGCCACGGCCAGCAGCACGGCCACGATCGCCCCCACGACGGCTCCCCCCCGACCCATGCCGGAGAGCTTGCCCGAACCGGGGTCTGGTTGCGGCGTCGCGACGCCGGACTTGATAAAGCTTCAGTTCATTCTCAGCCGCGTCCCACACCGCCGGCATCGTGGGGCACACTTGTACCCGGACCCGGGGAGGATCTTCGTGAAGCGCGTGGTGGTGGCCGTGACGGTGGCGGTGCTGGCGCTGATGGCGTCGGTGCCGGGGGCGGGCGCGGTCGGCGGCGGGGCCTGCCGGATCACCGCCCACATCGCCTTCGCGCCCAAGTCGGCCGGCGACGGCGGCTGGATGATCGAGCGGGGCATCATCGACTGCGTGGGCCTGCTGGCCGGCGGGAAGAACCGGATCACCGGGGCCGGCGAGTTCTCCGGGTCGGGCACCTACACCACCGTGCCGGCCCCGGGCGGGGCCTGCGTGCAGCAGGTGGCCACCGGCCGCTTCTCCTACCGGATCCCGACCTCGGGCGGGTACGTCGTCATCGACGAGCCCGGCGGCTACACGCTGGTCGGGGCGGGCGCGCTGTCGACGCCGACGCTGCGGGGCCCGGTCGAGATCGCCCCGCCCTACAGCGGCGACTGCGTGACCAAGCCGGTGACGGCCGCCTCCTTCCTGGCCCAGGCCACCCTCTACCGGGGGCTCGAACCGACCCTGTAGCCGCTCACCCGCCGCCGGGCGAGATCGCCAGCAGGGCGACGTCGTCGGCCCGGGCGTGGTCGCCGAAGTCGAGGACGGCGTCCTCCACGGCGGCGGCGACGTCGTCCACCGACGAGCCCGCCTTGGCCAGCACGTCGACGAGGCGGTCCTCGCCGAACAGCTCCGGCCCCCGGCGGGCCTCGGTCACGCCGTCGGTGTAGACGAGCAGGACGTCGCCGGGCCCGAGCGACAGCGGCACCCGGCGGGCCACGTCGCCCTCCATGATCCCGAGCAGCGCCCCGCCGCTGTCGAGCCGCTCCACCTCGCCCGACGCCCGCCGCAGCAGCGGGCGGGGATGCCCGGCCACGAACAGCTCGCCGGAGGCGCCGCTCCCCGCCCGCCGGAGCCGGGCGAACAGCGCCGAGCAGAACGACTCCGGCTCCGCCCGCTGGAGCAGGGCGTCGTTGAGGACGGCCAGCACGTCGGCCGGCCGGCGCTCGAGCATGGCCGCCGTCCGCAGCGTGTAGCGGGCCAGCGCCGTCTTGGCCGCCGCCCCCGGCCCCTTCCCGCACACGTCGCCGATGATGAACCCCCAGTGCCGGCCCCGGAGCGGGAAGACGTCGTAGAAGTCGCCGCCCACGTCGGCGCCGCCGGGCCGGTAGCGGCCGGCCACCGCCAGCCCCGGGATCGCCGGCAGCTCGGGGGGCAGGAGGCTGGCCTGGAGCGTCTCGGCCACGTGGGCCCGCTCCTCCAGCAGGCGCTTGCGGACCCCGAGCTCCCTCCGGAGCCGGGCGATGAGCTGGACGGGGTCGCCGACATCCACGAACGTCCCGTCGTCGTCGGGGTCGGAGCCCGACGGGGTCGCCGGCCGGGCCGGGGAGCTGAGCGTGGCCGGGGGCGGCCCGGGCGCGGCACCGGCCAGCTGGGCGGCGATCTCCTCGACGACCCAGCGGCGGAAGCGGCGGACGGGGACCGGGGCGGGCAGCGTCAGCAGGCGGTTGGCCCGCATGGCGTCCTCCGCCTCGTCGAGCAGGTCGGCGACGCGCCGCAGGGCCGCCAGCCGGTCGAGGTCGGCCGACAGCTCCACGTCGACGTGGGGATTGCCGAACAGCCGGGCCGACCGGAGCCGTTCCCGCCAGTCGGCGTCGTAGGGGAAGCAGCCGCCCACCGCCGCCAGGGCGTCGAGGAGCCGGTCGGCCAGCGGGGAGGCGGCGTCGAGCACCAGCTCCCGGGTCAGGTCGCTCAGATGGTCGTCGCTGGCCACCGCCAGCCCGACGGGCACGGCCGGCAGCCGGACGGCGACCGGGCGCCGGCCGGGCCGGGCCGGGCCGGGCGGGGCGGGGGCGGGGGCGGAGATGCGCTGCTGGACGATGACCGCCGGCCCCGTCCCCTCGGCCTGCCCGGCGTCGAGCTCGAACCACACGGTCTTGCCGTCGTCCTCGATCGTCTCGCCGACCCGCTGCGCCAGGGAGGCGACGATCAGCAGGCCCCGCCCGCTGGTCGCCTGCCGGGCCGCCATGCCCCGGCCGTCGGTCTCGCCGTCGCCGTCCCCGTCGCCGGCGGACAGGCCGGCGTGCCCGCCCACGGCGGCCAGCGTGCGGGCGCCGATGGCCGCCGCCGAACTGTGGTCGGACAGCTCCACCCGGAGCCGGGGCGCCGACCAGCGCAGCCGCAGGGCGACCGGCGTGCGGGTGTGGACGACGGCGTTGGTCACCAGCTCGCTGACGCCGAGGACGGCGGCGTCGACCAGCTCCGGGCAGTCCCAGGCCTCGAGTTGCCGCCGGACGAAGCGCCGCGCCGCCCGGGCGCTGCCCGGCTCCGGCGGGAGCGTCAGCGTCTCAGATGAGGTGGGAGGCATCGGCCAGGGGCTCCCCGATCTCCATGCCCCGCCCGCTGATGGCGAATTCCCGGACCGCCTTGTCGTGGTCCGACCCCCGCATCTTGAGGACGTTGACGCCCCGGCGGACCTCGCCACCGACCGGGACGTAGTGGAGCAGGATGATCGTGTCGCTGATGGTCGATACGTGGAGGTCACCGGCCGACCCTTCGGCGGTGAGGAAGTCGTGGCTCGTCGTGGTCACGAGGCCCAGCCGGGCCCGCTCCTTGATGTGGTACGTCAACCCGAGGACGTACTCGCGGAAGCTCTTCACCGTCGCCACCCGGTGGAGGGCGGTGAGGCTGTCGATGGCCACGCGGGCCGGCCGGAACTCGTCGATCACCGTCTTCATCCGCTGTAGATGGTCCTCCAGGGCGGCCGCTTCCGGGGCCTCGGCCACGATCCGCAGCCGCCCGTCCGCCTCCAGTTGTTGGAAGTCCATACCCCAGTTGGCGGCGTTCCGAATCAGCTGCTCCCGGCCCTCTTCGAAGGAGTGGAGGAGCACCCGCTCGCCCCGCACCGCCCCGCCGTGGACGAACTGGGCGGCCAGCAGCGACTTGCCGGTGCCGGTGGCGCCGGCCACGAGAACCAGCGACTTCTCGAACAACCCGCCCCCCAGCATCCGGTCGAGGACGTCGTTGCCCGTCGACGCCCGCACGGACGAGGCGTGGAGGGGGGCGGCGGTGATGGCCACCGGCACCACCACCATGCCCTGGCCGGGCAGGAGCGTGAAGAGGTGCTCGCCCTTCAGGTGGGCACCGCCCCGCATCTTGAGGACCTCGATCGTCCGGCGGCGCTTCTCGCCCTCGAGGGCGTTGCGGAGCACGACCACGTTGTCGGCCACGAACTGCTCGAAGCCGTGGGCGGCCACGGGGCCGTAGTCCTCGGCCCGCTCGGCGGTCATGACGACGGTGACGCCCCGGTCGCGCAGGGCGTCGGCCAGCCGGAAGACGATCTGGCGGGCGGGGGTCGACGACTCGAACTGGGCCAGCAGCGCCCCGAGCGAGTCGAGCGCCACCCGCTTGGCGCCGATCTCGTCGACGGCGCCGAGGACGCGGGCCAGCAGCGGCTGCAGGTCGTAGGACCCGCCGGTGAACACCGTGTCGACGTCGTGGCTGGGGGAGGCGTCGACGAAGCGCCACTGGCGCTCCTCCTGCCAGGCGGCCACGTCCCAGCCGAAGGAGCGGACGTTGCGGGCGATGCCCTCGGGCCGCTCCTCGAAGGTCACGAACACGCCGGGCTCGCCGGCGTCGCGGATTCCCACGGCCAGGAACTGGGAGGCGAAGACGGTCTTGCCGCTGCCGGCCGTGCCCGACACCAGCGTGAGGCGGTCCCGGGTGAGGCCGCCGTTGGTGATGAGGTCGAGGCCCTCGATGCCGGCCGGGACGCGCTCGACCTCCTCCCAGACCGCCGTCACGCCTCGTCCACCTTGGTCGCGTCCAATTGCAGGGCCTCCGTCACGAACTCGGTGCTCCACAGCCCGCCGATCAGCCGGACCAGCGGCGGCGGCTCCAGGCGGACGAGCATGGGGGTGGCGAGGACCCGGTCCCGTTCGGCCTGGGCGGGATCCTCGAGGACGTCGACGATCTCCAGGTTGCAGGGCCCCGGCCGGCACAGCCTGACGACCTGCTCGCAGATCCGCCGGGCCTCGACCGAGCGCGCGTCGCCGCCCGCCACGTAGAGGCGGAGGATGATGGCGCCGCCCGTGTCCTCGCCGCTCAAGCCGTCCACGCTACCCGGCCCGGAACAGGTGGATTTCAGCCCGGCCGGTGGCCCCAGGCGGCGACCGCGTTGCAGGACGGGAACCACCGGGTGGGGTCGGCCAGTTCGGCGATCGCGGCGGTCAGGCGCTCGGCCGGGCAGCCGTCGGCCAGCAGCTGGGGTGTGAGCTGCTGCCACGTCATGGCGGTGACGACAGCCATGGGATCGCCGCCGGCGAAGACGCTGCCCTCGGTGACGGCCCGGACCCCGACGGCGCCGGCGGCGACGAGGAGGCCGGGCATCCGGAGGCCGAACGACCAGTCGCCGCCGGTCCGGGCCCCGAGGTCCAGGGCCCGGCCCCAGATCTCGCTGTAGGGCGCCATCCCGGCGGCCGTCACCGGCCCGAAGTCGCACTCCTCCAGCAGGATGGTCCCGCCGGGCCGGAGCCGGCCGACGAGCTCGGGGACCAGCTGGTCCCGCTCGGGCAGGTGCATGAGCAGGAACCGGGTGTGGATGAGGTCGTACCCCTCGCCGGGCACACCCTCCGCGACGATGTCCCGGCGGTGGATCTCGAGGTTGTCGCGGGGGTCGGCCTCGACGAACTTCGGTTCGAGATCGACGGCGGTCACGATGCCGGTCGGCCCCACCCGGTCACAGAGCCAGCGGGTGATCGACCCGCCGCCGGCGCCGAGCTCCAGGCACCGCCAGCCGGCGCCGACCCCGATGGCCGCCAGCCGGGCGGTGGTCCCGGGATCCCACACCGACTCCAGGCACCGGAGCCGCTCGTGCTCGTTCTCCCAGGTGTTGTCCAGCAGGTAGGCGGCGCCCGCCGTCATGTTCCCCCCTCGCCCGTTGCGTGGTGCAACGGTAGTGAAAGGGCGTAACGCCGCGCCACGTTCCGAGACGGGTGGAGGTCGGGACGACGGAGGGAGCGGCGATGACCACCACCGAGGAGTTCGTCGGCAAGGTCCTGGGCGACGTCAGCGGGCTGATGGCGGCCAAGATGGCCACCCTCGGCGACGCCCTGGGGCTGTGGAAGGACCTGGCCGCCAACGGCCCGGCCACCAGCGGCGAGCTGGCCGACCGGGCGGCCGTCGCCGAGCGCTACGCCCGGGAGTGGCTGGCCGGCATGCACGCCGCCGGCTACCTCGACTACGACCCGGCGACCGGGACGTACACGCTGCCCGACCACGCCGTCCCCGTCTTCGCCGACGAGGGCGGCCCCTACTTCTTCGGCGGCGTCCTCCAGGAGATCGAAGGGCTGTCCCCGATCTTCGACGAACTGTGCACGGCCTTCCGGACGGGCGGCGGCGTCCCCCAGACGAGCTTCGGCCCGGGGTTCTTCGAGGGGCTTTCCCGGTTCACCAACGGCTGGGTCGAGAACCTTCTCGTCCCCGTCTGGCTCCCGCTGCTGCCCGACGTGGAGGCGAAGCTGTCCGCCGGCTGCACCGTGGCCGACGTGGGGAGCGGCGCCGGCCGGGCCCTCATCAAGCTGGCCCGGCACTACCCCGCCGGCCGCTACGTCGGCTACGACGTCCACCCCGGCCAGGCCGAGGCGGCCCGGGCCAACGTGGCCGCCGCCGGCCTCGCCGACCGCGTCCGCATCGAGGTCGCCGACTGCTCCGGCGGCCTGCCCGAACCGGCCGACGTCGTCTTCACCTTCGATGTGGTGCACGACGCCGTCGATCCCGCCGGGCTGCTGCGGGCCATCCGCCGGGGCCTCCGGCCCGACGGCCGCTACGTCTGCCTCGACATCAACTGCTCGCACCGCCCCGAGGAGAACGTCGGCCCCCTGGCCGCCCTGTTCTACGGCTTCTCGGTCCACTACTGCATGACGACGTCGCTGGCCCACAAAGGCGCCGGTCTCGGCACCTGCGGCTTCGACCCTCAGACGGCCGAGCGGATGTGCCGCGAGGCGGGCTTTTCCGAGGTCCGGACCGTGCCCATGGACAACCCGTTCAACAGGCTGTACGAGGCCCGGCCATGACGCCCGGGATGGCCCCTTCCTCCAGGAGGCGTTCGAGGTCGGCGGCCGGCTGGGGACGGGCGAAGAAGTAGCCCTGGGCCAGGTCGCAGCCCAGGGCCCGCAGGTGGGCGAGCTGCTCGCCGGTCTCGACGCCCTCGGCCACCACGACCAGGCCGAGGGCGTGGGCGAGGTCGATGACGCTGCGGACGATGGCCGTGTCGGAGGCGTCCTCGCCGAGACCCCGCACGAAGGCCTGGTCGATCTTGAGCACGCTGACCGGGAAGCGCTGCAGGTAGGTGAGCGACGAGTAGCCGGTCCCGAAGTCGTCGATGGCCAGCCCGACGCCGAGGCTGCGGATGCCGGCCAGGGTCTCCCGGTGGCTGCCGGCGTCCTCCATGAACGTCGTCTCGGTCAGCTCCAGGCACAGCGCCCCCGGCTCCAGCCCGGAGTCGAGCAGGGCGGCGATGAGTCCCGGGATCAGGTCGGGCTGGCGCAGCTGGCGGGCGGCCAGGTTGACGTTGGCGGTCAGCGCCGCCCCCCACGACCGCTCCCGCCAGCGGGCCAGCTGGGCGGTCGTCTCCCGCAGGACCCAGCTGCCGATCGGCACGATGAGCCCGGTCTCCTCGGCCAGCGGCACGAACTGGGCCGGCGACACCAGGCCGTGCTGGGGGTGCTCCCACCGCACCAGGGCCTCGACGCCGGTCACCGCCCCGGTCGAGAGGTCGACCACCGGCTGGTAGAAGACCCGCAGTTCGTCGCGCTCGACGGCCCGGTGGAGGGCGCTCTGGGTCTCGAGGTGGGCGATGGCCTCCGTCCGCATCGTGGCGTCGAAGAACTCACAGCGCGACCGGCCCTTCTCCTTGGCCCGGTACATGGCGGCGTCGGCGTCGCGCAGGAGGCTGTCGGAGCCGCCGCTGCCGTCGGCCACGGCGATCCCGATGCTGGCCGACAGGAAGATCTCCTGGCCGTCGATGACCACCGGCTCGTGGAGGGCCTCGATGATGCGGTCGGCCACCAGCGAGGCCTCGAAGCCCGCCGTCTGGTCCTCGCAGACGACGACGAACTCGTCGCCGCCGAAGCGGGCTACCACGTCGGACGCCCTCACGACCCGGCGGAGGCGGTCGGCCACCGCCACCAGCAGCTCGTCGCCGGCGGCGTGGCCCCGGCTGTCGTTGATGAGCTTGAAGCGGTCGAGGTCGATGAACAGCACCGCCACCTCGCAGCCGGTGCGGGCCGAGCGGGCCAGCGCCTGGTCGAGGCGCTCGGCCACCAGCACCCGGTTGGGGAGCCCGGTGAGGGCGTCGTGGACGGCCTGGTGGGCCAGCTGGAGCTGGGCCAGCTTGCGCTCGCTGACGTCGCGCACGGCCGCCGACACCCACACGCCCTGCTCGGTCCGCAGCGGGGAGAGGCTGATCTCGACCGGGAACTCCCGGCCGTCGGCCCGGCGGGCGTAGAGGTCGAGGCCGGCGCCCATCGGCCGCAGCTCGAGGTCCGACGCCGAGTAGGCCTGGCGGTTGAGCACGTGGCGGGAGCGGAACCGTTCCGGCAGGAGCTTCTCGACCGGCTGGCCGACGAGTTCCTCCCGGCTCCAGCCGAAGAGCTTCTCCGTCTGGCGGTTGACCAGCACGATGCGGCCGTCGCCGTCGACGATGACGATGCCGTCGGGCGCCGTCTCGAGCAGGTCCCGGAACTGTTCCTCGACCCGGCGCCGGCCGGTGATGTCCTGGGCCGTGCCCCGGAGCCGGCGGGCCCGGCCGGTCTCGTCGAGCTCGGTCACACCCTGGCTCGAGAGCCAGCGGACCTCGCCGCCGGGCCGCACGATCCGGTGGTCCACCGACACCGGGCCCTGGCCGGCGCGGCAGCGCCGCAGCGACTCCGCCACCAGCTCCCGGTCGTCGTCGTGGACGGTGGCCAGGAAGGAGGCCGGCGTCGGGACGAACTCGCCGGCGTCGCGGCCGAAGATCCGGTACATCTCGTCCGACCACATCAGGACGTCGGCGCCGACGTCCCACTCCCAGTTCCCGATGTGGGCGATGCGCTGCGCCTCGGCCAGCCGCTCCCGGTCCCGCCCCAGCGTGGCGGTCTGGCGCTCCAGCGCCTCGGTCCGCTCGTCGACCAGGGCCAGGGCGTAGGCCCGGCGCCGGCGGAGGACCTCGACGAGGCTGGTGACGAGCACGGTGAGGATCAGGCCCCGGACGAGCAGGAGCCACGGCTCCCGGTTCTCCATGGTGCCCACCAGCGGGCGGTTGGTCCCCACCACCAGCAGCCAGTGGTCGGCGCCGACGGCCACGGTTTCCCGCACGGTCGGCCCGGGCAGCGGCAGCGGCCGGGTGGCCAGCACGATCTGGTCGCGATCGGCGACGGGCCCGGCGTAGAGCACGGCCTCGATCTCGCTGAACGGCCGCGAGGCGGTGAGCGGCGTCCGCCCCGGCGGCCGGACGACCGACTCCCGGTAGACGACCGGGCTGTCGGGGCCGGCGTCGGTCCGGACGGCGCCGCCGAGCCGGCGCTCGCCCCCGGGGCCGGAGAAGACGGGGGTGGAGAAGAAGCCGTCGCCGGCCCGCGCCCGGCGGATGGCGGCGTCGGCCTCGCTGCTCAGGCCGGCGCCGGCGTCGAGGCCGGCGCCGCGGGCGGCGAGGATCCGGACCCGCCCGTCGGGCTCGATGCGGGCGAGGGCCACGCCGCTCGTGCCGCCGGCCACGGCCTTGTCCCGGTCGGCGGCGGCCAGGAAGGCGGCGGGGTCGTCACCGGTGGCCACGGCCACGGCGGCCAGGATCCGGGTCGAACTCTGGGACTGGGTGACGGCGCTGGTCAGCAGCACCGACGCCTCGCCCGCCCGCTGCCTCAGGAGCCGCCGCTCCTGGTCGGCCACGGCCTGGCGGGCGTAGAAGAACGCGGTGAGGATGCCGGCGACGAGCACGGCGAGCACCACCAGAGACAGCCCCCGGATGGGCGCCCGGGAGCGCAAGCTGCGCATCGACGTGTTGATCGGCGCGAAGAACGCGCAGTTGAGTTGAAAAAACCGCGATTCAGACGGCGGAGAGCCGCCCGGTGCGCACGTCGTAGAGGAAGCCCCGCACGTCGAGGTCGGCCGGGAGGAACGGCGACGCCCGCAGCGTCTCCACGTCGGCCCGGATGGTGTCGCCGTGGTCGTCGATGGTGAGGAAGTCGACCGGTTCGGGGTCGGCGCCGCGCCGCTCCAGGACCAGGGCCCGCAGCTGGTCGTCGGTCGTCTTGGCCATGCCGCAGTCGGTGTGCTGGATGACGGCCACCGCCGTGGTGCCGAGGACCTCGATCGACACGATCAGCGACCGCAGCACGTCGTCGGTCACCCGACCCCCGGCGTTGCGGATCACGTGGGCGTCGCCGAGGCGCAGCCCGAGCAGGGCGTAGACGTCGAGGCGGGTGTCCATGCAGGTGACCACGGCCAGATGCCGTTTCGGCACGGCACCCAGCTCGGCGACACCGGCCGAGTCGAACTGCTCGGCGTAGCGGGCGTTCCCGGCCAGAAGGTCGTCCATGACTTCGGTTTACCATCCGGCGATGACCGACACCGATCGGAGCCTCACCGTCTACGGCGCCCCCTGGTGCCCCCACTGCAAGCGGGTCAAGCGGTTCCTGGCCGCCCACCGGGTGGCCTACCAGAACGTCGACATCGACGAGCACCCCGAGGCCATCGAGACCCTGAAGGCCCTCCAGGGCGGCGGCCAGATCATCCCCACGGTCGTCTACGGCGACGGCAGCCACGAGGTGAACCCGTCCGACGAGGCGCTGGCCGGGCGGCTCGGCCTGTCCCGGGCGGCGGCCCGGGCGGCCTACGACCTCGTGATCGTCGGCGGCGGGCCCGCCGGTCTGGCGGCGGCCATCTACGCCGCCCGGGAGGGGATCGACGCCATCGTCGTCGACGCCAGCGCCCTCGGCGGCCAGGCCGGCATCAGCGACCGGATCGACAACTACCCCGGCTTCCCGGAGGGCATCGGCGGGGCCGAGCTGGCCGAGCGGTTCGTGGCCCAGGCCCGGCGCTACGGGGTGGAGCTGCTGTCGGCCGTGTCGGTCACCGCCGTGGCCCCCGACTGCGACGACGGCGACCTGGCCACCACGCTGGCCTCGGGCCAGGAGATCACCAGCCACGCCGTGATCGTGGCCACCGGGTCGACCTACCGGCGCCTCGACGTCCCCGGCGAGGACGACCTCATCGGCGCCGGCGTGCACTTCTGCGCCACCTGCGACGGGCCGTTCTACAAGGGCGCCGACCAGCTGGTGGTCATCGGCGGCGGCAACTCGGCGCTGGAGGAGGGCCTCCACCTGTCGGAGTTCGCCGGCAAGGTGCAGGTGCTGACCCGGTCGGGGCTGTCGGCCTCGCCCGTCCTGCAGGAGCGGGTGAAGTCCGACCCCCAGTTCGAGATCCACACCGGCCTCGACATCGTCGAGCTCGAGGGCCGGCGGGGCCGCTTCGCCGCCGTCGTGGCCCGCGACCGGGAGACGGGCGAGACCCGGCGCTTCCCGGGCGCCGCCGCCTTCGTCTTCATCGGGCTGACCCCCAACAGCGGGTTCCTCGGCGAGGCGGTGGAGCGCGACGCCGCCGGGTTCCTCGTCACCAGCGCCACCATGGAGACGTCGATCCCCGGCGTCTTCGCCGCCGGCGACGTCCGGGCCGGCTCGACGAAGCAGCTCGGCTCGGCGGTGGGGGACGGCATCGCCGCCCTGCTCATGGTGCGCCGCCACCTGGAGACCCACCGCCACAAGGCCCCGCGGGTGGTGGAGCCGGTCGGCGCCTGAGGCGTTTTCGGGCGTTCGTCCCCCGCTGTCCCGTTCGTGCCGGGCCGAAGCGCGGCGTGGGGCAGGAACCAGGCCGGGGGGGACGAACCAACGAGGGAGCACTCGACGCGCGTCCGACGCCGGGAGATACGGGTGGCCCCCCTCCGCCAAAAGCTGATCCACGTTCTGGCTTCCATCGTGGCGATCGACCTCGCCGTGGCCGGCGTCGTCATCGACTACCGGTCGGGGTCGGCGTCGGCCGCCTCCCCGGCGGCCCTCAAGGCCCCGGTCACCGCCGGGGGCGTGGTGTCGGCCGGCGACGGCGGCGGCATTCTCGGCGCCGCCCCGTTCCGCCACCGGCGGGCGGCGGGCGCCACCACGGCGACGACGGCGGCCCCCGGTTCCTCCGAGGTGGCCGCCGGCCCCCCCGGCGGGTCCACGTCGTCCACCAGCGGCGTCCCGGCCACCGGGTCCACCACCGCCACGACCGGCCGGCCCCGGGCGACGGGCGGGTCGGGCACGGCCACCACGGGCGGCCGCACGACCGGCCCGTCGGGCAACGGCGCCCAGACCGGCGCCCCGGCCGGGGGCGCCAGCGACCCCGGCGCCCTGCCCGGTGACGGCGGTGGCTCCGACCCCGGCGGCTCCGGCGACCAGACGGTCACGCCGCCGGCCGGGGGCACCGACACCACGCCCACGACCGCCGGGGGCTCCGTCCAGCCGACGAACACCCCGCCGGTGAAGGGCCCGGCCAGCCGCTCGCTGACCGACCGGACCGGCGACACGGTGGCCGACGGCACCAGCACGCCCATGGCCCAGCCCCAGGCCGACATCATCAAGGCCCAGGCCGACTGGAGCGCCAAGGCGCTGGTGTTCGCCGTGCAGACGGCCCAGTCGGTCAATCCGGCCCAGGACAAGAACTGGGCCAGCGACAGCACCTACATCACCTGGGACCTCGACACCACCGGCGACGGCGCCCCCGACTGGGAGATCCAGTACTTCTTCGACGCCAAGGGCGGCCTGGTGGCCGACGTCAGCAAGTACGGCGACACCTCGGGCACGTCGGCCTGCGGCGGCGAGGCGGGCTACACCGCCGACGGCTACACGGTGGCCGTCGACCCCGCCTGCATCGGGAACCCGGCCGCCGTGACCTTCAAGGTCACGACCTACTACGACCCCAACCCGGCCGATCCCAACGGCAACCTGGCCAGCGACACGACGCCCGACGGCGGCATGTCGGGCCCGGTCTCCAAGCCCTGACGCCGGGCGTGGGGGTGGGGCCCCGCGGCACCGCGGCGGGAGGCCCGGAGGGCCGGGCCGTTTGACCGGCCCGGTGGCGTGGGCTCATCGTCCCTTCCTCGTCCGGGTCCATTGTTTCCGGGCCTGGGCGGTTTGCCGGTGGAGCCGCCGCTGCTCGCCGCGGAGCCGGGCGGCCAGGCCCGGGTCGTCCCGGGCGGCCAGCCGGTCGAGCTCCCGGCCGAGCTTGCGCCAGGCGGCCAGGCGCTCCTCCGTCACCCGCCCGTCGGCCACCGCCGCCCGCAGGGCGCAACCCGGTTCGGCCCGGTGCGTGCAGTCGGTGAAGCGGCACTGCCCGAGGAGCACGGTGATCTCGGCGAAGGTGCGGTCGACGCCGTCGCCGCCCGGCCACAGCCCGACCTCCCGCAGCCCCGGCGTGTCGACGAGGACGCCGCCCCCGGGCAGGGGCACGAGCTCCCGGTGGGTCGTCGTGTGCCGGCCCCGGCCGTCGCCCCGGACCGGGCCGGTGGCCAGAGCCGCGCCGGTGAAGTGGTTCACCAGCGTCGACTTGCCCGCCCCCGAGGCGCCGAGCAGCGCCACCGTCCGGCCCCGCCCGGCGTAGGCCGCCAGCTCGTCGAGCCCCGCCCCGGTCAGCGCGCTCACCACGTGCCGGGCGACCCCGGCGCAGGCCGGTTCCAGCCGGTCGACGGCCGAGTCGAGGTCGGCGCCGGTGACGAGGTCGGCCTTGGTCAGCACCACCACCGGCGTGGCGCCGCTCTCCCAGACCAGCGTGACGTAGCGCTCGACGCTGCGGGGTGTGACCCGCCCGTCGGCGGCGACGAGCACCAGCACGGTGTCGACGTTGGCGGCCAGCGTCTGGGCCCGGAGCCCGGGACCGGCCGCCCGGCGGACGAGGGCCGACCGCCGGGGCAGGGCCCCGGCCACCAGGGCGGGACGGGCCACGACCCAGTCGCCCACGGCCACGGTCACCCCGGGCGGGAGGGCGGCCCGCCGGGCCCCATCGGCCGCCAGCAGGATGGCCGACCCGAGGTCGACCCGGGCGACCCGGGCGGGCGGCCCGCCGCCGAGCACGGCCCGGGCGCTGTCCAGCGTGGCGGACCAGGCGCCGTCCCATCCCAGGTCGGTGAGATCGAACGAAGAAGACGACGATGCGGTGGACACGGTGGGCTCCTCGGGACGAGGCGCCCACCGGCACCGGCCGTCAGGCCGGGCGTGCCGAGGCGGGCGCCGGGAGATGGGAAGGCGCGGCGAACGGGCCGGGGGCCGTCTCGGTCGTCACACGCCACCTCCTCTCGGGCTCGGCTCCTGCTGTCCGGCTTCCACGGTACGGACGGGCCGCCGGGGCGGCAAACGAATTTCCACCCCGGCGGCCCGCCGTCAGCCCTGGGCCCGCTGGGGCGACAGCGTGATGATGTTGAACGTGGCCCCCTGGGGGTCGGAGACCACGGCGAACTTGCCCGGCTCCACGTCCATCGGGCCCATGAGGACCCGGCCCCCGAGCGCCTTCACCTTGTCCATGGCCGCCTCCGTGCCGTCGACCGAGAAGTAGACGCCCCAGTGCGGCGGCACCTCGGCCGGCATCATCGGCGGCTTCTTCATCATCCCGCCGACCGACCGGTCGCCGACCTTCCACTCGGTGTAGGCCATCGGGCCGCCCTCGCCGTGGGTCTGCGACCCCCAGCCGAACACCGCCCCGTAGAACTCCTTGGAGGCCTCGGTGTCGGTGGTGATGAGCTCGCTCCAGCTGTAGCTGTTGGGCTCGTTGACCACCCCGGCCCCGGGCATCTGGTTCGGCTGCCACAGGGAGATGACCGCCCCGATCGGGTCGGCGATGACGGCCATCCGGCCGGCGTCCATCACGTCCATCGGCTCGAAGAAGACCTTGCCGCCGGCCGCCCGGGCCTTGTCGACGGTGGCGTCGGCCGAGTCCACCGACACGTACGTCGTCCAGTACGGCGGCCCCGGGTTCTGCTGCGGCCCGATCCCCGCCACCGGGCGCCCCCGGAGGTGGGCGATGGAGTAGCCGCCGGCCTCCGGGGGGCCCTGCTCGATCTGCCAGCCGAAGAGCCCGGAGTAGAACTCGATGGCCTTGGGGATGTCGGGCGTGCCGAGATCCACCCAGGCCGGGACACCGTGCTCGTAGCGATCGACGTCCATACCCGTCCTCCTGTGCACTCGGGGGGAATGCGGAACGGGCGCCGACGCTAGACCATCAACCCCGGTGCGGCATCAGCGCCCCGGCGGGCACCACGCCGAGCCGGCCGGCCTGGTAGTCCTCCACCGCCTGGACGATCTCGGCCCGGGTGTTCATCACGAAGGGGCCGTACCAGGCCACCGGCTCCCGGATCGGCTGCCCGCCGAGCACCACGACCTCCAGGTTGGGCGTCGCCGAGCCCTGGCGCTCGTCGGCCCGGAGCAGCAGGTGGTCGCCGGCCCCGAAGACGACGAGGTCGCCCTGGGTGACCGGCCGGCCCTCCGACCCCGCCCGCCCCGACCCCGACAGCACGTAGGCCAGGGCGTTGAAGTCGGGCCGCCACGGCAGGTGGAGCCGGGCGCCGGGGGCCACGGTGGCATGGAGGAAGGTGATCGGCGTGTGGGTGGCGCCGGGGCCGCGGTGGCCCGCCACGTCGCCGGCCACGATCCGGACCAGGGCGCCGCCGTCGGCCGACGCCAGCAGCGTCGACTGCGCTCCCTCGAGGCTCTGGTAGCGGGGGGCGGCCATCTTGTCGGCGGCCGGCAGGTTGACCCACAGCTGCAGGCCGTGGAACAGCCCGCCGCTCACGACCAGCTCCTCGGGCGGCGTCTCGATGTGGAGGATCCCGCCGCCGGCCGTCATCCACTGGGTGGCGCCGTCGGTGATGAGGCCGCCCCCGCCGTGGGAGTCCTGGTGGGCGAACGTGCCGTCGATGATGTAGGTGACGGTCTCGAAGCCCCGGTGGGGGTGCCAGTCGGTCCCCTTGGGCTCGCCCGGGGCGTAGTCGACCTCGCCCATCTGGTCCATGTGGATGAACGGGTCGAGCGCTTCGAGCGGAACGCCGGCGAAGGCCCGCCGGACGGGGAAGCCCTCGCCCTCGTAGCCCGACGGCGCGGCGGTCACGCTGGTGACCGGGCGCTCGGCGGCGCCGGCCGCCGGCTCGGGGAGGCGGGGCAGGGTCAAGGTGTCGGCGGTGACGGCGGGCATGGCGCACGCTCCTCAAAATACTTGCGAGTTCAACTACATCGCTCTGCAACCCGTCCCGACCCCGGATTGTTCCACCGTTTTGAAAATGGCGATAACGGGCCCGTTCCCCCCTTCATCGACCGTCCGGGGGGCCGGTATCCTTGACAAATGGTGCGAAAGACCCTTCTCGCCTACGCGACCGCCGTCACCCTGGCCGGAGGGCTCGCCCTGCCGCCGGCCGGCGCCTCCACCGACCGGGACTTCGCCAAGCAGTGGAACCTCCAGAAGATCGGCGCCCCGGCGGCCTGGGCCCGCACCACCGGCGCCCACGTCCGGGTCGGCATCGTCGACGCCGGCGTCGATCTCAAGCACGAGGACCTGGCCGGCAAGGTCGTGGCCGCCACCACCTGCCTCAAGTCGAAGGGCGAACCGGCCAACTGCAACGGCGAGGGGCAGGACGACGTCGGCCACGGCACCCACGTGGCCGGCATCATCGCCGCCACGAAGGACAACGGCATCGGCATCGCCGGCGTCGCCCCCGACGCCGAGCTGGTGGTGGCCAAGGTGGCCGACTCCGGCGGCGGCATCGCCATCGAGGACGCCAACGCCGGCATCCGCTGGGTCGTCGACCACGGCGCCAAGGTCGTCAACCTGAGCCTCGGCGACCTGATCTTCGTGCGGACGGCCGCCTTCGGCACCAAGCTGTCGGACGGCATCGAGTACGCCTGGCAGAAGGGCGCCGTGCCGGTCATCGCCTCGGGGAACTCCGACCTGTTCGGCGCCGGCATCGGCAGCCAGGACTACGGCGACCTCGACGCCCTCGTCGTGGGCGCCACCGGCCCCGACGATCTCGTCACCGACTATTCCAGCCCCACCGGGAACGCCAAGTGGGCGCTGGTGGCCCCCGGGGGCGCGTCCGACGGCGAGGAGACCCACAAGGTCTGGTCGACGTACTGGGAGAAGGACAAGCAGAACCAGTACGGCTACCTGGCCGGGACGTCGATGGCCGCCCCCCACGTGACCGGGGCGGTGGCGCTCCTCCTGGCCCAGGGCCTCTCCCCCCAGGCGGCCGTCCAGCGCCTCCTCGACACGGCCGACCCCACCGTCTCCTGCGGCGCCGACAGCCCCACCTGCAAGGGCCGCCTCGACGTCGCCAAAGCTACGGCCCGCTAAAGGGTTGCCGGGGCCGGTTCCGGCACGGCCCGGCGCAGCGACCGGGTGAAGGTCAGGTAGGCCACGCCCCACAGGCACGACACGCCGGCCAGCAGGCCGGTCGGCAGGCGGGGCCCGGTGACCTCGGCCAGGGCCCCGGAGGCCATCACCGACACGCTCATCGACAGCGTCACGAGGGCGAAGTCGGTGGCGAAGACCCGGCCCCGGATGTGGTCGGGCACGGCCGTCTGGAGCCCGTAGGTCGACAGCGTCCACTGCGTGCCGCCGCCGAGGTGGCCCCCGAGGGCGCCGAGGGCCGCCACCGCCAGGCCGGGGGCGGCCGCCACCACCAGGTACCCGGTGCCGAAGACGAGCCCGGCGCCGCCGCAGGCCAGCAGGATCCCGGCCAGCGGCGCCGGCCCGGGCCGGCGGGTCAGCAGCCGGTTGGCCACGAACGGCCCGACGAAGATGCCCAGCCCCCGGGCGGCCATCAGCAGGCCCGTCCCCCCGTCGCCGCTGTGGAACGGGCCGGTGGCCATGAGCGGGAGCATGCCGATGGCGCCGCCGCCGATGCCGAACCCCAGCTTCGAGGCCAGCAGGGCGGCCACCACCGGGTTGGTGCGGGCGTAGCGGACGGTCTCGACCGTGTCGGCCCACGGCCGGATGCGGCGCCGGAGCCGCTCCCCGGTGGCCAGCTGCATCGGCCGGCGGACGGTGGCGATGAGGGCGGCGGCCACCACGAAGCTGGCGCCGTCGGCCACGAACGCCGCCCCCCGGCCGAAGACCACGGTGAACAGCCCGCCGAGGGCGGCACCCACGGCCAGCATCGTCCCCCACGTGCTGGCCATCATGGTGGTGGCCAGCGGCAGGTCGGCGTCGTCGACCAGGTTGGGCAGCGCCGCCTGGGAGGCCGGGGAGAAGAACGTGCCGAGGGCGGTGATCAGCCCCTGGCCCACGAAGGCGAAGGCCACCGGGCCGTGCAGCGCCAGCAGGAAGAGGCCGGCGGCGCCGGCCTGGAGCCCGGAGATGACGATCATGAGCATCCGGCGGTCGATCCGGTCGGCGGCCGGCCCGGCCAGCGGGCTGAGCAGGAAGATCGGCAGCGACTGCACGACCAGCACCGCCGCCCCGGCCAGGTTCGACCCGGTGCGGTCGATGACGAGGCCGAGCATGGCCACGGTGGCGAACCAGTCGCCGCAGTAGGAGACGATCTGGGCGCAGAAGACGGCCCGGAAGTCGCCGTTGCGCCGGAGGAGGGCGATCACCGACGCCCGGTCAGGCCTTGAGGTCGGCGTACTCGGGGTGCTCGTCGATGAACTCGGCTACGAACCAGCAGTAGGGGACGACCTTGGCGCCCTTGCGGCGCACGTCGTCGAGCGCCCCCCGCACCAGCTGCGCCCCCAGGCCCTGGTTGCGCCGGGCGGGCACGATCTCGGTGTGGGGGAAGGCGAGGGTGGTGCCCGTCGCCCGGTAGTCCGCCACGCCGAGCAGGCGCCCGTCCTCCAGCAGCTCGTAGCGGGACTTGTCGGGATTGTCACGGACCTCTGTCATATCCGAGATCTACCAGACAACCCCGTCGCGATATTCCCGGGGTGGGGCCTACCCCGGGAACATCGCGAACCCCGGATGGGGGATGCCCGTCCCGCCGTCGAGCTTCGAGCGGTCGAGGATGTTGGTGAAGTTGCCCCCCACGTACAGCGCCTTCGGCCCGGCCAGCAGGTACGTCGGCCCCTCGGGCGTGTCGGCCTGGGCCGTCCAGCCGGGGTCGGCCTTGCCGGTGGAGCTGTTGAAGGCCACCAGGTGGCGGTGGTGGCTGCCGGTCTTCGTGCAGTGGGTCGGGATCGTCTTCAGGCAGGGGTCGTTGTGGTTGGGGACCTCGGCATCGAAGTGCCCGCCGGCGTACACCCGCCCGCCGGTGGCGGTGACGCTCATGACGTCGCCGTCGACCCGCCCGAACCAGATCTGGTTCTCGGTGCCGCCCGGCGTGAAGGCGCCGACCCAGCCGCCGCTGCCGCCCTCGGCGGTGTAGAGCTTCGTGCCGTCGGGCGACGCCGCCATCCCGATGACGGGCCGCTGGTTCCACGGATGCCAGGAGGCCAGCTTCCCGTCGGAGGTGTTGAGGGCGATGAGACCGCCGTAGCGCAGCCCGTTCTTGTCCTGGGCGGCCGTCCAGCCGAAGTGCTGGAAGTCGCCGCCCACCATCAGCAGGTTCCCGACCACGGCGATGGCGTAGACGACGCCCTGGGTCGACTCGGTGTGGGTGGGGGCGATGTGGATGTAGGAACCGCCGTAGTTGGTCGGCGGCGTCCAGCCGGCGACCACGCTGCCGGTGGCGGCGTTGAGGGCGGTGACGCCGGGGAACTTCGTGGCGCCGGCCCGGAGGAACTGGCCGCCGACGAACAGCCGGCCGCCGGCGAGGGCGATCGACCGCACGTCGTCGTCGAAGCCGGGGGAGTGGAACGTCGGGTCGAGCCGGCCCGTCTGGAGGTCGAGGGCCGCCACCCGGTCGGCCGCCCCGCCGCCGATGTGGCTGAACCGGCCGCCGACGTAGAGGCGGTTCTCCGCCGGCGAGACCACCATCGACTCGACCGTGCCGTCGGGGGCGGCGTTGCGGGCGAAGGTCTGGTCGGCCGGCAGCCGGCCGGTGGTGGCGTCGAGCACGGCCAGGAAGGCGGTGCCGGGGACGGGCTGGCGTGAACCGTCGACGAGGCCGTGGAAGAACCCGCCGAGGAAGAGCCGGTTCCCGTCGAGCGCCATCGTCCGCACCTCTTCGGCGTAGGTGGCGTTCTTGGCCGTGCACGGCGACTTGTAGCAGAGCTGGCGTTGCGGGTGGTCGGGGTCGCGCGTCGTCTCGGGCGGTGTCCCGTAGGTGCCGGCCAGCGGATGCGACGAGTACAGCGCGCCGGCGGCTCCCGCCGGGCCGCCGGAGGCGACGATCGGGGTCAGCGCGCTGACGAGAACGGCGGCGAGGCCGGCGACGGCCCGCCGGGCCCGGAAGTGGGGCGAACGAGACATGAGGCTCCGTACCGCCCCATCGGCGCCGAGGAGGGCCCTACTCCTCTCCTTGGGACACAGCGCCCGACTGGTGCGGATCCCCTGAATTACGCTCCGCGGGTACGAAACTCCTGCTCATCCACCTGTCCGGCCGCTGACGACGCCTCGGTGAGCATCCGGCGGACGGCGTCGATGGTGTCGGCCTCGGCCGGGTCCTTGTCCGGGCGGTAGGTCTTCACCCGGGCGAAGCGCAGGGCCACGCCGCCGGGGTAGCGGGTCGAGGTCTGCACGCCGTCGAGGGCGATCTCGACGACGACCTCGGGCCGGACGAACACGGTGATCCCCTCCCGACGGGTCTCGAGCTCCAGGAACCGCCCGGTCTGCCACTCGAGCAGCTGGTCGGTGAGGCCCTTGAAGATATGCCAGAATAACCATGATGTGCTACGGTCGGTGTCGTGGCTGATCAGTGCGACATTCTCGTGCGGTTGAGCCAGTTCGAGCGGGGCGACACCGCCTTGGAGCGTCAGGAGGAGGACCTCCGGTCCGAGGCGCGGGCGGAAGGCAAGGAAGTCAGGAAGGTCTGGTACGAGACCGGCTCCGCCTTCGACCCGACGAACCCGCGGGATGTGCTCGCCCAGGCGCTCGATGCCCTGTCCGCCGGCGAGGTGCCCGAACTCAAGGTCTGGAAGTTGGACCGGCTGAGCCGCCGAGGGATGGGCCACGTCGGGACGATCCTCGACCGCCTCGAGGACGCCGGCGCGAAGATCACCATGAAGATCGAGCGGCTCGACACGTCCAACGAGTTCCACCGGTCGATCATCGCCTACCTTGCGGAGCAGGCCCGCACAGAGTCCAAGACGATCTCCTTGCGAGTGACCAACGCGAAGGTCAAGTCCCGGAAGATGGCGCACTGGCTGGGAGGCCCGGCACCGTATGGCTACCGCCTGGTGCCCGCCGATCCCGACATCCCGAACAAGGGCAAGCGGCTCGACTTCGATCCCGAGACGGTCCCGGTCCTGCGCCGGATCATCGGCGAGGCCCTCGAGGGCAAGTCGCTCACTTCCATCGCCCGCGGCCTGAACGACGACGGCATCGCGGCACCGCGACACGGCAAGCCCCGCTGCAAGGACGGGGTTGTCATGTCCAGCACCTGGAGCACCGGGACCCTGTCGCAGCTCCTCCGGTCGCCGGCGCTGATCGGCTGGTTGCCGAACTCCGTCTTCTACGTGGGAACGGGCTCCCAGAAGAAGGAGCGCCGCCTCCACGCCGGCGTTCCGGCCCGGGATCCCGAGACCGGCGAACCGATCGTGATCGGGCCGGCGATCATGTCGCTGAGTGAGCGGCGGGACCTGCTGAAGATCCTCGACGCCAGAGCAGCCGTCGACCGGCGCGGTCAGGGCCGCGGCACCAAGGGGTCGTTCCACCTGCTGATCGGCCGGATCTACTGCGAATGCGGGGCGCGCATGGGCCGCTCCGGCGTTTCCTACCGATGCGATGGTCGCCGCCTCGGCCGCAGTGTCCCGCCGAACACGATGATGGCCAACCGGGTCGACGACTATGTCGCCGAGAAGGCGCTGCGGAAACTGGCCGCCCTCGAACCCGGAGACCCCCTGCTCGAGCAGGTGGCGATCCGGTGGATCGGGCAGCAGGCGCCCGAAGCCATGGCCGAGCTGGCCAACCGCCGAGCTGAACTCCAAGAGGCCGAAGCCGCGCTGGCCGATCTGGAGGACGCCTACTTCAACGTCAAGCGGCCGGAGTACAAGCGGTTCCGCAGCGTCGAAGGAAAGGCGCGCTACGACGAGCTCTATGCCCAGTCGCTGGGTTGGGTGGAACGAGCCCGGGCAACCCTCGCCGCCGTCGAGCTGCCCGACCCCGAGATCAGTCCGCTCCTCGACTATGCCCAGTCCCGCCGCCGGTGGGACGAGGAGCAGGACCCGCTGAAGCGGCGCGACATCGTCGCCCTGATCGTCGATCGGGTCGTCATCGACCATGGCGCCCACCGCGGCCGACATCTCGACAACCGCGTCGTGCAGTCGCGCGTCCACGTCTTCGGACCGAACGGGGACGAGTTCTAAAAGGATTCGATCGCCGGCCGCGTGTACCAGCGTGTCCCGCCGGCGAAGACGTAGGGCTCACGGCGCAGGCTGAGCCGTGCGGCGGTCTTCGGCGTCAGCGCCCGGGCTTCCTCAACGAAGGTTCGTTGCGACGAGTCGAAAAGGAAGGTCCCCAGCTCGGGGTGGTCCGCGAGCCTGAACTCGATCCGTGTGAGCTCGTCAGCGGCAAGGTGCTCGACGACGATCTCGACTGAGGGCAGGTCAGTGAGCAACTCGTAACCGCCATCCCACTTTCCATCAACGCCGCCGAGGTGCCGGGCGAGTTCGAGGACGTGCTCCCGCTCGGGCGTGGTGATGCGCCATGCCCGGAGCGTCGTGGGCGCGCCGTCGATCGTGGCACCCGCCTGGAACACGCCGGAGTAGGCCCGATCCTGCGCCGCGGAGGCTCGGTCTGTCACTGCAAGAACCCGTGGGCACCGGGGCGGCTTGGGCGCGGCTCGCGAACGGGTTGCGCGGTGCGACGACTCGGGCGCCCGCTCTCCGTTCGGGGCGGGCGTCGTCGGCTCACGAACACCGATGGTGTTGTTGTCGGCTCAACCCAGTGGGTCCGCCGCCGCGTTCCTTGCATGACCCCAGCTTAGTTCCGAATATAGGCAGATACAACCGAATATAGCGAGATACCAGGCCATAGGATCCAGTAGTGCTATGGACCTTCGCTCCAGGCTGATCCAGTCCGTGTTGGGCTGGCTGGCGTCGGGGTAGCGATCGTCGGGGTACCCATGACGAGGGCGAGCGAGCGGCCATCATGGTGTTTCGCTTCGAGCAAGCCGAAATGACGCGGCGCAGCGCGCGAACCCTGCGTGCGAAGGGGCGGAGCCGGCTCTCCTGCGTCCTCGCCGGTGGAATTCTCGCCGCCGCCCTGTCGGGCGCAGCGTGTCACTCCGCCAGCAATGGGCCGTCTTCTTCGCGGGCCGCGCAGATTCCGCCGGCGACCGATTCCCAGCGCCCCAACGACAATGTCGCCGCGGTCGGTGAGGCGATCGGTATCGGTGCCGGCGGCGGGACCGTGTCGGTCAAGGCCGTCGAGGACAACATCGACGCCGGCCGCCTGTTTGCAGCGCCGCGCGGTCGCCGATACTTCGCCACCCAGGTGCGAGCCTGTGCCGGGGCGACGGAGCGAAGCGTCATGTTCGAACCGGACTACTTCTCCGTCCAACTCGCCGACCACACCGTGTACGACGCGGCGCCGGTCGGCGTGAAGAAGCCCGAGCTGCATGGAGGGGCCATCCCGCCGGCCGGCTGCCTGGAAGGGTGGGTGACCTTCGCCATCCCCAAGACGGGGGTGGTCAGCACCGTGAGCTATGACGGTTCGCGTCAGGTGAAGTGGTCGCTCGGACCGACGCCGCCCAAGCCGTAGCTGCGTCAACGGCGAGCCGCCCTCGTCGACGCCGAGTCGGTGATGTAAGGGGTATGTTGGGCGCTCGTGCAAGGGGGGTGGGAGGCACTTGACGCCGAGGCGTACAAGGCGCTGTTCTTCCATTCTCTCGACGGCGTCTTCTTCGCCAAGCACCCTTTGTTGAGGGTCCCTTCCGGTGGGTAATGATGAATCGAGGGGGCGACCAGGGGGAGGTGGCCATGGCAGCGACGGGTATCGAGGCCTTTGACCGTGCCGCCCAACGGGCCAACGAGTGGCTGCACGATCTGGCGACCGAGCTGGGCAAAGACGAGGACCGGGCGTACGCCTACCGGGTCCTGCGCAGCTACCTCCACGTGCTCCGGGACCGGATCACCCCGGACCAGGCCGTCCACTTCGCCTCCCAGCTGCCGCTCTTGCTCAAGGGTGTCTTCTACGACGGGTGGCACCCGTCAACAACTCCCGAGACGTATCGGGACGCCGACACGTTCCTTGCCCGGCTGGTCGACCGCGGGCAGCTGGCGGGACCGACCAAGGCGTCGTTCGCGGCGGAGTGCACCACGCGGGCGCTGCGCCGCCACATGACCACGGGCCAGGTGGATGAGCTGCTCCAGGTGCTGCCGGAAACGATCCGGCGCGTGCTTCAGCCTCAGCCTCCGCCCGCACAGGCCGCGGCGCTCGTTGGCGACGGCCAGGACGAGACCGTCGCCCCAGACGAGCTCCCGCCGGAGCTTCGATCTCGGGTGATGGCTGCGACGGGCAACGCCGAGCTCCGGGTCATCGCCCGTCGCCCCCGAGCCGACACACGGGCCTGGTGAGCAGTACGAGGTCTACGGCCTCGCCGGGGACCGGTTCGTCCACATGCGCCTCGAGCTCCGGGATGACGGCTCGGTCGATGAGGCCACCGAGACCCTCCTGCCGGAAGAGCTCCAAGCTGTCGAGATCGACTCCCGGGCGATCCGCCATCCGAGACCGAGCGGACCGGTCGATCTCCGTTCCCGCCAAACTGGCCGTCGCCATGGCCACCCTGGTGGCGACGAACCGCGGCTCGAACAGCTGACGCCGATCGGCCTGCGGGGTTCGTTCGGTCAGCCCTCGAGCCGGGAAAGTGACAGGGCGTGACGCCGGGGCAGTAGGCGAGCGAAGTTCCTGGTGGGAGGTCGTTTTCCGGAGCTGTCGGGAACCACGTCGGGAAGGTGACCGGGAACGCCGTGACGGATTCCCGGGCGGCCCGTCGACCAGCAGGCACGACTGGTGCCGGCCGTCGTAGTCCAGGAGCCGGAGCGGTCCGGGCAGGATGACTCCATGAACGCGTCGACCCGGCTGACGGTCGAACTCGTCCCGTCCACCTGCTGGTGGGCGAACGTCCGGAGCCAGGTCCCGGCGGAGGTCTGGGAGCGCCTCCGGCGGGCCACCGCCCGGGCGGCCGGCTACCGCTGCGAGGTCTGCGGCGGCAGGGGTCGCCGTCACCCGGTCGAGTGCCACGAGGTCTGGGAGTACGACGACGCCCGGGCGGTCCAGCGCCTGGTCCGGCTGACCGCCCTCTGTCCAGCGTGCCATGAGGTCAAGCACCTCGGCCTCGCCAACACACGCGGCCGGGGCGAACGAGCCATCGCCCACCTCGCCCGGGTCAACGGCTGGTCGATGAGCGACGCCGAGGCGTACGTCGAGGCGGCGTTCGAGCAGTGGGCGTCCCGCAGCCGCCATGAATGGACCCTCGACTGCAGCGTCCTCGAGGCCCAGGGCGTCCACGTCGAGCCCAGGAACACCACGCCAAAGCGTCGCCCGTGAGCGTGTCCTACGGGTGGTCGTGGCGAGAGATTTGGCCGCGATCAGTGGAGATCAATGACTCAACGCGCGAATCGGACGTCGGTCGTCATACTGGAGCAATCCGGGCGTTGACCTCGTGTGACTCACGTCCCCCCGACGAATGACCGTGCGGAGGCATCCGCCTTCCCGGCCCATGGTCGATCTGGAGGTCGTCCTCCGGCTGGGTCGAGGCGCGGCGCAACGACTTGCCGTCCAAGGCCCACTGCCGGGCCCGCCGGAAGCTGCACGGCCGAGATCGGGAACGGAGCCGGGAACCAGACCGGGTTCCTGACCGAAAAAAGTCCTGCTCAGGCATGGTTTTTGTGCCCGGACGGGAACCTCCCCGGGAAGGTCGCCGGGAATCCCGATTGGCACACTCCCTCCACCGAATCGAAGGGAGTTGCCATGTCCTCCACCACCCGCCACCCGGGGGCGACCGGCGAGGTCGACCCGGCCCGTCCCCTCAACGCCGTCCTCCTCGACGTACTCCGCGAGACGGCCGAGCGGTCGGCGTTCCGGCTCTGGTGCCGGCTCCTCGACGTCTCGGCGCTCGACCTCGCCGCCGACCCCTGGACGGAGCGGGTCGCACCCGAGGCGCTCGCCGAGCTGTCAGAGGAGCTCCAGCTCGCCGTCATCGTGCTCGAGCAGGCCTACCGCCGGCTCTCCGTCGCCTACTTCGACGCGGTCGGTCCCGACGGACCGCCCGATGTCCCACCCGTAATCCGATGACTACTTCCCCGCTCGCGCCTATCCTCCCGGGAGATCAGCCCCGACTGACTTCGTCGGTGACGGACGTCGGCACCCCGTCCGTCGGTCGACCGACGGCGCTGGCCATCCCCGGGCGCCCTTCCGCATCGTTCTCCTGCCCACGCCGTGGCCGTCTTGACGACCGCCTGGACAGGAACCAGCCCTCGGAAGGGAGACGGGCATGACCCGCCGGAGCATCGCAGCGCTCCTCCTGGCGACGGCGGCCGCCGTTGCCGGCGCCTGTTCCCACGGCAAGGAGCGGACCGCCGCACCGTCGACGACGACCACGTCCACGAGCGCCACCACCAATGGTGGAGCGATCGATTCCACCACGGCCGCTGCGCCGGCCGACGACAGGGAGGCGGTCAAGGCGGCCTACCTCCATTTCTGGACGGTGGTCGACGCCTACGGCAAGCGGACCGGCCCGTTCGACCCGGGCGACGCCAAGGCCGTGCTGGGAGCGGTCGCCACCGACGGCGAGTACGACCACCTGTTCAACACGTTCCAGCTCAACCGCATCAAGGGGCTGGTGTACCGGGACGGCGACGCCCCCGACGAGTTCGCTCCGGTCGTGACCGTCGAAGCGCCCGGGCGCGCCGCCGTGCGCGACTGCCGCACCGACCGCGGTGGTGTGTTCAAGGAGGCCACGGGCGAACGGGTCGACACGCCGACCGAAGGTCGCCGGCTCTTCGAAGTCACCCTCGTCAAGGACGCCGGCCAGTGGAAGGTGTCGTCGGTCGGCGGCAAGACGAACCCGGAGGACCCGCCGTGCACGGTGTGAAGGTCCTCCTGGCCGGCGCCGCCCTGGCCCTCCTGCCGCTGGCCGTGGCGCCCGGTGCGGCCCATGCCGGCAAGGCCGCCGAGGCGAGCTGCGGCTGGGACGGCTGCGACTCCCAGGCGTCGAACGGTCACGACGCCGCAGCCGGGCACGGCCGCCGCCGCGCCGCTGCCCAGCCCAGCAGCTGCCGGTACGTCAGCCTCGACGTGCCGCCGAACACCCCGGTGTTCCGCAGTGACGGCTCGCAGATCCCCACCGACGCCCCCGGCCGGTGGTTTGAGAAGCGGTGCTACGAAGCGACGGAGCGAGACTTCTACGGCGAGCGCATGTTCTCCCAGGGCAGCTTCACGGGGACGCCGGTCTTCGTCCCGACCCGCACGCCGGCCGACCTCCGGGACGAGGCCTTCGGCCACCTTGCGTTGCCCACCCCGACCGTGGCGATGAGCCCGCCCGCCGACCAGGCCGTCCAGTTCCCGACCTGGCTCTGGGTCAACGACGACTGGACGGCCCGGTCCTCCACCGTCTCCGTTCCCGGAGTCACCGTGGTGGTGACCGCCACGCCCGAACGCACCGTCTGGGACACCGGCGACGGAGCGATCGTCGTCTGCGCCGGGCCGGGCCGCCGCTACGACCTCTCGCTCCCCGACGAGGCGCAACAGACGGACTGCTCCCACACCTACACCCGCACCGGCGACTACCAGGTCAGCGCCCGCGTCGACTGGCACGTCACCTGGACAGTCGACGGCGCCCCCGGCGGCGGCGACCTCGGCGTCGTCTCGCGCTCGACCCCGCCAATCGCGGTGCGGGTGGCAGAGATCCAAGCCCTCAACAGCCATCCCCGGAGGTAACCGGTGGCCACCACCTCTGCGCCCCTCACCCGCGCCCGCAACCACGTCAACCATCCGCCGTCCCCGCCGCTCGGTCCGCCGTCGCTCCTGCGGGCAGCGGCGAGGAACCGCGGCCGGCTCGCCCTCGGCGTGTTCCTCGTCGCGGTTTTCAGCCTGCTGGCGGTCACCCTCGTCTCCGGCAGTGGCGACCGCCGGGCGGTCCTCGCTCTCCGCAACGCCGTGGCCGTCGGGACGCCGATCCAAGCCGGCGACCTCACCGTCGTTCGCGTCTCCGCCGACCCGGGCCTGCGCGTCGTCCCGGCCTCCGAACGGGCCAAGATCGTCGGCCGGCTGGCCGGCGTGGCGCTCGCCCCCGGGACGCTGCTGTCCCCGACCCAGCTCGGCGGAAGCCCGGAATTGGCCGCTGGCCGAGCGGTCGTCGGGCTGGCTCTCAAGCCGGGTCAGTACCCACCCGACCTCCGGCCGGGCGACTCCGTGCTCGTCGTCATCACCCCGGCGGCCATGGCCGTGCAGCCGGCGGACGGATCAGCGGGCGACCTGCCCGTCCTGCGGTCGAAGGTCACGTCGGTCCAGCCTCGAGGCCCCGCCGACCCGGCGGAGATCGTGTCCGTCGAGATTCCCGAACAGAACGTCTCGGCGGTGATCGCCGCCGCCTCCGCCGGCCGGACCAGCCTGGCCCGCACCGGGACGGCGCCGTGAGTCTCGTCGTCCTGCTCAGCGCCAAGGGCTCGCCAGGCGTGACGACCGCCGCCGTCGCGCTCGCCGCCGGTTGGCCTGCTGACCGGTCCGCCGTCGTCGTCGAAGCCGACGTGGCGGGCGGTGACCTCGCCGCCACGTGCGGGCTGGCGATCGACCCGGGGCTCGGCTCGCTCGCCTCCGCCGGCCGGCACGGCTTCGACAGCGACACCCTCCTGGCCCACAGCCAGATCCTCCCCTGCGGGATCCGGGCGGTGGTCGGTCCGCCGTCGGACAGTGAGGCGGCCGCTGCGCTCGAGGCGCTCCGGACGAACCTCGAGCCGGCACTGGCGTCGAGCCCCATCGACGTGCTCGCCGACTGCGGCCGGTTCTCCTCGGACGAGACGCTCGAGACGCTCCTCGCTCACGCCGACCTGGGCCTCATCGTCACGCGCCCGACCCTGGCCGGTGTCGAACATGTCGCCGCCCGCCTCACCGTCATCCGCTCGATGACGCCGCACGTGGAACTGCTCCTCGTCGGCGAACGGCCCTATCCGCCCGCCGAGGTCGCGGAAACGCTCGGCTGCCAGGTGGCAGGAGTCGTCCCCGACGACGCCAGAGGAGCGCAGAGCCTCTTCTCCCCCGGAGGGGTCAACTCGTGGTGGGGCGCACGCTCAGCGCTGGTGCGCAGCGCACGGAGCATTGCCGATGGGCTCGCCTCTCGGCTGCCCAACAGCCCGACCATTCCCGCCGAGCCGCCGGCTCCGCGCATCCCACCGGCTCCCGCCGAGCCGATGCGGGTCGCCGCGACCGCCCGATCGATCACCGGGAGGCGGCCGTGACCGACGACCTGGTGACCCGCCTGCGGGCCGAGGTGGCCGAGGAACTCGCCGCCCGAGCCAAGGCCTCCGCCTCGGCTGGTCAGCCTCCGCTCGGGGCGCTCGACCAGGAGCTGCTCGGCCAACAGCTCGTCAACGACGCCCTCGAGCGTCACGCCCGCCGCTCGCTCTCCGCCGGCCAACCCGTCCTCACCCGAACGGAGGAGGAGGCGGTGGCGCAGGCGGTCCTCGACCGGCTGTTCGCCCTCGGACGACTCCAGCGACTCCTCGAGGACCCGACCCTCGAGAACATCAACGCCAACGGCTGTGATGTCGTCTGGCTCGAAGACGCCGACGGGAAGAAGTTCCCCGGCCCTCCGCTGGCCGACTCCGATGAAGAGTTCATCGAGATGATCCGGGAACTGGCCCGGCGTGAAGGTCTCTCCGAGCGGCTGTTCGACCCGGCGCACCCGATCCTCGACCTCCCCCTGTCCGACGGCAGCCGGCTCAGTGCCACCGCCTGGATCTGCCCGCGGCCGTGCCTGTCGATCCGGCTCCACCGCTACCCGAAGGTCGACCTCGACGACCTTGTCGGCCTCGGCACCATCGACCGCTGCCTCCGCGAGTTCCTCGGGGCCGCGGTGCGTGGCCGCTTCCAAATGCTCGTCGCCGGGGAGACGGGGTCGGGCAAGACCACGATGCTGCGGGCCTTGGCGGCCGAGATCCCCGCGGAGGAGCGCATCATCACGATCGAGACGGAACTCGAGCTCGGCCTCGACCGCCTCCCGGAGCGCCACCCCGATTGCGTGGCCTACGAGGCCCGGCCGGCCAACGTCGAAGGTGCCGGTGAAATCACGGCCGCCGACCTCGTCCGGGCCAGCCTCCGGATGAACCCGGCCAGGGTCATCGTCGGCGAGGTCCGGGGGGCGGAGACCGTTCCCATGCTCAACGCCATGAGCCAGGGCAACGAGGGCAGCCTCTGCACGCTCCACGCCGACTCCGCCGAGACCGTCTTCCCCCGCCTGGCCGCCTACGCCCTGCAGGCCCCGGAGCGGACGCCGATCGAGGCCACGAACCGGATCGCGGCCCACGCCATCGACTTCATCGTCTTCATGGTCCGACGCGGCACACGGCGATTCGTGTCCTGCATCCACGAGGTCTCGCACTGCGACGGGATGGGAGTGGTCACCAACGAGATCTTCCGGCCCCGACCGGACGGACGGGCGGTGCCGGTCCCGGGTGTGCCCATCACGCATCGGCGCGTCGAGCGGCTGACGGCCCACGGCTTCGACCTCTCCTGGTTCACCCGTCCCGAAGGGTGGTGGGAATGATCCCCCTCGCGGTGCTGCTCGTCGCCGGAGTCGGTTTCGGTGCCTTCCTCGTCATCACGGCGTTGACGACTCAGCCCCCCGCGGTCGAGTCCGGTTGGCCCGAGGGCCCGCCCGGCCGGCGGGCAACCGCACGGTTCCGTACGGCCGGAATCGGCCGGCGGGCCGCCTTCGCCGCCGCCGGGGCCATGACACTCGGCCTGCTGACGCGCTGGCCGGTTGCGGCGCTGTCGGGAGGCGTCCTCGGCTGGTTCGGCATCGACCTCGTGGGCCAGAAAGAAGCTCGGCAGGCGGCCCTCGAACGGAGCGAAGCCGTCGCCTCCTGGGCGGAGATGCTGCGCGACACCCTCGCCGGCGCCCACGGTCTCGAGCAGGCCATCATGACCACCGCCGCTGTCGCCCCCGCCGCCATCCGCGACGATCTCCTCCTCCTGACCGCACGCCTGCCGTCCGAGCCGCTGCCCAGCGCACTGCGCCGCCTCGCCGACCAACTTGCCGACCCCACGGCCGATCTCGTGGTCGCTGCGCTCGTCATCGCCGCCGAAGGGTCGCCGCGTGACCTCGGCGTCCTCCTGGGGTCGCTGGCCGAAGCCGCCCGCGACGAAGCCGCCATGCGGCGCCGCGTCGAAGCCACACGGGCCCGGGCCCGCACCACCGTCCAGATCGTCACCGGCCTTACCGCCATCCTGGCCGCCGGACTGCTCGTCTTCAGCGGCGGCTACCTCGAACCCTTCGGCGCCCCGCTGGGCCAGGTGGTCCTGGCGTTCGTCGCCGCGCTGTTCGGCCTTTCACTGTGGTGGCTCGCACGCATGGCCAACTATCAAGGCCCAGAGCGATTCCTGACCGCCGCACCGGGAACAGGAGCGCCGCGATGACCGCTGCCCTCCTCCTCGGAGCCGGCATCGGCCTCGGCGTCGTCCTCATCATCGGCGCCTTGGTCCCGGCCCGGCCGTCACTGGCCACCGCCTCGGCCCGTCTGCACCGCGCGGCTCCGGCGTGGGAGCGAGACATCGCCCCGGCCCAGAGCGCCACCGGTCGTTGGACGGGGCGCGTGGCACAAGCCCTCGGGCTCCCCAACCGCTTCGGTCCCTCCGTGCGCTGCGACCTGCGCATCACCGGTCGCTCCATCGACGACCACGTCACCGCCACAGTCGCCACCGCGATCGGCGGCGCCGCCTTCGTCCCGGCGATGGCCGCGCTGATGTGGATCGGCGGCGTGGGCCTCCCGGTGGTGGTGCCGGCCACCGCCGCGCTGCTTGGCGCCGCCCTGGGGGGCTGGGTCCCGACACTGTCGCTGCGTTCTCTGGCTGCCGAGCGGCGACGTTCATTCCGCCATGCGCTGTCGTCGTTCCTCGACCTCGTGGCCGTGACGCTCGCCAGTGGCGCCGGCGTCGAGTCGGCCCTTGCCCGCAGCGCTGCGTGTAGCCAGGGCTGGGCCTTCGGCGAGATCGGTCAGGCCCTCGTCGCTGGCCGCCTCCGCGGCGAAACGCCGTGGGCTGCGCTCGACCGACTCGGCACCGAACTCGGCGTTGCCGAACTGCGTGAACTGGCCGCCAGCGTGGCCCTCGCCGGCGAGGACGGCGCCCGGGTCCGCGCCTCGGTCGCCGCCCGGGCCCGGTCGCTTCGTATCCGGGGCCTCACCGAAAGCGAAGCCGAGGCGCAGGCGTCGACCGAGCGCATGTCGCTCCCCATCGTGCTGCTCATGGCCGGATTCATGGTCTTCGTCATCTATCCCGCGCTGTCCCGAATCGTCACTTCGATCTGAACCATCACCAGGAGGAACCCAATGCCGGAACTCGCCTACCTGCGGACCCTCATCAGCCTGCTGCGCGACCGCCTGGACGCTCACGATCCCGAACAGGGCAGCTACACGACCGAGATGGTCGTGGCGACCGCCATCATCGTCGGGCTGACGATCGCCGTCGGAGCCATCATCGTCGACCGGGTCATCGCCAAAGCCAACAGCATCCCGCTCAACTAAGCGAAGAGCCCGGTGATGCCAATGTAGGGCGGCAGAAATGATGGCGCTTCGGCGGCCTATTTGGCGCCTGAGTGGCGCTTCGGCCGTCTACGTGGCGCCCGTCAGCAGCGCTGAATCCCATGGTTGTGATTCGTGGGCCGT
>Ga0070741_10001862_pt1 | contig 60358 bp, 55 predicted proteins | sample Coa_R1_4_FD_66440 | JGI IMG/M metagenome (GOLD analysis project Ga0070741, IMG submission 66440) | Surface soil microbial communities from Centralia Pennsylvania, which are recovering from an underground coalmine fire - Coalmine... | ecosystem: Environmental > Terrestrial > Soil > Unclassified ...
TTTATGACATGTGCAAGGCGCTGGACAAAGGCATTACTATCGAGCGAGTTCAGCTGGAACGAAAGTCGGGCGGCAAGAGCGGAGAATATTCCCGCGGGCAAGCCAAAACGAGAGGCCGATAGGAAAGCATGGTTTCCAACATCCGCGTCCTGGTAGTGGACGACAACCCGATGATCGTTGGTCTGCTCAAGCAGGCGGTGTCGGCGCATGCTGCCGTCGAGGCATTCTCGAATTCGGCCGAAGCTTTGCTGCGCATCGTCGAACAGGCTCCCGATCTCGTTATCTCCGATTTCCATATGCCCGGCTTAAATGGAAAGCAGCTGATCGAGAAGGTGCGTACGCGGCCACAGACCGCCCGGCTGCCCGCAATCCTGATCGGCACACGCAGTGAGATCAACGAGCAACTACGCTCCATGCAGGATCAGCTGGAAGATCTAATTGAAAAGCCATTTCTCGTAAAGGAAGTTTCGGCGCGATTCAAACGCGTTGTCGACAAAATCTCCCTTGAGAAGATGGCGCGTGCGGCGCCGGGTGAGTCGGTCGTGCGCGGCAATCTCCAGCAGATGAGTACGATGGACCTGTTCCAATCCCTGGAGCTGGGACATAAGAACTGTCGCCTCTCTCTGAGCAACAAGAACGAGCGTTGCGATTTGTATTTCATCGACGGCCAAATCAATCATGCGGTCTATGGCAAGCTGCGTGGTGACGATGCCGTCTTCAAAGTCCTTGCCTGGACCGAAGGCCAATTCGAGATTGACTTTACGGGCAGCAGCAACGAGCAGAGCACCACGCGTTCTACCCAGGGCTTGCTCATGGAAGGTCTGCGCCTGCTCGATGAGTCCAACCGTGACGCCGAAGAGAACGTTCTCGACGCGTGAAGATTACCGCCGCCATCCTTACCGTCAGCGACTCCTGCGATAAAGGTCTTCGGCAGGACGCTTCTGGTCCGCGGCTCCGTGTTCTGTTGGCCGACGCCGGCTTCGAGGTGAAGACCACAAGGATTGTTCCTGACGAGGTTGAACGGATCGCCTCGACGTTGCGAGAACTCTCCAATGAAGCTCGCTTTATCGTTACCACCGGCGGCACCGGCATTGCGACGCGAGACGTGACTCCCGAAGCCACACGCGCGGTCTGCGAGCGAGTAATCGATGGCATTGCCGAACTGATGCGGCACGAAGGAATGAAACACACGTCATTTGCTGCACTTTCTCGCGGCGTTTGTGCCACTTTAGGAAAGTCTCTGGTTCTGAATTTGCCTGGCAGTCCCGCAGGGGCGGAGCAGTCGCTCAAAACAGTTCTGCCGCTGGTCTCTCACGCCCTTGATCTACTCGCAGGCAAAACCGAGCACTCTGGAGCACACCAACAACAGAACCGTCGGCGGTAGCCGCTGGGTCGGAGACGACCGAATGGGCAGCTCCGATGTGAGGAGGCCGTCCAGAAGTGCACCCGGCCGGAAACGCACCTGAACTCGCGTTCTAAATCGGCACTACAGTCCGCTTTACAATAAAAGTTCTCCTCATTTTGAACACGATTAAGCACATCCTCTCCCGCTACACGCATTTCATCTGGTCGGTGCTTCAGCCGCTCGGGTCATGGGGCATTTTCGTTGTGGCGATCCTCGATTCCGCAGCTTTCGGAATTCCGCTCGATCCCGTGGTCGCGGGCTATGTCTACGCTCATCCTCTGAAAATCTGGCTATACGTGTTCATGGCGTCGGCGGGATCGGCAGTAGGCAGCCTTATTCCGTATGTAATCGGCAGAGCAGGTGGGGAGCTGTTGCTGCTCAGGCGAATCGACCGCAAAAGCTTCGAGCGGATGCGCGACCGCTTCGAGAATCAAGAATTCTTTGCCATGATGATTCCGGCGATGCTTCCTCCACCAACGCCATTCAAGCTGTTCCTGCTTGGGGCGGGCGTGTTCGAGATGCGTCCATACCTGTTCCTGCTCTCGATTTTCGCCGGACGCGTAATCAGATTTCTAATTCTTGGATTCCTGGTGGTGAAATTCGGTCCGGGAATCGTAAGCCTCGTTTCAGCGGTAATGGCAAAGCATCTCGGCTGGGTTTTTGTCGGATTAGCTGTGCTGATTGCGGTTGTTCTGTCGCACATGCAGTTCCGCAAATCGCGAGCCATCAAGAAAGAAGAGCCACCTGAAGCCGCGTGAGTAGATGTATAGTGAATGTCGACCCTTAACGCAGATGCGATCATCACCGTTGCTGCGATTCGTAATCACGGCGCTGGTTCTGAGCTTGGCTTGTCTGTTTCTCGGCTGCACGCGCAAAATTCCCAATCAAATCACATCGCAAGAGATGGACTTGTATCGCGAATGGTTGAAACAGCGCTTTGCCGACAAAGCTCCCGAGCACCTCTATCTTGACGATCAGACGTTCGTATTCGATCCGCTGCGCCAGGAGGGGTGCAGAGGCTTGCACAAGAGCGACGGTGTTTCGAATGCGCTGATGCGTGAACTGCACAAGCTCGGCAACGCCGATTACGAGGTTGACGTTTCTCCGGCATCCATGAAGCTTCCCTGGACCTATCAGGTTCTGAACGTGAGACATCTGCCGAGCGCCACTGAGCGACTGCACATGATCTCGTTTTCGCGTGTGGCCTTTGACCGAGGTGGAACGGAAGCGTTGTTCGCAGTTAATGATCTATGCGGAGCGCAATGCGGCGCGGGCCAGGCGATATCGGCAAAAAAAGAGAATGGCGCGTGGAAGTTCAAGGATTCCACTGCGTGTTCCTGGAAATACTGAACAAGCTTCCTTAAGCCGGGAGCAACATGCCTTTTTCCAGGTGCCGCGTCGTGTGCGCGTAGGCGGCAGCGTTAGGATCGTGCGTTACCATCACAATCGTCTTGCCGAATTCTTCGTTCAGCCGCTTCATGATTTCGAGCACCTCGGCCGCCGAGTGACTGTCGAGATCTCCCGTCGGCTCGTCCGCCAGGAGCAATGTGGGATCAGTAACGATCGCGCGCGCGATGGCAACGCGCTGCTCCTGTCCACCAGAGAGTTGCTTGGGCAAATGATGCACGCGGTCGCCCAGGCCGACCAGCGTGAGCGCCGTCATCACATGATCGCGCCGTTCACTCTTGTTCAGCTTCGTTAATAAGAGCGGTAACTCGACATTTTCGAATGCAGTGAGAACGGGAATGAGATTGAAAGTCTGGAAAATGTAGCCAATGTGTCGATTGCGCCATTCAGCGATCTTCTTATCGCCATAGCGAAAGACATTGTCGCCCTGCACCAGCAGCTCTCCCGAAGTGGGACGATCGATGGCCGCGATCATGTTCAGCAGCGTAGTCTTGCCCGAACCGGATGGCCCCATCAGCGCCAGGAATTCCTTTTCCCCGATCTCGATGGAGACATCGTCCAGCGCCTTTACTTCAAAACTATCGCGTGTGAAGACTTTGCTAACGTGATTGGCCTGCACCAGTTTGATCGCTACCGGCGCGCTTTTCATTTCCACTGTTTGAGGCATGATCTTGACCGTCCTTACGTCCCAAAGATTTTGAGGGATTTCGCGATTGGGTGATTTCGTGATTTCGCGATTGGATCAAGACCCCGGGGGGGTGGTCGCGAATATTCAAGTCACGAATCGCGCAATCAGGAAATCAACAAATCACGAAAACTCCTTGTCACTGCTTAATCCGAATCTTGTCGCCATCTTTCAAATCCGACGGAGCATTGATAATGACGTCTTCCCCGCCGGTGAGTCCTTCCACAAGATCACCGTCGCTGCGCTGCGCAATGAGTTTCACCTCACGCTGCACTGCGCGGCCGTTGAACGCAATCAGGACAACCCGCTTGCCGCCGGCATCGCGAAGCGCGCTGCCCGGCACCACGGCTCCGGATGAAACTGTTTGCTTCGCTCCGGGCTTCTGGTCGGAAAGAAAGCGCACGTTGGCGTTTTCCTCGGGACGCAGATAGTCATCAGGATTGAGGACCTTCACCTTTACTTGAACCGTCGCCTTTTGCCGGTTCGCCATCGGCGCGATCTCGTTGATCACACCTTTGTACTCGCGATCGGGATAGGCATCGGTCGAGAGCACCGCTTTCTGCGTTGGACTGAGCTTGGCGAAATCGTTCTGGCTGATGTCGAGTTCGACCTGCAGATCGGTCAGGTCAGCCAGCGTGACGACCGATCCGCGAGGCCCGCCGGTGTCTGCTCCAGACGCGAATTGCGCCGTCACGAGCTCGCCTTTTTCCGCGGTACGTTCGAGGATCGTTCCCGTTACGGGAGCACGAATCTCAGTTGCTTCGAGTTGCGATTGGGCGTAAGCGAGCTGACCTTTCGCCTGCTCCAGAGCGCCGCGGGCGTTCTCAATTTCTTCCTGGCGCGGGCCGATCTCTGACAACTTGTAAACCTTTTCCAGCGATTGCTCGTGCTGGAGCGCGGCATCGTACTTCGCCTGCGCGTCGTCGAGTTGCTGGCGGGAGAAGACTCCTTGCGCGACCAGAGGGCGTGTGCGATCGAGTGTCGATTTGGCATCGGCCAGGCTCGCCCGCGCCTCGTCCAGATTGGCACTCGCTTGTTCGATCTCCTCCGGACGCGAGCCGTGCTCCAACTGATCGAGTCTGGCTTTGGCCATATCCACGGCGCCTCGGGCTTGCTCGACTTGTGCACGGAATTCCTGATCTTCCAGTTTGACGAGAACCTGTCCAGCCTTGACTTTGTCTCCCTTTTCAACGCCGATCCAGGCGATGCGTCCGGTGACTTTCGAATTTACGCTGATCGTGTGGTGCGCGACGATGTATCCCGCGGCCTGCAGAACCGTTTCTCCACTCGAGGCAGAGCTGATCGTTGCCGCCCGCACCGTCTGCACTTCCGGAACGGAATCTGAGAACAGGCGCACGGCCAAAACGATGACGCCAAGCAGCACGATGGCCGCAATGCCCCCGATGATGAACCGCTTAGACCATTTCGGGTCTTCAGGTTCTTTTTGCGAGCGATCAATCCGCAAGCTATGCAGATCGCCGTATTTAGCTTCGAGTGCCATAAAAGTTTCAGTACCGCTGCTGGCAGGCGGTGGGGCAGCTGTGTCTTTGCGGCTGCGTTTATAAAGAGTTCCAGCCATCATCGTTTATACCGGCGCGGTTCCGCTAATCTCTCAATGCGGCCAGAATCTCTCGTCTGGACGCGTGCCAGGCCGGTGCGATTCCACCGAACAGTCCCATGCTCATCGCGAAGGCAATTGCAACCAGCATGACTCCAAGCGTGATGCGGACGCTGAACACAGTTTCGCTAAAGGTCATCGCGTTCCCCGTTCCGGTCGTCAGGCCGTTAAACGGCATCATGAGAATCAGTCCGACAATGGCGCCAAGCAAAGCCAGCAACACCGACTCGATGACGAACGAAGTAATGATGCTCGGACGGGAGAAGCCGAGAATGCGCAGCGTCGCGATTTCGCGGCTGCGATAGGCGACTGCCGCGTACATCGTATTCATTGCAGCAAAGCAGGATCCCACGGCCATGACGATCGCCACAACTATTCCCACGAACTTTATCGGCGCGCCCGATTTGGTCTGCTCGGCGTAATAATCGGTCTCTTTATACGCATCGAGCGCGAGGCGCTGATCATCGTTCATGCGATTCTTGAGCGCCTGTGCGCTTACCGGATCCGTCGCGTGCACCAGCACCGACGAGAACGCGGCGCTGCGGTCGAAATCTGATCCCATCTGGTTTACGTCGGCCCAAATTTCTGAGCTGGCCGCAGTTTCACCAGCATCAAATACGCCGACGACCTTCCATTTGCCTTTCCCGAAAAAGAGTTCGTCGCCGATTCCGGTGTTGCGGAAGCGGTCATGGATGGACTTGCTGACTACGATCTCGCGTTGTCCTGTATTGAACCAGCGACCCTCGACGAGCTTGATCTTCGGACGCAGTTCAAATCCCAGCGGCGACATGCCGCGCACGGTTACGTTCGTCTCGCCGGTTCCATCCTTGCGGGGGATCACGATCACTACGACATCTTCGCCAGACGCCAGCGGCTCACCGGAATTGTCTTTGGCGATTCCAGGAAGATACTTGATCGTCTGGTAAGCGTCGCGATCAACGCCGCTCTGCAGCTCCGTCTGCGACGCCTTACGAATCACAAGCACGTTCAGTGGATCGCCGCTGCTGACGAATGCCTTATTTAGTCCAGCAAGCAATGCCATGATGAATACCGCCACAGCGACCGTGAGTGCAATGCCGAGAGCCGTCATCATGGTTGCACCGAGCCGGAGACGAAGATTGCGGATGTTGTAAGTGATGGGAATGGCCATGCTCGTCTCCTATCCAATATGCCGCAGGCCGTCGACGATGTTGCGTCGCGAGGCTTGATATGAGGGGAATACCGCGCTCAAAAATCCAACCAGAGCCGCAACCCCCAAAGCCGCCAGATATGTTGGCGTATTCACTTTGAATCCGGTAAAGAACGTCCCGTTCGGCAGCTTGGAGGCGGCGATCATCAACAAAGTGGCCGCGCTCGCTCCCAGAAATCCTCCGAACAGTGAAATCGTGATCGCCTCTCCTACATAAAGCGACAGGATTGTTCCGCGTGTGAATCCCAGCGTCTTCAGCACCGCGACTTCTCGCGTTCGTTCGCGAATCGTCATCGCCATCGTGTTGCCTGAGACGAGCAGAATGGCGAATACCACCGCTCCACAGATACTCAGGATGAACAACTTCACGTTCCCAAGCTGGGCGACGAAACTGAGTGTGAATCCTTTTTCCGTTTCCGTCTTGGTCGGCTGCGGCGAATTCTCGAACATCGCGTCAATAGCTTTGGAAACCGTCGTTACGTGCTCCCCTGAATCCACGAGCGTGTAGAAAGTACCGGTTTGGCCCTGCACACGCGGTAGAGCCTGGTTCACGTACTCGGTGCTGAAAAGCATCGCGTCAAACGGATTGTCGGTGTCGTAGATAGCGCGAATGTTCAGCTCGAGATTGATTGGGAAGATCGTTCCCTGAATGATGACTTTGTCGCCGAGCTTCCAACCGTGCTTCTCGGCGAGCTGGCGATTCACCGCCGCTCCTGCACGATCATGCTGAAATGCGGCAAGCTGATCCGGCGCGACTTGGTCTTCTTTGATGATCTCGAAGATCTCGTTGGGATCGACGCCGAACTGCGCAAATTGGTTCTCGGGCTTCTGATCTTTGTAGATTCCGCCAAACCAATTCCAAGGGCTTACGTGGACGACGCCCGGAATTGTCCGAATCTTCTCGCGGTAGTACGACGGCAGCCAAAAAACCAGCGAGACCTTGTGCCGCGTTATGAGCCGGAGAGCCGATTCCGGCGGCCCCTGGTCAAGATAGAAGCCGCGATAGACGCTCATCAGCAGCGTCAGGAGCAAAAGCGAAAAGCCTATGCTGATCGCTGTAATAAAGCTCCGGCGGCGATTGCGAAAGGCATTCTTGGTGGCGAAGCGGCCCAGCGTCATGCGTTCTCTCCGTGGCTGTGGCTGATTTGTGAGCCTGATTGAATGACTGGCATTTTAACCAGAGATCTCCTTAGCTTCTTGTAAAAATACGCAGCAGAGAAGAAGACGTTCCATTCAGGGCGGAGGAATTTCATCTTTTTTTGTTGCTACAGCATTTTGTTAGTACGCCAAACAGCAATCCTCAGATCAGAGCTCACTGAATCCGTTGCAGGGGTGATGCGCAACCTATGTTGTTGATTTTGCTGACATGTCAAGGCCCGGTAAGACTCGGCGCCGCGCTGCTATTCGGTGCGAATAAGCGGCTGTTAGACTTTTTCTAGCTTGTCTGCGAAGCCACAACCCGAGGCGCGGCCGCACATTTTCCTGATCGACGCGATGTCGTTCATCTTTCGCGCCTACCATGCCATGCAGCGGCAGCGTCCCATGTCCACGCGCACCGGCATTCCCACGGCGGCGACGTTTGTCTTCGTGAACATGCTTAACAAGCTGCGCGCGGACTTCAGCCCGCAGTATCTAGCGGCAGTATTTGATGTCGCGGCGCCCACGTTTCGTGACGAGCAGGCGAAGGCGATCTCATCGGTCAAGCGTTTCGATAGCAAGACGCAGACGTATCAGGAAGTCGCCTATGGTGGGTACAAGGCGAACCGGACCGAGATGCCGCACGATCTCGCGCAACAATTGCCATACATCCGGCGAGCGCTCGATGCCTACCGAATTCCCATTCTGGAGCAGGCCGGATTCGAAGCTGACGACGTAATCGGTACGCTGGCGCACAAGGCTGTCGGCGCTGGCTATCCCGTATATATCGTCTCCAGCGACAAAGACATGCTGCAGCTCGTGGGCAACGACATCTGCGTGCTCAATCCCACAAAGGACAACCTGATCTGCGATGCCGCCAAAGTCGAGGAGATCCTGGGCGTGCCGCCACAGCAGGTAATCGATGTAATGGCATTGCGCGGCGATTCCATCGACAACATCCCCGGCGCTCCGGGAATTGGCGACAAGGGCTCGGTCGAGCTGATCAAGCGCTTTGGTTCGGTCGAAAACGCGCTCGATCACGCCGATGAAGTCGAGCGCAAGACATATCGCGAGTCGCTCCTCAACAATCGCAATGTCGTCCTGCGCAGTAAAGAGCTGGTCACGATCGATACGAATGTCCCCGTCCGCCTGAACCTCGAAACCATGCGCGCGCAGGAGCCGGATTATGAAGCCTGCCGCGAGTTGTTCAGCGAACTGGAATTCACGACGCTACTGAAGGATTTTGTACGAACTACGGATGCCAGCACCGTCGAATACGGCGAGCTCAAGAGCGAGCAACAACTTCAGAAGCTGCTCAAGAACGCAAAGAAGAGCGGAGTCGCGCTGGCGATCTGCGCTCCCACTGCTGCTCCAGGAGCTACCGAGCCGAGCGCTGAAGACGAACCTGAGCTTCCGCTGCTGAATATCAAGCAGCAAGGCTGCGATCCTATAGAAATCGGCATTTCTGTTGAAGAGAATTCCGGGCTCAACACGCGGTTGATCGACAATGCCCTTTCCAAGAGCGTCGACGAGATGCTCGCTGACGCGTCGATTCCCAAAACGATACACGATTCCAAGTCTGCGCTCCGACTGCTTGCTGGAAGAGAAGCAACATTGGCCGGAGTTCGCGACGACGTAATGCTCTTTTCCTATCTGCTGAATCCTACTTACAGCAGCCACACGCTCCCGGAAGTCGCGTTGCGACGCTTCAATCTGCAGCTTGCAGGCACGACGCCCGAAGCTGCCGACGTAACCCTGCGCCTCGGGCGCGCCCTGCGCAAGGAAGTCGAAGACGAAAGCGGGCTGATCAACGTTTACGACACCATTGACCTGCCGCTGATGCCGGTACTGGCGCGTATGGAGATGGCGGGAGTAAAGATCGACACAGCAGCGCTGGGCGACATGTCGGTCGAGCTGGAAAAACAGTGCGACGCTCGCGCAAAAGAGATCCACGCCATCGCCGGCATGGAATTCAACGTCAACTCTCCTCGCCAGCTCGGTGATGTGCTCTTCAACAAACTCGGTCTGCCAAAGCCGGTGAAGTATGGCAAAGGCAAAACCATTTCGACTGCGGTGGACGTACTTGAAGATTTGGCGGTCGAGCACGAAATCGCGCGCAAGGTGCTGGATTTTCGCCAGCTTTCGAAGCTGAAATCCACCTATGTCGATTCGCTGCCGACACTGGTCGATTCGCGCACAGTACGTGTACACACCACGTTCAATCCTGCAGGAACGGCGACCGGACGGCTGTCATCGACGAATCCCAATCTGCAAAACATCCCGATACGTACCGAATTAGGACGCAAAATCCGCTCGGCCTTCATCGCAGAACCTGGAAACGTTTTGCTGTCGGCCGACTACTCACAGATCGAGCTGCGATTGCTCGCGCATTTCTCGGAAGATCCGTTGCTGGTCGAAGCCTATCGCCGTGAAGAGGACATTCATCAGCTCACAGCCAGCGAGGTCTTCGGGGTGCCTCCCATGCTGATCACGGCCGAGCATCGCAGTCGAGCGAAGGCCGTCAATTTCGGCATTGTGTACGGCATTTCCCCTTTTGGGCTCGCGGCTCAGCTTGGCATCGAGCAGAAGGAAGCCAGGAAGTACATTGATACTTATTTCGACCGCTACAAAGGCGTGCGCGTATTCATCGAGCGCGTGCTCGAAGACACGCGGCGCGAGCAGCGCGTGCGCACGCTCTTTGGTCGGATCCGTCCCATTCCCGACATCAACAGCAAGAACGCCAATATGCGCGGCTTTGCCGAGCGCACTGCCGTAAACACGCCGCTGCAAGGCACGGCTGCCGATGTGATCAAGCTGGCAATGATTAAAATCGACGCCGACATCACCCGCCGCAAGCTGCGTTCGCGCATGACGCTTCAGGTGCACGACGAGCTGGTCTTCGAAGTTCCGGAAAAGGAAGTCGAGATCATGCGTGAGCTGGTATGCGAGCACATGCAGAACGTCTATCCCTTCAAGGTGCCGTTGATGGTGGATATTGGCGTAGGGCAGAACTGGCGTGACCTGGAATAATAGTTCCGATACACGGCAGAACCGCCGGCGGTAGCCGGTGGGGCGGCCGCTTGGGGTTGCGGCTGCTCCTTGAATTCTGCCCAATTACAACGTACGTGACGGGAGCTGGCCATCCGGCCATCTCCCGCCCACCGGCTACCGCCGGCGGTTCTGTTACCGCTTCAGCCGCCTAAGAACAGTCTGCGCCTCTGGAATTTTCAACAGCGACGTAATCCCAAAATAGAACAACCCATACGGAAGGAGAATGGCAACGGCCATCAGACGCGGGCGGTGGTAACCGATTCCCAATTTGATGGCCCATGCTCCCGCTGCCGAAATCGCAGCCGCAATCCAGAGCTTGGCGAGGAAGGCGCTCGCTGGCTGCACAGCCCCGATACGTTGATGAAGCTTCCAGCGAAGGAGAAGGAACTCGACCCAGCCCGCGATTCCTGCGGAGGCGGTGAGTCCAGCCACACCCCAGCTTCGATCGATGCCGATCATCTGCGGTAGGCGGAGCGCGCAGAAGAGTCCCAAAGCGGTGGTGAGTCCCACGCGGATCATGGCAAAGCGCAGCGGCGTGCGCGTGTCGCGAAGAGCGTAGTAGGTCGAAGAATAAAGTCGTCCCAGCGACGATGCCAATAATCCGATCGCCGATCCGGCGAGTACTGCCCAAACATAGATTGCGTCTGAATGCTTGAATCGCCCGCTTTGATAAATCGCGGCCGACACTATGTCCCCCAGTGCGAGAAAAGCCATCGCGGAAGGAATAACGAGAAAGGCGATCTGCCTCAGTGCTCTTCCTAATCTGGTTCGAAGCTGCGCGGCGATCTCGCTCTCATTTCCAAGCGCACCCGACATCGTCGGTAGCTCAGCGGCCGAGACGCTCATGCCAAAGAGGCTTATCGGCAGCGTGTATAAGACTTGTGCATATCCAAAATGGGCCACAGCGCCGGTCGGCAGCAGAGTCGCAATCATCGAATCGATGTAAGCGCTCAACTGCACCACACCTCGACTGACGAGCACGGGGAAGAAATTGTGAATCACCTCGCGCACTGAGGCCAGCTTCAATCCAAGCTGGACTCTCAGTCGGCGGACCAGACGCAGCGTGACCGGCAGTTGCACGCCAAATTGCAATCCGCTGCCGATGACCGATCCCCAGGCTGTGATTACGGCGAGTGAATCCTCCGAATGGGAACGCCCAAAGCCGATCATGGTGCCGATCATCACGGCGTTCCACGCGACTGGCGCAGCATAGGAGAGAAAGAATTTGCGGTGACTGTTCAGGATTCCCAGACACCAGGCTGACATCACCAGCAGTCCCGCTCCGGGAAAAAAGATTCGCACCAGTCGAATTGTGAGTTCGCGTTTCGCACCGTGGAACCCAGGTGCGATCGCATCGATGATGTACGGCGTGGCGAGCACGCCTATGAGCACAAGAACGGATGTTACGAGCGCGAGTAAGCCGGCGATCGCATCGGCCAAATCGCTCGCCTGCTCTTCTTCTCCCATCGCGCGCAGGCGCGCATAGACCGGAATGAACGATGCCGACAGGACTCCTTCACCGAACAGGTTCTGCAGGACGTTTGGAATTCGCACCGCTGCGCGGAACACATCTGCGGCGTCGGAACTGCCGAAGTAGTGCGCGAAAACCGTTTCTCGAAACAGTCCAGCGAGACGGCTCAGGAATATTCCCGCCGCAACCAGAGTCGCCGAGCGTCCGAGGCTCTCGGATGGTTTGGCCACGGGCGGACTCTCGGTGGAAGGCGGCATGAATAGTCCCGCAGCCAATCTAGCATCTGCTGAGGTGGCAAAGTCGCTTCGGAGCTTCCTTTATAATTACGAGTCTTTGAACATCCGGGTCCTGCGCGTGGACCGACCTCTGGAGCGTGCGATGGCTGTTTCCGTTATGGCGGGCAATCCGGCACTGCGAGACATTCACACACAATTGAAGAACCGCATGGACAAGGCGGTCGGTGACTTCCGCAACAGCCTGCTCTCGACTCGAACGGGGCGGGCTTCTGTACACATGGTGGACAGCATCCGCGTGCCCTACTACGGCTCGGAGATGCCGCTGAATCAGATCGCGCAGGTACACGCGCCGGAGGCGCAGTTGATCACCGTGCAGCCGTTCGATCCTAGCTCGCTGGCAGAGATCGAAAAGGCGCTGCGCACCTCCGACATGGGATTTAATCCCCAGAACGATGGCAAGCTCATCCGCATTCCTATTCCGCCGCTTACCGAAGAACGTCGTAAAGAGCTCGTCAAGCATCTGCACAAAGTTCTTGAAGATCATCGTACGGCGATTCGCAACGTCCGTCGCGACGGCAACGACTTGATCAAGAAAGCTCTGAAAGACAAGAAAATCTCCGAGGATGATGAGAAGCGTGCGCTGGAGGAAATCCAAAAGCTCACCGACGACGAAATCAAGAAGATGGAAGAGATGAGCAAGGCGAAGGAAAAAGAAGTCATGCAGGTGTGAGCCGGGCAATTTCGTGATTTCCTGATTTCGCGATTTCGTGATTGGTATCGTTGAATCGCGAAATCACGAAATTGCGAAATCACGAAATTCCTAACGCTTCTCTCCATTCTTCCCACAATTATTCCCGCCTGAGTTGATGCTCCGGAGCAAACCTCGTTAGAATTATGGCTGCCCACCTCCTGTTTCCGACAGACCTGCGCTCGCAGGTACAGGTGTGTGCAGTTGGAGGGACGTAAGTGCTCGAAGTAGGCGCAGTAGCTCCGGATTTCGATCTTCCGGCGGTGACCGGCGATCGCCGCCACCGAGTGCGGCTGAGCGACTTCCGGGGAAAGAAGAACGTCGTGCTCGCGTTCTATCCTCTGGATTGGACGCCAACTTGAAGCGAGCAGATAACGGCGTACAGTCACGAACTCGAGACGTTCGCCGCATATGACGCCCAGGTCATGGGCGTAAGCGTTGACTCCACCTGGAGCCACATCGCCTGGCAGGAGAAAGAAATCGGCAAGCTGCGCTATCCGCTGGCCAGCGACTTCTATCCTCACGGCGAAGTCGCGCAGAAGTACGACGTGTTCCGCACCGGTGATCCCATTCCGGGAATCAATGAACGCGCAGTCTACGTGGTCGATAAGGAAGGAAAGATCGCCTTCGCGCAACTCTATGACCTCGGAGAAGCTCCGGACAACCGCGACGTGCTCGAAGTGTTGGAAAAGCTCTCGCCAAGACTGGCTCAGCCAGCGAGCAAATGATTGTTTTCTAGCATTTCGGAGATTATGCGGACTCCACGTTCACATGATCGAACCACTAGACAAATTGAGATCGTGCGTTAGCAGTCGATAGGGATTACTCCGCCAAAGTCAGGCGTGCGCAATTGGCAAGGCCAAAGCCGCCTAACTCATCGGTGGACGATCAGTCATGCGGAATTGTGTACGGAAATGTTCCGAGAGCAATCCAATCGCGTCTCTATTGCCGTCCGGATCACTCTGCGCCAGGTATTTCATTGCTTCGACGAGCAGCTTTTGACCTTCGATGTAGCGCCTGTCGCTGATGCGTGGCGCACGACGCCGTTTTGGCTCGGGCGTTACCGGGATCGTCAGTACTCTGGCCACAGTTACGATTCCTTTATAAAGGCAAAAATTGGGGCAAGGAGAGTAGGAAGCCAAAACCTCTACTATTCGTTGCCAGTATAGGCAACGAACTACTCTGGTGGAAGCGTTTTTCGGCTGGCCGACGCTCGTGGGTTTAATCCCGCGATTTCACGCAGCACTGACCAAAGTCCGTATTTTTGCGAGCAATTGCTCCGGTTCGCCTTTGCGAGCAAATCCGGCGGCGTAGGGAGCAATGTCATCGGGCATCCACTGCATATCCGAAAGCACCAGAACCGGCTTTTTGGGATACGCCTGTTGTGCCAGCCTTGCCACTTCTGGGGAACTGATCGAATCTCCCATACGATAGTCCATCACGATAATGTCCACGGGCTCAGAGCGGGGAAATTCCAGTCGAGCGCGATTAACCAGCAATGGCAACGGACGAAAGCCTCCCCGCTCCAGAATCCATGCATAGAGCTTCAGGTGCGACGGGTCGTCGTCGATGAGGAGGACAGTCGGACTGGCAGGCACGCTGAGTAAAGTATATGTTACAAACGAACTGGCGCAATGGATTTATCTGACTGCGCCAATCGGTGGAGACAACGAGAGCTGCCCAACTGCCATCCAACTCGCGAGCAGCTCTCCCCTCCAACAAATTTGACCCAAGTTTAACTTGGGAGTCGCGTCTAGCTCCGGTGTTTGGAGCAGGCTGAAACGAAGCGAATGGACTGTTCCAAACCTCCGAAATCAGTCCGCAGTGTGGTGAGTGCCCTGCTGCTGGTTTGTGTGTGGTCGATCGGCTATGCCCAATCGACTCCTAACGTTCAACTCGCGCAAAGCGGCCAGGCGCCGCTGAAAGAGCTCAGCCTCGAGCAGTTGGGCAACATCGAGGTCACCACCGCTACCAAGACGCCCGAAACGCTGTGGAAAACTCCGGCCGCAATCTACGTGATCACGCAGGAGGACATTCGCCGTTCCGGCGTGACCAGCATTCCTGAAGCGCTGCGCCTTGCGCCCGGTGTCGAGGTGGGCAGAATCGACGCCGACACCTGGGCGATCGGGATTCGCGGCCTGCAGAGCAACTTTTCGAAATCGGTACTCGTGCTCATCGATGGACGCAGCGTCTACACGCCGCTCTTCTCCGGGGTTTTTTGGGATGTGCAAGACCTTCCGCTGGAGGACATCGATCGCATTGAAGTGATCCGCGGTCCCGGCGGCACAATCTGGGGCCCCAATGCCGTAAACGGGGTAATCAACATCATCACGAAGAACGCAGCCGATACACACGGCGCCATGGTGTCGGTGCTCGCGGGCAACGTCGATAAAACTGTGGATTCCGTGCGAGTGGGCGGCGGAAATGGACAAGGATTCAATTACCGCGTCTTCGGCCGCGGCTTTGTTCGAGGTCCCGAGTTTCACCAGGACGGCAACAATTTCGATCAGTGGCATCAGGAGCGCGGCGGCTTCCGCATGGATTGGGATAATCGCAGCGACACCTACACTGTGCAGGGCGATATGTACCGCGGAAGCTCTCCGCATATGGTCGGTCTCGGTACGCTCAATCCGCCCACGCTGGGCGTGCAGACCGTGGTCGATTCGGCTGTGTCTGGCGGAGACCTGCTTGCGCGCTGGCGTCGCGACCTGGGCAATGGTTCCGATATCTATCTGCAGGTTTATTTCGATCGCACTCAGCGAATCGATCGATCGCTCGGCGAGTCTAGAAATACATGGGACGTCGATTTCGTACACCGTCTGAGGCTCGGGACTCGCAATCTGTTCTCCTACGGCGCGGGACTACGCTGGAGCCCGTTTTACATCGAGCAAACCTCGCAAACCGTCGACATTGAGCCGCATAGAGACACGGATCACGTCCACAGCATTTTCGTGCAAGACGAATTGCAAATCATCGCCAATCGCTTCTCGGTGACCGGCGGCCTGAAGCTTCAACACAATAACTTCACCGGATTTGACGCACAGCCGACTATTCGGGCGTTGTGGACTCCTTCGGAACGCCGCACGTTCTGGGCTGCGGTTACACGCGCGGTTACCACACCATCACGTCTGGAGGAGGATTTCAACCTGACGGGAGTGGCAAGCGTGAATCCCTTAATCCTCCTGCGCGTATCAGGAAATCCAAAGTTCCAATCTGAAACGCTGCTTGGATACGAAGGCGGTTATCGGCAATTGTTCGGAGAACGCGTGTACCTGGATCTTGCAGTCTTTCACAACGATTACGACAATCTGCAGAGCTTTGGAGCGCCGTCCACATTCCTCGAAAACACTCCACCCGCACCGCATTTAGTCATCGATGTTCCATATGCGAACCAAATTGCTGGAGCTACAAATGGCTTTGAGGTCTCGCCGAACTGGCACGTAAATGACGCGTGGCGATTAGCCGGGTCATACTCGTTTGTCACCACAGGCATGCACGCCAGCGGCGGCACCGCAGACATCAGCTCGACAGGCTCCATCAAAACTTATGAAGGCTCTAGCCCACGTCATCAGGTAGAAGCTCGCTCATTTCTCAACCTGCCGTTCCATTTTGAATTCGACCAGACGTATCGCTACGCGAGCGCCCTGCCAGCCCAGGGCGTGCACGCGTACCAAACAATGGATGCACGCCTCGGTTTCAACTACAGAGAACTGCAGCTTTCGTTGACTGGGCAAAATCTATTTCAACCCTCACATTTCGAATGGGGCACCGGCGACCCGAATCAGGCGCTTATCGGAGTTCGTCGGACCGTCTATGCCAGCGTGGTGTGGAATCGGAGCCGATGAACGCAGCAACGGCCGTCGATGGAGATTCTCGCACGCAAACCCGCTATCATTCTGGCTGGATGTCCAACTGCTTCGTTCCATTTCGGAATAAAGCATGCATTCTAGCTTGTCTGCTGGCTTTTTGTGGCTTTGTGCATGCGGACCGTCCTTCGGAATATCAAGTCAAAGCTGCGTACCTGTACAATTTCGGGAAGTTTGTCAGCTGGCCTGCCGATGCAGGCCCCACGTCCGAGTTCGACGTCTGTATTCTGGGAACCGATCCTTTCGGATCGCTGCTCGACGCCACCGTCTCTGATTCAACCATCAACGGCAAACGCGTAATCGCGAGACGTATTACGCGCGCGCAGGACGCGGCGAGTTGTCGCGTCGTTTTCATTGCTGCTTCGGAATCGCAGCGCTTGGGCAGCGATCTTGCGGTACTTAGCAAACTCCACATCCTCACAGTGAGCGACAATCCTCACTTTCTTGAGCGCGGCGGGATGATCCAGTTCGTTCTTGAAGGTGATCGCGTTCGCTTTGCCGTGAATCTGACTGCCGCTCAGGAGGCCGGACTGACGCTGAGCTCCGAACTGCTGAAGGTCGCCACTAAAGTGGTCGGAACCCAGGTGCAATAAAGATGAAAGCTGGGAAAACCACATCGATTGCGCGCCGCCTTACCTGGATGAACGTCTTGGTGAGTGCGATCGCGCTGATCGTGTGCTCGGCCGCATTCATCGCTTACGATCTGAATGTTTACTTTGACGCGATCGTCCGCAATCTCAGTGTGCAGGCGCAGATGGTTGGATTTAACAGCGTCTCCGCACTCACATTCAACGATCCGCAGGCCGCCGAAAAAACGCTTTCTGCTCTTTCAACCTCCGCGAACATCATTTCCGCCGGCCTGCTCACGCCTGATGGCAAGCTGTTTGCCCGCTATGCCAAACCGGGAACACCCGTCAATATTCCTCCTCTGCCGCAAGGATTTGACGATCAGCATTGGTTTCAACGCGACGAACTATCGTTGATTCACCCCGTCATTTTTCAGGACAAGCTCACGGGTTATGTGTACATACGATCGGATCTGCATCGGCTGTACGCTCGTCTACGGCAGTATGTGCTCATCATCATCCTCGCGCTATTCACCGCCTTCATCGTTGCGATGCTGGCGTCCTCGATTTTCCGCCGCGCCATTGCGCAGCCGGTGATGCGACTGGCAGAAACCGCCCGCATTGTTTCGCGGGAAAAGAACTATTCCGTTCGTGCTGCCCCAACGCGCGAGCACGATGAACTGGCAACGCTGATCATCGCTTTCAACGAAATGCTCGAACAGATCCAAACGCGCGATAAGGCTTTGCGCGATGCGCAAGGCGAACTCGAGCATCGCGTGCAGGACCGAACGCGCCAGCTCGTCGCCGCTAACAAGGAACTGGAGGCGTTTTCATATTCGGTGTCGCACGATTTGCGCGCTCCGCTCGAAGTGATCAATGGTTTCAGCTATGTGCTCGAGTCGGACCACGCCAACAAACTCGACGCAAGCGGACGCGAATGCCTCAAACAGGTTCGACTGGCATCGCAGCGCATGGGCGAGTTGATTGAAGACCTGCTCAACCTCTCTCGTGTGGCCACCACCGCCATGCACCAGGACCGCGTTGACCTCAGCACGGTGGCGCGCAACATTGCCGATGATCTACATCGACGCGAGCCTGAGCGCGATGTCACTTTCGTGATCGCGCCTGACGCAGTCGTCAGAGGCGATCCTCGCTTCTTACAGATTGTTCTCGAGAATCTTCTTCGCAACTCCTGGAAGTACACATCGCGGCATAAGAAGGCGCGAATCGAATTTGGCGTTGAAGAGCGACGCGGCCTTCATGTGTACTGCGTACGCGACGACGGAGCGGGCTTCGATCCTGCTCGTGCCGGTCGTCTCTTCCAGCCCTTTCAACGTCTTCACTCTGAAGCCGAGTTCTCCGGCAACGGCGTCGGCCTCGCAACCGTGCAGCGCATCATCCAAAAGCACGGCGGCCAAATCTGGGCAACTGGAGCTCCGGAACGAGGAGCAACGTTTTACTTCACCGTCGGCGAGCATCATGCGGCCGTCGCGAGTTCCAATTCGGAACAGGAAGTGCGTGTCAGCAATACGCAATAGGCAATACAACCGGCTCGGCTACAGCTTGGATCGCAAAAACAGAAGATTCGCCGTGTCGGTTAGCCGCGATCACGGCAATCCCCATTTCCTTCTTGTCTATTGCTTATTGCCTACTGCCCGCCACTGTCCTCGTACACTCGCGCACTCTCGCCGTGCGCGCTGTCAAACAATAAGTTCAAGCTATCAGGCGCGGGATGATACAGCACGAAGCGGCTGCCCTGATCGCCATAAGCGCGGAACAATAACTCGCCGCGACCGTTACCGCTGGCATCTACGGCGTCGATGACCTCGAGTCGCGGATACACGTCGAGGTGCTGATCATCGGTAATTTGCGAGAAGACTTTCCGCAAGCTGCCATCGATCTCCTCCCAGGCGGCTGTGGTGATGTACTTCTTCTCACCATTCACCATGGCAGTCGCTGAATAGACCAAAATGGGAGCATTGTCGCTGTTCACGTCGAAGATGCCGAACTTCACGTTCTTGAGTTCGAGCGGGGCAGGCGTGGGAGTCAGCGTCCGCGGCTTCCTGCTGGCCCTACTTGGCTTTGGGCTTTCGTAGGGCTTCCGCAATTTCTCCAGCTCTGCCCGCGTGAGCTTCTCCATCAACGCGCGGAGTTGATCGGCCTCCCCAGGCTTTGTGCGATAGTTGAACGGACGCGGCTCCGGGCCGCTGGCATCCGAAACGGCCACCATCATGTGCATGGCCGGCGGCACAAATTCTTTTGGCGGCGCGGACGGCTTCTTTGTTTCCGACGCAGTGTGACGCTTCAGTGTGGGGCGTTCCGGATCGCGGTCGATGTTCTTGAGCACTTCGTCCGTCTGCTCCTTCGGAGCGGCCGGCGGCGGAGCTCCGCGGCGCAGCTTGGGCCGCTCATCTTCAGATGGCACGGTTGATGCCGACGGCTTTGGAGCACTCTTGGTCTTCTCATCGCTGCCCTTTTTCTCGAATTTGCCGAGCCCGTACCAGGTGCCGTCCTGGTCGCGCGCTCCGCCCACGGTGAATGTGCCTACCACGTCGCCGCTCTTGAGCACGTCGTAGACTACGCCCGAGTCGATGGCCATCGGCTCGGGCTGCGCCTGGTAGAGCTCAGCGTCGTAATAGCGGCCTTCGATCAGAATCGTGACTGGCGTCAGGACCGATGTTCCCGGAGTGGGAACTGGATCATCTCCGTTCCACGTCACCACAGCAATGGCACGTGGGCCCAAGTCCTTCTTGCGCTGCGCCCTCAAAACCAGCGGACACGCAAGCCAAAGGAACAACACAACCAGCGCGGCAACACAAAATCTAACCTTGCGATATAAATGTTCAGAACAATACTTCAAGGAATAAGCCTTCATGGAAATTGGCGACAAGGTTCCAGATACAGCGGTACCCAATCAAGATGGCCAGCCGGTAAGCCTGAAAGACTTTCGCGGCAAGCCGGTCGTACTCTTCTTTTTTCCCAAGGCCGACACCCCGGGCTGAACCATCGAGGCCTGCGGCTTTCGTGATCAGTTCGAAAAGCTGCAGCGTGCCGGCACGGTCGTGCTGGGCATATCGAAAGACTCACCTGGAGCGCAAAAAAAGTTCAAAGATAAATATAGCCTTCCTTACACGCTCCTCGCCGACGAGGACAAGAAGCTCTCGGAAGCTTTCGGCGTGCTGAAAGAAAAGAACATGTATGGGCGCAAGACAATGGGGATCGAGCGCACGTCGTTCCTCATCGACGCGCAAGGACGGATCGCAAAGATCTTTCCCAAAGTAAAGCCTGAAGGCCACGCCGAAGAGGTGCTCGCGGCCTTGAAAAAATGAGCAGAGCCGGCTTCCGCCGCAGCCGAAGCTGCGTTTCGGTGGTGCTGTGAAGTATGGGTTGAGTCGAGTTTTTTAGCACCGGTGGAATTCGATTTATCTTCTGCGATTGCAGCAGCATACGGCAAAAATCTCCAAGGCGATCAACCCATCCAAAAAGCTTGCGTAACCCTGACTTTTCCACAGGGTTACCCAGAGATTTCCTCAGCGTTACCCATCGCGACGTGGGTTGTGTAACTCCCGAGGTTGGGTTGCAAGCAGATCGATTGTCGGTTGCAGTTGAGCGAAGTCGAAGCGACCATGGCCGCAGTCGAGAACTTTTCACCTGCGTGGCGCCTTTCACGATCACCGTCTGATCCCCCGAAACGCTCATATATCCCGCCCGCCCGAACGTGAGCTTCTTTAGCTTGCCTTCAGGGTGGAGGTTGGACTTCTTCCACCCCCGGCACCGTGCAGCGCGCAGCTTTGCAGCCCTAATTTCTGTGCTATGACAAATCGGCAGAATTGTCAATCAAAATCTTCGTATTTTGTTTGCAGGTAGGTGAGGAGAAATCATGGTGCCGGGAGGGGGGGTCGAACCCCCACGAGGGGTAAACCTCGGCGGATTTTGAGTCCGCTGCGTCTGCCAGTTCCGCCATCCCGGCTAGTGAGGCATTATCAGGTTAGCACGAGGCGTCATGGATATCCGAGGCGCCAGCCGCGAAACCAAAACACGACACGGATCCTACGGACGCTTCGCGCGGATCACACGGATAAATCTGAAGATTCAGATGCATGACGGTTTTGGTTTCATCCGTAATCCGTCTTCATCTGTGAGATTCGTGTCGGGTCTTGGCTTTCAGATTGGCAGCTGGCGATAGATCTTTCTGAACTCAAAGAACCCACTCTTCCCGACGAGCCATTCAGCGGCGCGGACAGCGCCATCGGCGAAGCCGCGACGATTCTTCGCATCGTGCACCAGCATCATAGTGTCGTTGGGAGAATCGAGCAGGACTACGTGGGTGCCCACGGTTTCGCCTTCGCGCACGGAGGTGATTTCCGGCTCAATGTGGGCTACATCGGAGAAGATTCGCTGGATCGAGACCGCTGTGCCCGAAGGCGCGTCTTTTTTATGCACGTGATGGCGTTCGACGATGGTAGGCACATATCCCTGCGAACACGATGCAGCCGCAGAAGCGGCAATCTCGAAGAAGACGTTCACTCCGATGGAGAAGTTCGAGCCGTAGAGGACCGCCGCTTTTTCTATGCGGGTCTGTTCTTCCAAGCGCGGGATGTGTTGATACCAACCGGTGGTGCCCACGACGATCGGCTTGGGAGCGTGAATGCAGGCTTCGATGTTTTCGACGACCGCTTCCGGTGTGGTGAAATCGATCAGTGCGTCGACTCCATGCAGATGATCCGCGCCCAACCCGCTGGCGTGCGGGTTCTCCTTGGACGTGAGCACGCGAACGGAGTGCCCACGCTGTCGCGCAACTTCCTCAACCAGCGCTCCGGTTTTTCCATGGCCCAGCAGGAGGAGATTCATTTATGTTCCGACATCACCCGATTATTTCCGGATGAAAAGAAAACCCATTGAACACGGAGGACACGAAGGAAGCGAAGGTTTGATGTCTCGTTGACCCCGCGAATTTCCTTTTTATTAGGGACGCTGTCATGCCGCTCGATTTGATTTCTTCCTCTGTGGCCTCCGTGTCCTCCGTGTTCAAATATTTTTTCTTTGAGGTCTTAGGCAAACACAGCCGGATCAGGATTCGCGAAGAACGCCTTGTGCAGCGTGCGCACGGTTTCTTCTACATCGTCTTCTTCGATGACGAAGCTGATATTAATCTCCGACGCTCCCTGAGAAATCATACGCACGTTTGCCTCGGGAAGTGCGCCAAAGACTTTCGCTGCAATGCCGCGCGTGCCGCGAATGTTTTCGCCTACCAGGCAGACGATCGCCTTGCGGCCTTCGTATTTAACATCCGCCAACTTCTCCAGGTCGGCAGCAATGGCGGGAATGGCTTCAGTGGAATCGACCGTCAGTGAGACGCTCACCTCCGAAGTCGAAACCATGTCCACCGGACAGCGATGATGGTCGAACACTTCGAAGATGCTTTTTAGAAAACCATGGGCCATGAGCATGCGCGTGGCGACGACGTCGACGATGGTAATCCTCCTCTTGGCCGCGATGGCTTTGAAGTAATTGCGGCATTGTGGGGCGCGCGCCGTGATTCGCGTTCCTTCGCAGGTTGGATTTCGCGAATTGAGTACAAAAACGGGAATGTCTTTCTGCACGGCCGGAAGCAGCGTTGCCGGATGGAGAACTTTTGCCCCGAAATAGGCCAGTTCGGCAGCCTCTTCAAAGCTGATGGTGCGGATGCGATGGGCATCGGGGCAGATGCGCGGGTCGGTTGTCATCATGCCGTCGACGTCAGTCCAAATCTCGATCGAGCCCGCATCCAGCCCGGCGCCTACGATGGCGGCGGTGAAATCGGAGCCTCCGCGGCCCAAAGTTGTCGTGACGCCCTCGCGGGTGCTGCCGATGAACCCTCCCATAATAGGAATTTGCTTACGCTCGAGCAGCGGACGAATATGGTGCGCGAGGCGCACATCAATTTCGGGAAATAAAGGGACGGCTTTGGTGTGATTGGCATCGGTGATCACGCACTGGCGCGAATCCACGTGCGCAGCAGGCAAATCGCGGCGGAGAAATGCCGCCGTCACCATGCGGCTGGAGATGCGCTCGCCAAACGACGAGATGAGGTCGGTAGTGCGAGGTGTCAGCTCGCCGACGGCGGCAACACCGCGGAGCAGCTCGTCCAGCGCGTCGAAGTCGCTTTCGAGTTCAGAATGGAACTGGGTAAACACCGCACTGCCGAGCAACTCACCCGCGGTCGAGTAATGCCGCTCGCGCAACCCGCGCGAGAGATGCAGTGCTTTGTCACGATCGCCTTCGCCGGCCGCGCGTCCTGCCGCCAGAAGCTGGTCGGTGACTTTTGACATCGCGCTGACCACAACCACGGGCGCGCGTTCCCGCCGCTCGGCGACGATCTTCGCAGCACGATCAATGGCGGCGGAGTCCTCAACCGAGGTCCCGCCAAATTTCATCACGATCATTGTCAGGACCGGGGGTTAACACGAAGGTCACGAAGCTCAAACCAAGTACACGGAGAAACACGAGAATGCTGGGTGTTTCGCGCTTCGTGACCTTTCATTTCCACCTTCGTGGCCTTCGCGTTAACTCCGGTTTCAATCGAGGTATCCATCATGCTTGAGCAGTTCGGCATTGAGCAGGGCCGCGCCGGCGGCGCCGCGGATGGTGTTGTGCGAGAGCACGGTGAACTTCCAGTCGAGCAGACTGCACGGGCGCAGGCGTCCCACCACGGTGCTCATGCCGTTTCCACGATTCACGTCCAGTCGTGGCTGCGGACGATCGGTGCCTGTGTTGTAAATCACCGGATGCTCTGGAGCTGTGGGCAGCGAAATTTCCTGAGGACGAGCCCGAAAACTTGACCACGCCGCAAGCATCTCCTGCTCCTTGGCCGATTCTTTCAGTTTGATGGAAACTGATTCCGTGTGCCCATCTTCGACGGCCACGCGGTTACACTGCGCGCTGATCTTGAAACCGGCGGCCGTGACTGATCCGTTGCGAAGATCGCCGAGCAGCTTTTTGGTTTCGGCCTCGAGCTTCTCTTCTTCTTTCGAGATGAATGGAATCACGTTGCCAAGAATATCGAGGGACGCGACCCCCGGATATCCGGCGCCGCTTACGGCCTGCATGGTCGCAACGAAAACGGCTTCGATCCCGAATTTGCGGTGCAGGGGAGCGAGCGCCATCACCAAGCCAATCGCCGAACAGTTGGGATTGGTAGCGATGAATCCGCCATTGCGCTTGCGCGTTGGCTGCTTCTCGATCAGCTTCAGATGATCGCCATTCACTTCGGGAATGACCAGCGGAACGTCCTCATGCATTCGGAATGCGCTGGAGTTAGTGATGACAGCGTGTCCGGCCTCGGCGAACTTGGGCTCAAGCTCTTTGGCAATCCCTGCATCCAGAGCGGCAAAGATGACTTTGGGTGCTCCGTCCGGCGCGGCGTCAGAGACCCGCATTTTGGCCACATTCTCCGGAATCGGCGTGTTCAGCTTCCAGCGCGCCGCTTCAGCATAAGGCAGGCCCGACGAGCGCTCCGAAGCCGCCAGCCATGCGACCTCAAACCAGGGATGGTTTTCGAGCAACTGCACAAAGCGCTGACCGACCACGCCGGTCGCACCCAGGACTCCAATAGGGATCTTATTCGGCATTTCTGGTTAATTTTCTACAGTAGCAGAACCGGACGTGATTTCACCACGCAGGTGTAGAGGTAGCAAAACGGCCTACAACCAAATATCCGGAAGGGTCACTCTACGCCCTTTTCTGCCGGTCCTTGGCCGATTGATCATTCGCAAACCCGCGACGTGGCGGTGTGGCAAACGCCACCCTCGCAAGTCACCCGACCACAGAGCTCCTGTTGCTTGGAGACTCTTTAGTGCCCTAACGCAATCGAACCACTCCCATCCAACTTTTCACGCTAACTGTCCCAATATTGTCCACTTTGTCCCTGACAATGCCCCTGTACGTGTGCTAAGCTCCGCGACCAATCAATGCGCCGAATCGCGCGTTACAGCGATCGGCGGGGCCTCTTTTCATACCTCGTCTGGAATTTTTGTTCGGCAGTCAGCCGCTGAAATTTTCTGGAGGGAACAGATGATCACCCCGGGCCCGACTCTTATCGAGTCGCTTTCAACATTCGAAAAACACCACACCACCCCAAACTACAATAACAACCACTGTCGTACAGCCCTTCTTCAACTCATCAGTTGGGCTGTGCTCCTGACATTTGCGTTCGTACTCAGTTCGTCGCCTCTCATGGCGCAGAGCGGCTCGACGGGAAGCATCGTGGGCACGGTGACCGACAATTCGGGAGCTGTGATTGTCGATGCCAATGTCGTCGCCACGGATATGGGAACCAGCGAGAAGCGCACCACGAAAACTAATGATGCCGGCCGGTATGTCCTTGCAAACCTCCCTCCTGGTCCATATCAGGTCGAAGTGACCCGCGCAGGCTTCAAACTCTCGAAGGCTACGCAGAGTGTAGAAGTAGGAATGGTCTCCACGGTTAACGTCTCCATGCAGATCGGTGCGGTAACCCAGGAGGTTGTCGTCGAAGCCACCGGCGCGCAGTTGCAGACGATGAACGCGACCATCGGCACGACCATGAACTTTGATATGGCGCAGGCACTGCCTGGACTCAGCCGCGATGTCTCTGGACTTGCGTTGATGCAGCCGGCAACGACGCCGATGAACGGAACCTCCGGACAAGCCGGTTCGGTGGCGGGCTCCAATGCCGATCAAAACATGTTTGTGCTCGATGGCGGCAACAACTCCAGCGACATGGACGGTACCAACACCGTTTATCTGAATGGATTCGCGGGTAATCCGATCACTGGCGGCGGCAGCGCGATTCCGAATGGTGTCGTGCCGACTCCCGTAGAGAGTATTGAGGAATTCAAGGTCGGCGTTGCCGGGCAGACCGCAGACTTCAATTCCGCAGCCGGCAGCCAGGTCACGATGGCGACGCGTCGTGGTGGGAGTACATGGCACGGCACGGGATACGAGTACTATTACGGAACCAACTTCTCCGCGAACAGTTGGTCCAACGGGCACACCCCCTCGACTGACCCACACACGGGAGCCCTCCTCGGGTACACGCCATTACCATCGCGTCATCAGAACCGTTTTGGCGCCTCTGCCGGCGGGCCGATTCTGCCATTCAACTTTCTCGGCGGCAAGACTTACTTGTTCGGTTTTTATCAGGGAGTGCGCTTCCCGAACGTTACTACCCTAGAGAAGGCTACTCCGTCTGCGCTGATGCGCGCGGGCGTGATTCAGATTCAGAACAGCAGCGCGAGTCCAATCACGCTGAACGGTACGACATACGCTCCGAATCAGTGGATGCCCTTCAATCTGAATCCCAATCCGGTAACGGTCAACGGAGTCACTTATCAGCCGACGAACGTCTGCGGTCCAACTGGAACTTCTTCGTGCGACCCACGCGGGATTGGACTCAACGGAGGCGTTAACACACTCTGGTCGCAGTACATGCCGGCGGGGAACGATCTTGCTCCAACATCCAGCATTGGCGATTCATTCAACACGGTCGGCTACAAAAACACCATTCGTTTACCGCAGAACGACAACAACTGGGTTGCTCGCCTGGATCATGACTTCGGCCAGAACTGGCATCTGATGTCGAGCTATCGCTACTACAAACTGAGCCAGGCGAGCACGGGCCAAGTGGACGTCGGCGGCATTCTTGGCGGCTCAAAAGGGCAGTATGTTTCTACCCGAAATCTTCCTTCTTTGCCGAGTATTTTCGTTCTGGGTTTGAGCACCACGCTCGGTTCGCACATAACCAATGACTTCCACTACAGCTACACGCGCAATTGGTGGCAGTGGGGAGATGCCGGTGCTCCTCCGCAACCGATCTCCGGCTTGGGCGGCGCGCTGGAGGTTGGCGGCGAGCTATCGACTGGAGCTGGGCTCGCCTACCAGGCTCTGAATCCTTATAACGTCGATACACAGGACGTTCGCACCCGTTTCTGGGATGGCGAAGATCACATGCTCCGAGATGATGTGAATTGGCTAAAAGGAAACCACCTGTTCCAATTTGGGGGCGCGTACCAACGCAACTGGGACTTCCATGACCGCAACGACAACGGCCAGGGAACAATGGCCGCCAATGTGTACCAGATCACGGACAGCGCAGGGATCAATTGGTCGGGCTTCCTGCCACCCACCAGCATGCTGCCCTCTTCGCAGCAAGGGGCCTTCCAGTCGCTTGCTGCACAAGTGCTCGGAATTGTAGGACAGCCACAAACGCTGTACACACGAACCGGAACCGACCTGCATCTGCTGCCGCTAGGCACCCATGCGCAAGATAAGGACACTATTCCCTACTACTCGGTTTACTGGAGCGATACGTGGCACATGAAGCCGAGTTTTACGCTTACCTACGGTCTCTCATACGCGATCGAAATGCCGCCGTACGAAGAGGCAGGCAAGCAGGTGATGCTCGTCGATCAGTCCGACAATCCAGTTCGCCTGAACGATTACCTAGCCAAGCGCAAAACCGCTGCGCTTGCCGGGCAAGTTTATGATCCCGTTTTGGGATTTGCTCTGGTTGGCAACGTGAATGGCAAACCGAAGTATCCCTACGATCCGTTCTACGGTGGCATCAGCCCGCGCGTTGCGATCGCCTGGAGTCCACGCTTCGACAGCGGGATTCTCGGCTCGATGTTTGGAGACGGCAAGAGCGTTCTCCGCATCGGCTACAGTCGCATCTACGGTCGCCTGAATGGTGTAAACCAAGTGCTTGTCCCTCTGCTCGGCACTGGAATTATGCAGGCGGTCTCCTGCGTCGGTGCCTCGATGAATGGCCAATGCCTGGGAACCGGCGGCGTTACTCCGGCAACTGCGTTCCGAATTGGGACAGATGGTCTTGTCGCTCCGCTGGGCAGCACTCCCAGCAATACTTTGGCGCAACCCTTCTTCTCTGGAGTGGGCGGGAACCTCGCAGCGGCTCCTGGATCGGGGCTCGATCCTGGAACGCGACCCAGTGTGAATGATTCATTCACCTTATCAATCCAGCGCGAGGTCTCTCGCAACCTCTTCGTTGAGGCCGGCTATATCGGCAAGATCATCGGCAATGAATTCCAAGAGGTAAACATGGACTCTGTCCCGTATATGACAACTCTTGGAGGACAGACGTTCGCCAACGCTTACGCGAACATGTACACCGCGATTTGCGGCCTCAATGTTCAGGTATGTCCGGCAAGCAACGTAAGCACTCCGCCGCCGCAGCCGTTTATCGAAGCGGCGCTTGGTGGGCCCACCTCTCCATTCTGCAGCGGAAAATCGAGTTGCACGTCCGCGCTGATAGCGGCGCAACGGAGCCTGATCGCTTCCAACCGTGTGTACGAACTATGGAACGCGATGGAAACGTCCACTTCCTGGACGCTGGGTCGAACCAATCCGGGAATGAATCCTCCGGGCGGCTGCCCGGCCGTTGTCACTCCGACAACTGTCTGCCGGCAGTTTCAGGCATTTGATTTTGATGCCAGCAACGGTTACGGCAATTACAACGGAGCATTTGCAACGGTTACCTTCCGCAACTTCCATGGCGTGACCGCCCGATCGAACTTTACTTGGGGCAGATCGTTCGGCACCGGCGGCGAAGTCCAGGCGCGAAGCACGCGCACCGTCCTCGATCCCTGGAACATTGACAGCGAGTACGGACCGAACGGCTTCGACGTGAAGTTTATTTATAACCTGGCGCTGAACTACGAGCCCTCCTTCCACAAAAATCAGCAGGGTATCGTCGGACATCTGCTCGGTGGCTGGTCGATCTCGCCACTGTTTACGGCGCAGAGCGGCTTCCCGCTCAACGTTGTACAACAGGATGGCACCGGATCGAGCACGAGCCGAGAAGCGTTCGGCCAGTCTGATCCGAGCCAGAGTGCGATCTACAACGTCGTTTTGACCAATGGCAACTTCAACGGTGGTAACTCACTGCATTACTTCACGAGTGCGCCATCTGGCTCGGTGGGAACTACAGCAACTTCGAAGTCGGCGACCGGGGTCTCCAGCGAGTGGCTCAACATGTTCGGCGACCCAAGCGCGGCTTACAGTCAGTTCCGTCGTCTCATTTTGGGAGTCGACGAGCGCGGAAATGGCTTCGGCGTTCTACGCGGTTTCCCGCGATGGAATGTCGATCTGACCGTAGCAAAAGACATCCGCATGACAGAACGCTTCGGTCTGAACTTCACCGCCATGATGACGAACGTCCTGAACCACTTCCAGCCCGACGACCCATCGATGAACCTCAACAGTCCGGCAACATTTGGACGAGTCAGTGCGCAGGCGACCGGCTACGATTCGCGCCAGCTGGAGTTCGGATTGAGGTTTCGATGGTGAGCAGATGTGTTAGATGCATTCTCTGACGATGATCTAACCCGGAGTAAAGAAGTACAGAAAAGCCGACATCGAAACTGCGATGGCGGCTTTTCTGTATCTAAAACGTTCGAGTCTTGATCGTGCGAAACCGCTGAGCAATGATGCTGCGCCACCCTTGAACCATTCCTTGCGCCCGAAGTTCTTACTGAACCAGCCTCTTACTTCCGAGCAGAACGAAATTTCACTCGGGAACGGTGAAATCGTAAACGCGGCCCATCGCCGCCCACCTGCTCCCTTTCCTGCCATGCTGCCGGCGGTTGCCGACTGCTGTCCCGTGCCTATAAAAAAGGCGTACTCGCCGCAAATCGGAACTCAGGACTACGCGGTAGATGCGGATGCCCACGTGCTCGGCCTTGAGTAGGGCTGTTGGCCTTGGCGATTTCGATCCCAATGTTGCTGATGGCATGCCCGGGTGGCCGGGTTGTGGGCTATCGCACAAATGAATGTTTGGAGCTGCCGCAAATCATGAGGGGTAATCAGAACCGTGTAACTGCCGAATTCCGATTTCGTCGGAGAAGGTTTAGAGTTCATTCCATTCGGGCCCACGTGGATCGATAGACGAATGACGACGCCGCGAAATGAACCTCGCCGCAGTACGCGCGTACCCATTCGCATCCACATTGAAGTGCATAGCACGGGAATGTCTTGCGACGGAGAGACCATCGTCGTTAACATTCATGGTGCGTTGGTAAGAACTTCCAGTCCGCTAAAACTGGGAGAGCACATCACCCTCCACGTAGAGCTGACCGGCAAGGCCGCGGAAGGCCGAGTTGTGCTTGGCACTCGTGAACACCCACTGGAGTTCGGGATCGGATTTGACCATCCGCAGAATATCTGGGGAATCTCCCTGCCTCCGGCAGATTGGCAAGAAGAGTCAGCTTGAACTGGGGGCCTTCGACGAATCCACAGCTACGCTTACTTTCTACTCAATTAACTTCTAGTGCAGTCGGTGTTTACGGCTTCACACCAGAAGCATTCAGCCTGATGCGATACACGCTCATACTAGCCGTGATGTAAAGTGTCTTGCCGTCGCTGTCTCCCCAGGCGACATTGCTGACCCGTTCTGGAACCTGGATCGTACCCAGGTGCTTTCCCTCCGGCGAAATAATCCAAACTCCGCCGGGACCAGAACCATAGAGGTTTCCTTTCTTGTCTACGCGGATGCCATCTGGTCCGCCAGTTCCTTTTTCGGCAGATGCATCCAGAAAGAGGCTCCCAGGTCCAACTGAGCCGTCGGCACGAACGGGATATCGCATCCAGACCTTCCGGCCCGATTCCGCGATGTACAAAAACTTTTCATCGGGTGAGAAGGCTATGCCATTGGGTCTCGCGAGGTCCTTGATGACAAGCTGGAGATTTTCCCGAGCCGGCTGCGAGCCAGGCCTTTGCTGCCGCGCGGCTGGGATGCGGTAAACGCCATCGACCTGCAGTTCCTTTTTGGGATCATCGTCGCTTTGGCTCTCCAGCCCGTACGGAGGATCGGTGAAGTAAAGCGAGCCATCTGATTTGTAGACGAGGTCGTTGGGACTGTTGAGCTTCTTGCCCTGGTAGGAGTCAGCCAGGACTGTGATCTGCGCGTGAGGATCAAGCGATTCCAGTCGCCAGACGTTGCGCCGAGCATGACCGGCCACGGTGAGCCGGCCGGTACTGTCCAGCGTCATTCCATTCGAGCCCGGCTCCGGGCCTTTGTACGGTGTGCTTGCGTCATACCCGCTGGGGTGAATGAAGACCTCCGCCTTGTGGCCAGGCTTCCAGTGGACAATGTTATTCGCCGGAATTTCGGCAAAGAGGAGACTCCCTTCGCGCGTCCAGACTGGCCCTTCGGTCCACTTGTCAAACCTGGTGGCAACTCGTTCGAGGGTGGCATCCGGAGGCACTAACTGGTCCAGCGCCGGATCGAGCTTCTGAACAGTTTGCGAGCGCACCGAAGCCGTACAGGCGGTGAGCACGAGAAGCACAATTTGACTACTTCTGCCGATTTTCATGGGCGCTATGGTACGCCGATTCCGTGAGGAAGGGTTACCGCAGCTGGTGAACAGCGTTATATGAGTGAAATAGTGATTTATCGCCCAACCATTCCTGCGTGGCGATCACTGTGCCGCAGCTTCGTCCGGCGGGTCATCGCCAAAAAATCACAGCAACCACAGCTAAAAAGATCGCCCCCCGGGAGAACGAACTTTTTACTCGGGAACGGTGAAGTCGTAAACGCGGCCCGTCGCCGCACCACCTGCTCCCTTGCCTGCCATGCTGCCGGCGGTTGCCGACTGTTGTCCCGTGCCCATAAAAAAGGCGTACTCGCCGGGTTTCAAATCGGAACTCAGGACTACGCGGTAGATGCGGATGCCCACGTGCTCGGCCTTGAACGAAATCTCGCGATCGCGCTCCGGACCCGATGCTCCTCCGAGCCATCCGCCGAAGCTCCCGATTTGGAACTCGCGGCGGTCGCCCTTCTTGGTGAGCCTGAGCAGGACGTAATCTGCAGCACTGGCTCCATCGGGCACGTAAAAGTAAAACGTGGGGTGGAGCTCTCGCACCCGATTGTTCGAGGTGGGCCCGTTCACAAACGCGTCCCAGTGCATCTGCCTGATCCCATAGGTAAACACGTTGGCGGTCTTGCCCCCAACCTTCGACTGGCTAACTGCCTGGCCCTGAATGAGCACGAAGTTAACGCCATCTTTCCAATAAACTCCCACTTCGGGAGGAGGCAAATTCGGATTCAAGGTGGCTGCTCCAGCCACGCTGACGACAGTTGGTGACGTAGACGTTGGGTCAATCATCGCTTTGATGATGGCGTCGGGAACGTTGCCTGCCTTCAGCGCCTTCAGTCCCTCAATGCTAGTATCGAAATTTGCGGCCCCGCTGCCGTCGGCGACTGTGGCCCGGATCTTGGTCAGAATGACTTCCTCCGAGATGCCGGCGCTTACCATTGCGACGATGTCCTGATTGGTGAGCCGGCGCCGCATGGCGGCATCGTCGCCAAAAGCAGGCAATAGCAGGAACAAAAGAACGAAAGACGCGAGCAATGGCCTGACCTGACGGCCTGGAGTAAGAAGCTTCATAGTTGGAGCCCTACATCTGAACAAACTCCGCCGGGGATCGCCCTCGGACAAAACCCTGAGCCCTGCACTGGAGTTGATGGTGGTTCTCGATTATTAACACCCGTATCTGCTGGATGTTGCTGCTTGATACACTGCTTCGCCTCTTTCACTGGCGTTTCTGCAGCTTCCAGTCTTTAGGCCAGAACGATAGCTGCACCTGTGTCGTGAAGTTGTTTTGAGGACCAGAAGCCAACAGCGGCGCGACCCAGCGCTCGTGCTGCATCATCAATTCGACTCCGAGGCCGTTTTGCCACCGATATTTGAGTGCAGCGTAAGCGTCCTGCTGTGTCTCGCCTGCGGGTTTCCTGAAATGAAGAACAGGGAATTTGTAGAGACTCACCTGGCTGGTTCTGGCTCCCGATGCGCTAACCACGTTGTTTCTGCGGTTTGCGCGCGAGACGAAACTTTTTAGCGGATCCCAAACAGGGAAATAACAGCGGCGGAACAGGAGGAGGAACAGGGAATTTAACCCTTGACTTTGAATCAGCCGCACTACGTGCGTGCGAGCTTGTGCTGGCCGGGGACCCTCGGATTGGCAAAATTCCGGGCACACGAACGTCGAAGTCGGGATCAATAGCGGCTGGCAAATCATCGAAGCAGATCAAAACTTCCAAGAAGCAGAGGAGCACAATTAACTTCGACACTGTGCGGAAGATCGGCTTGGCTCTGCCGAATGTAGAGGAGAGCACGGCTTTCGGCGCACCAGCGCTGAAGGTTCGTGGAAAGCTGTTGGCTTGCGTGCCTACTCATCGTTCTGCTGAGCCGGGTTCACTCATGGTTCGTGTCGGATTCGATGATCGCGCTGAACTGCTCGCAACGGCTCCTGATGTTTACTACGTGACCGATCACTACGTCGGGTACACCGCCGTGCTGGTTCGCCTGTCTTACGTCACACCTGATGTCCTGCGGGACTTGCTCGGCATGGCGTACAAGTTTGTGACCTCGCATGACGCGGTACGCCGTTCGCCCTCTCGGAATAGACGTAAGCGCATCTGATTTCATAATGCCGTGAATGCCGCCGCCGCACTAATCATCGTGATCGCCGCCTCAGGCGTTCTCATGATGCGATTTCGAAAGCCATGGCTGGCGAAGATCAATATCGCCTTCACAAACCGGATCACCGGGTTGTTCGCAGGTTGGCTTCCCGGCTTTGGCATCCTGATGCACGTGGGTCGCAAGTCAGGGAAGGTTTATCGAACGCCAGCGAACGTTTTTCGAGCGCCCAATGGATTCATCATCGCGCTCACCTACAGCAGCCAATCCGAGTGGGTGAAGAACGTACTGGCGGCGGGCGATTGCGAACTAAAGACTCGCGGGAAGAAATATCAGCTTTCCGCACCGAAGGTCGTGCATGACCTTACTCGTCGGCGATTCCCGTTCCCAGTGCGACTCGTGCTGAGACTTGTAGGAGCGGACGAGTATATGGAGCTTGCGAGAGCGTAGCTATACTACGAACCGGAAGGGCAGCATGTCTCGACTCAAGTTCATCCGCAACGTGCTATTTGTCAGCACGTGCACCTGCTTGGTAATAGTGCGACTCGCCGTTGCCCAACATGAGCATCAAGCAGGAAACCCGGCAAGTCTTGGCAGAGTGAATTTCCCTGTCTCCTGCGAAGTGTCGGTTCAAGCCCAATTCACAACTGCCGTGGCGATGCTTCATTCTTTTTGGTATCAGAAAGCGAATGAAACCTTCGCTGCCGTCGCGGAGAAAGACCCTGCCTGTGGCATGGCGTATTGGGGAATCGCGATGACCTACTACCATCAAGTCTGGTCTGCTCCCAGTCCTGCTGATCTGAAAACAGGCACCAGCTTCGTGGAAAAGGCAAAGCTGGTCGGTGCTAAGACGCAGCGCGAGCGGGACTACATTGCAGCTATCGAGGCGTTTTACAGGAACGCCGATAACACTGACCACCGCAGTCGCGCACTGGCTTATGAACGAGCGATGGAAGAGGTTCAAACGGCTTACCCAGACGACCACGAAGCTGCAATCTTTCATGCCCTCGCACTGCTTGCCATTGCATCACCTAGCGACAAGACCTATGTGAATCAGAAGAGGGCTGGCGCGATCGTAGAGCCGCTGTTTGCGGAAGAGCCAGACCATCCCGGCATAGCCCACTACATCATCCATGCGTATGACTATCCGCCGCTGGCGCAGAGAGCTTTGGGCGCGGCACGGCGTTATGCCAAGATCGCACCTGATTCGCCGCACGCGCTGCACATGCCCTCGCACATCTTTACCCGGCTCGGTTTATGGCAGGAGTCTATTGATTCCAATCTCGCATCCGTAGCATCAGCGAAGAAAAACAATGAGCCGGGGGACGAGCTTCATGCAAAGGACTACTTGATCATGCCTACCTGCAAGGTGCTCAAGATCGAGAGGCAAGAAGTGCCCTGCAAGCACCGCCTTCGGATCGCTCAGATGATCCGCAGTACTTTGCTTGGCTGTATGCGATGGGCACGTCTCCTGCTCGATACGCAGTTGAGAGACATGAATGGACGGAAGCGGCTGCGCTGAGGGTGCCGCTAAATACCTTCCCCGGAGGGCGTTTCGCATGGACGGAGGCTAATTTGCACTTCGCACGCGCCCTCGGTCTGTCACATACTGGAAAAACTGAAGCTGCCCGAACGGAGGTACAGAAGCTCGCGTCACTGCGAGACACGCTCAACCACATCAACGATCAATACTGGGCGGACAGGTGGAAATCCAGCGCGAGAGTGCTGAGGCTTGGATTACGCTGGCGGAAGGCAAACGCGAGGAGGCTCTCCGGCAGATGCGTTCTGCCGCTGAGCACGAAGACAGGACAGACAAGCACGCCGTCACGCCGGGTGTCATTCTGCCTGCTCGCGAGATGCTGGGCGACATGTTGCTGCAACTGAAACAACCCGCGCAAGCCATGAACGAGTTCGAAGCTGTATTGCGAACTGCCCCAAATCGCTTCAATGCTCTGGCGGGCGCTGCGCGAGCCGCAAAGCTCTCAGGAGATGAGGGGAAAGCGAAGAGCTACTATGCGAAGCTCGTGTCCATGTGCGAACACGCTGACGGAGATCGACCGGAGCTTGAAGAAGCGCGTACCCTCGTAGCCGGGAGATGAACCTATCTTATTTCGGTATCTGGCATCGGCTTCTCTAGGCATGTGATTCCTGACCAAGGCTGGCACCCTCAAGCAAAATCGGGATGGAGGATTGCCACTCGCCTCCTTCATCAGACGGCATACGCTCGCGCGTGAAATTCCATGCTTCTTGGCGACCTGAGTAAGGGACATGCCGGATCGTCGGTCATCAATCACCTGTTGCCGATTCACATCTAGGCGAGCACGCCCGATCTGCCGACCTTCGGCACGGGCGCGTGCCATGCCACTGCGGACACGCTCTATCAGAAGTGCCCGCTCCATCTCACCAAGCACCGCGACGATGCCAAGGAACGCTCTTCCCAATGCTCCTGACGTGTCGAACGCCTCGCGCAAGGATACGAACTGGACTTCGCACGAGTCGAGTTCATCGAGCACCTGAAGGAAGTGTTTTGTTGAGCGGGCAAGGCGATCACAAGACCAGACGATCAAAGTATCGAACCGACGCCTGCGTGCGTCCTCCAGCATCCGGTCGAGCGCTGGGCGGCGTGCCTTGGTGCCGCCGATCCCGTGGTCAACGTACTCGTGTTCCTGCGCGACGATTAGTCCACGACGTTGCGCGTACTCGCGAAGTTCCCTTAACTGTCTCTCGGGATGCTGCTCAACGGTGCTGACTCGCACGTAAAATCCGGCTCTTTTCATCTGGGTTCTCCTTGTACTGCTAATCGTGTTGCACGATGCGAATCGACCGCCGAGTTTCCCGGTCGATCAGGAACGAGGGAGAGCGGGTCTCATGAAATCCTGCTTGGCACAAGCAATCTCTTGCTTCCGCAGCGCACGGCACCATGAAGATGCCGCTCGCAAATTTCTCGCGCTGGAACGGGAGCAGCAGGTGCGGGATACGTGCCCGGTACAACGCAGCTTCCGCGTGCATGATGTGCTCGCCTTCATCCCGCAATGTTCGCGAGCGCCTGCGTGTCAGTTTGATTCTGCCTGCTGATGATCTGGCATCGCCGCAAGATCGCCGTAGCTACAATCGTCCATCCCACGCGCTCTCATGTGTACTTGAAGCACTTGTTTTTTCTTGGCCCTCTTCACCACCTTCAGAGCCACATTTGCCGCGCATAAAGGATAGGCCTTCACCACTAGCTGATACCGTCCAGGCGCGATTCCTTTTAGGGAAAAATTGCCGTTCAAATCGCTGCGCGTGGTGGTGACCAGTTTGTGCTCCTTCTCCGTGAACAACGCCACGCAGATATTCGCCATTCGGACCTGCCCAGGATCGGTAATTGTCCCTTTGACCTTTTCCAGTCTGTAAGGACCGTAATACGCTTGATTGTTATTCTCATATTCGGTGCAAGGCGGAGCATTGCTCTGCTGCGCCGCGAGCAATGCGCTCGCAGATGCGCAGGTATAGGTCCCAAAGATGATCAAGAAAGCCAGCGTACGAGCGCTCATTGTTTTTTCCTGTCTGCCTGCAGTAAACGGCGCGGGTAGTGGTGCCAAAATTGCGCAATTAGATTACTCGCACATCTCCTCTAACCCCATTAGCCTCACTTCTGCACAATAGTCACACTCCCGTAAAACTCAGCGTCACGTTTCTTATGCAATAGTGCGAGAGCACTTACAAAAGCTTATATATCTATGCCTTGGCAGATATTGGTATCACAGCAGACACGGATAGTTTCTGTATCTTCGCGAAAATGTCTGACTTTTGCGGTATTGACGATCGCATAAAAAACTGGCACAAGTGAAGTGGAGGAACATAAATGCCTTCGAACACGATCCAAGTGATCGGCGGAGAGGTGCTTAGAATCACTTATCGGCCAGTCATGAGTCTGAGAAGCCATCCTAAGAATCCTCGCATTCATAACAAAAAACAACTGAAGCAGATCGCTAGCAGCATCGAGGCGTTCGGTTTTAACGTTCCCTTACTGGTTGATTCTGAGAAAAGAATTATTGCGGGCCACGGCCGTCTTGAAGCTTGCAAGCTGCTCGGCATCACAGAAGTTCCTACCATCTCGCTGGAGCACCTCACGGAAACTCAGGCACGGGCCTTTCTTATTGCAGACAATCGCCTCACTGAAAACGCAGCCTGGGATGAACAACTGCTTGCGGAACAATTCAAAACTCTCTCCGAGGTCCATCTTGATTTCAGCCTTGATGCCACTGGCTTCGAAGTCGCCGAAATCGATTTGATGATCGACCAGTACGAATCGGAGACCTCTGACAAAGAAGATCCTGCAGACGAGCTTCCAGACTGCGATAGCAAGATGCCGGTGAGTCGTCCGGGAGATCTCTGGCTGCTTGGAAAACATCGAGTGCTATGCGGGAGTGCCATAGATCGATCGTCCTATGAATCGCTTCTGGGTTCCGAGCGCGCAGCGATGGTTTTCACTGACCCTCCGTACAACGTTCCCATTGAACATCACGCTAGCGGCAAGGGAGAAGTCAGGCACGCCAATTTCCTAATGGCGTCCGGCGAGATGACCGAGGCGGAATTCGTCGCATTTCTTAGCACCTCTTGCGGATTTCTCACCGAGCACAGCACAGACGGCTCCGTGCATTTCATCTGCATGGACTGGCGTCATATCGGCGAAATACTTGAGGCAGGGCGCAGGTCCTACGGCGAGTTCAAGAATCTTTGCATTTGGGCGAAAGACAAAGGCGGAATGGGATCGCTATATCGAAGCCAACACGAATTGGTGTTTGTATTCAAGAACGGCAAAGCGCCGCATCGCAACAACGTCCAGTTGGGACAGTTTGGAAGAACGAGAAGCAATGTTTGGCAGTATCCGAGCGTTAACTCCTTTGGCCGAGCTGGAGAAGAAGGCAACCTGCTCGCGCTGCACCCGACAGTAAAGCCCGTCGCTATGGTCGCCGATGCAATTAAGGATTGCTCGGCACGCGGAGACGTTGTCTTGGATGCTTTTCTAGGAAGTGGCACAACCGTGATCGCGGCGGAACGAACGGGTCGAGTCTGTTATGGAATTGAACTTGATCCATCGTATGTTGACGTTGCAGTGCGAAGATGGGAAGCGTTTACGAAACAATCAGCAGTGCACCGTCAGTCGGGATTCAGTTTCCGTCAAATTGAAGAGGAGCCTGGGTCAAATGGATCACGATAAGCCTGTAGGGTACTGCAACCCACCACGCGATACTCGATTCCGGAAAGGTAAATCTGGAAATCCAAAAGGCAGACCTCCAAGAGCAAAACTAACCGAGGCACTGGCCTTCGAACAGGCCTGCACGAAGAGAGTGTGGGTTACTGAAAACAAAAAACGAAAGCGACTTACAATGAGGCAGGTAATAGACAAAAGGCTCATACAGAAGGCTGGCGAGGGAGAACTCAAGGCAATACACATGGTCTATGAGCGACAGGAGCGCCTGTTGAGGCGTAAGGAGCTCGGCCTTGAGCTAGAGTTGGAGGACCCACCTACCGAAGCGCCTAGGCTCACCGTCGTGTTTCGGGATCCGATCAAAAGAGAGGATTAGAGGCGCCTAAATTCTGCCGTAAGTTGAGCAACGAAGGGCAAGACAGAGCCGAGACGAGATTGTAACCACACATTTACCTCTCGACAAACCTAACCTTGCTTGTGCAACCGGATTGCACGTGCAACCCGGTTGCACAAACGTCATCGGCCTCGCCTCTTCGCTAGGATCTGCGCGTCATCTTTTTCCCATAAATCCATCAGCGCTACTTCCAGATAATTGGTCACAGACCGACGCTCTTTGGCCGCTTCCTCTGCCAATCTCTTCTTGAAGTCCGGCGAAACGCGCAGGTTCAGGGTTTCGGTTTTCTTATCGCTTTTTCTCGCCATCCTAGCTTCTTTCGAGTGGCTATCGTACGCAACCGTACGTTACATTGTCAAGCGCAACGCGTTACGTAAAGGAGCCACTCCAATGAAAGCTTTTCACTCCGATCTGCCGCGCCGCAACCTCCGACTCGCGAGACTCAAGTACGGCGCTCTCGTCAGTCCTGTAGCCGCGCTAACACTTAAAGCACTCACCAAACAGTTGGGGTTCTCGCTCGAACTCGGCGATGTTCTCCTGCTCGACGGGAGCTGGTACGTCACCCACAGTGGTCTGCTGCGTCTCGCAACCCGCAAAGGGTGTGTGGGAATTCGTGTCCAACCGGTGCGCGGATTTTGCTCGCCCGACCAGGCACGCTGGGCATTTCGCGCCACAGCATTTAAGGCTGCTACCTGCAAAGGGTTCAGTGGATACGGCGACGCCGATCCCACGAATGTCTCGCAGCTGGTGCGCGGAGCGGAAATGCGAATCGCAGAAACGCGAGCTGTGAATCGCGCACTGCGGAAGGCGTACGGAATCGGCATCTGCTCGGTCGAAGAGATTGGCAGCCCTGCGCCAAGCCACGAACCGGCTGCAGTGGTGCGCAAGACTGCTCATCGAGTCGACAACGGAGATCATCCTCTTCGCGATCGTCTGCTGGTCCTCGTGAAACAACACCGGCTCGATGCGGCGCTGGTGAAGCTCTATGCCGCCGAGTTCTGTGGTGTAGAGGAAACTCGGCAGGCGAGTCGAGAACAGATGCAGGCGTTTGTCGATCACCTCAGCGGTGAAGCTGCGAAGGACGTCAATGCTTTACGCGAGAGGCTCGGGCGTTATGAGCGCTCCCAAGCAGGTGCCGCATGAAGCGGCAGGTTCAGGGACTCAGCCGTTCTGCGATACACAGCGAGATCGCTGATGGCGTTTATTTGGTCCGTGTTCAGCGAGCAAGCCATCACTGGCACAAGCAGAAGCCATTTTACGAACTGAGCTTTTATGTTCTGGAACCGGCGGCGCTGACCGGTGCAGCCATTGCGGCACGTCTCTACTGCTCACCCAAGATGCTGTGGAGGTTTGCCTGGTTCTTACGCGACTTTCGCTACAACCAGGAGCTGCTCGATCGCGATGAAATCGACACCCGCGAGCTGATTGGTTTGCAGGGGGTGATTCAAGTCACGAACACAACCGTTCAAGGTCGTCCCGAAGTTCACCTCAAGTCGTTTGCGCCGGCAGCCGATTGGGAGCACCTCCAACTTACATCGCGAAGCTCGGAGGTAGCCTGATGATCTACAGCTACAGCCAGATCAATCAGTATCTCGCTTGCGCACGCGGCTACCGCTATCGCTATCTCGAAGGCTGGAAAGAGAAGGATACGCGCGCCAATCTCGTCTTTGGCAGAGTCTTCGAGCAGGCTCTCGCTGCTTACTTCGCGCAGCAGGATTCAGGTCAACGTTTGCACGATGAATGGGCGAGGTTCCGAGACGTCGAGCTCGGCTATGGGCGAGGAGACATTTGGGACACCATGCTCACGCAAGGCATCACTATGCTGGAGCGGTTCTGTCAGGACAATCGCGTTCGCATTCTTGATCCTGCAACTTGTCTTCAGGTGAAGGTCTCTCGCCGAATGTCGAACCGATCTGAGTTCGTCTCATACATTGATGCGATTGGCGAGCTAGATGGAACATCGTGCCTCCTTGAATGGAAAACAACATCGGCACGTTATCCCGAGGAGCCCGCTGGACTCTTCGCACTCGATCCACAGCTGGTTTGCTACTCCTGGATGACGGGCATCACCGAAGCTGCCATGGTGGTATTCGTGCGCAAACGGATGTCCGAGATTCAGTACCTGCGCACAACAATCTCTGAGGAACAGAGACGCGAGTATGGTGAACTGGTCAAGCAAAGTATCGAGCAGATTGAAGCCGCTCGCTTCCTGCCCCGCAGTGGCGTTCGTTTCCCTAATAACGGCTGTGTGAGCTGCCCCTACCTAGGCCTTTGTCTCTGCCAGCCTGCGCTAATAGATTCCAAGCTCGTGCAGGTGCGTGGAGGGGAACTTGATTGGATTGACCAGCTTGATTGTTAAGCATCCGCCCATGCTGCCCAGACTCGATCCGAAACGGGCACGCCTAGTCATTAACCGAATCGACGGCATTCTGGCCTGGGAGCGCTCGGTCGAGAACACCCGCGACTCAAGATTCGTTGAGCTTGGGAATTATCTGTGCGAGGTAAGGGCAGGCCAGTACTGGCGAATGGAGAGCCTGAAATCTTTCGACGAGTTTCTTGCCAAACGGTTTCCCGAGTCGCGGCGCAAAGCTTATTACCTGATGTCCATTCATGAGCATTTGCCTAAGCAAATCAAGAAAGATTTGCCTGAGATTGGCTGGGCGAAAGCGGCTGAACTCGTGAAAGTTGCGCGATCAGATCGCGATCGATTCGATTCCGGATCCTGGTTGGCAAAAGCCCAATCGATGTCGCGAGAGGAATTTCGGCACGAAGTCGAGAAGCACTTAACCGGAGAAGACACTGAGCCGTCCGACATTATTTATTTCAAGCTGTACAAGAGCCAAATTCCGGTCGTAGAAGAAGCGATTGAGACTGCCGCCCTGATGCTTGGTTCAGATAAGTCGCGAGGCTATTGTCTGGAGATGATTTGTGCAGACTTCTTGGCCGGTACGCATGCTTCGGGAGGAGATCCCAATGTCTTACTTGATGCCGTGCTTCGAGCTTTCAAACTGATGTCCACTGAACAGAAGACGGAGTTCCTGGTCCGCATTCGCCCGGAAGAACATGCGGCAGCGTAGAAGAACTTCGCCTTCAAACTCGGCGAGCACCATCCCCGAGCATATACGGCTTGAGGTTCTTCGTCGCGACCGCTGGCGATGTCAATTCTGCGGGAGCATGCAGAACATCCAAGTGCATCACCAAACTTTCCGGAGTCACGGCGGAAAAGATATTGAAGAAAACCTCATCTGCCTTTGCGCCACTTGCCATGCTTCGATTCACGGCTGAATGAATAGAGACTTCTTGCAATTTTTTCTAGCGCTTCTGCAGCTTCCAATGTTTAGGCCAGAACGATAGCTGTACTTGAGTTGTGAAGTTGCTCTGTGGACTCGCGGCTAAGAGGGGTGCGACCCAGCGTTCGTGTTGCATCATTAGGTCTAAGCCAAGACCATTTTGCCACCGATATTTGAATGCGGCATAGGCATCCTGCTGGGTTTCGCCTTGAGGGATGAAGAATTGCGAGACCTTTACGCCGCGAAAACCTGCCGTAATGCTGCTGGCCGGATTCAGCCAGTAGTTCACCCATGCTTTTCCACCTGTACCTTCGCGCCCAATCCACGAGCCCAGCAGATTGCGATTGATGGTGTAGCTGTCTTTGTATAGACCTTCGTAGTAATAGAAGTTCCCGCCGAGCACCTGAGTGGGAAAGGTATCCGTCGTGCCACCTTCCACGTGCAGATCCACTTTGGGAAGTCCGGGTAAATGGCTGACATAGACTCCGGGCATTAAGGCTGAGCGGTTGGGGGCATCGGCCGGCGATATATCATCGTGAACAAAAGAATCGATATATGCCGTCACCCAATTGCGCATGAAAGGCAAACGATAGCGGATATCGAAGTTGGCGTGGCGCGTGCCTGGGGTGTCATGTGGATTGAATCCTACATTTGTGCCGCTGCTGGCGCTCGTAAGCGAGTTCCAGAAGGTATGGAGTGTCAGTGGTTCCAGTCCTTTTCCCGCAAAAATGGAGCTCCGCGAGAACCCAATCTCCAAATTCTTCGTCGGCTGCAGAATGAGCTTCTGCCCGAAAGTGAATGGATCAGGCGGGTACTGGTTTCCATAAAGCCGTCCGAAGAAGTTGTCATATCGTACTGTTCCGAAGAGCTTCGAAAATAGCGGAATGTACAACGGGAATGTCCGATTCAGGCGGATCCCGTAAAACGGGGCCGCATTGTTGCTCAGCATCAGCGACGTGCTGTCGTCGGGTCCCCACCAGTACGTCTGTTTACCGACTGAGATTTCGTTGCTCAACAGATTGAACGAAACGTAGGTATCGAGAAGCCGAAAGACATTCTGCTCCGGCACACCGTTGAATGACTCGCCGGGAATGACGTCGATGTTAGCCAGCGTCTGGTTCACTTGCGCGCTATAGCCTGGAACGGACGGCGCGTGCTGATATTCCCCGCGGACAAAGAACGAGAAACGTCCCGCTTCGGCGCGGCTCTCGAATCCGGTGATCTGCTGCAGACCTTCTCCGAACGGACGGCCGAAGTCGTCGACGATGGTTTGCCCAAAATGGAACCCATCATTCAAAGGTGGCCCGGAGATGTACTGCGTGCGGGTGTACACGCGGTCAACTGAAATTGCTTTGTTCTCCCGACCGCCCTGCAACTCGGCTTCGCGATGGAACTCCGAGCGCAGAGCTTCGAGCAGAATGCCGGCCTCGGTACCCTGCTGAGGCTCCTCGGCGCGCGAAACCATCGCATACACTGCCATGCGAGTCCACGGGCGAATACCGGCAAATGTGGAATCAATGACGTTGAGCGCCGCGAGCCGCTCAACTGCCGGGTAAATCCAGCTATCGAGTTCGATGTAAGTTGATCCCATCCGTTCCGCTGGAATTGGAAGTTGAGCATGCTCAAATGTGCCGTAGCTGACCTCAGGATCGTGGTGGTGCCGGTATACGCTGCGGCCCACGAGGTACCCGATGGTGCCTCCAATAAAAACGTCCGATGGAAAATGCTTCTGACCCGTGACGCGAGTCAGGCTCACAGCAGTTGCCATGCCGTAGCTGGCAAACTGTGAAAACCAACCGGGATATTCATTCGCGATAACGGTTGCTATGGCAAACGAGGTACTTGCGTGGCCGGACGGAAACGAGGTGCCTCCGGGTTGAAAGAACTCTCCCCGACCACGATCAACATCGGGACGCTCCCGGCGCAAGCTGTACTTGAGCGCGTCTGTGACTACAAACGTATCGGCCGCTGCTTCCGCCGAGAGGAGTCCGGTCTCGCGCATATGATCATCATTTTTAAATCGGCCGGCAAAATACATCGTTCCCGACGTTGCTGCAAGAAGTCCCAATCCCAAATCCGAAAATTTTGCACTCGTGTCCACATGACTGTGCCGCGTTAATTCATGAGACGTGGTTGGATCCGTAACAAACAAACCAGTCGCAATTCCCGCGCTGGGAACTAGCCATTCTGCATCGGAGATCTTCAGCCGCGCTGGACTCGTCCAAATTCTTTTCTGATCGTCAATGAAGCCTTGGAACCCACGTTTAGCATCATCACCGACACTGGGATGGTGATCGGATTTCGAGATCTGCTTGCTGTCGGAAGAGGCTTGCGGAGTGTTCTGGGGCGCATCCTGGCAGATACCCCCAGCCACAAAAGTAAGAACCAACGTGACGCAAACGCCGGCTCTCGGAGACGGAATCAATCGCATCAAGACATTGAAAATTTCCAACAAGATCGTCCTGCTCTTCGTTCCTAATTAACAGATGGTTAAGAATGACAGTTGAAGTAAGCACACGCTGTGTCATAAGCGCGCGAGGCATAACGACAGTAAATGCGTTTACCGTCCATTCAAATTTAAATTCTCTCGCTGGATGCCTTTCACTGGCAGAACACCTTAGGTAACAAAGGATTTAGCTTTAAAGACCACTTTTCGCTTGCCAGCATAGGTTTCAGCAGCTTACATTTTTTCAAGCTTGCTCGAAAGCAATGAGCAAGTACTCGCTCCGTTTTAAGAATTCCTTAATAATTCCGGGGCGGCCTTGGGCCCTCGCTGCCGAACGTGTTTTCGGCGAAGTCCTTGGTTAAGCCATTCCATATCCCAGCAGTCCAAAAAACACGTCCTAAGTGACGATAGCGAAGCTATGCCAAAATTGAGCGACGGCGAACAGCAAAGCCCCTTTCTCGCGCCAGCACTGACCGATCCTGACGCGACACCTCATGCAGCTCCGCAGTGGTTCGCCGCCTACACGACCACGCGTCATGAAAAAGCTGTGGCTGAGCATTTCGCGATGCGCGAAATTGAGGCTTTCTTGCCACTGTATCGCGCTCAGCGCCTTTGGAAGAACGGCTGCAAGATGAACCTTGAGCTGCCGCTTTTCCCAAGCTATGTATTCGTTCGGGTACGCGCGCGCGAACGGGTGCGAGTACTAGAAGTACCTGGAGTCGTTTCGTTGGTCAGTACTGCCGGTAGGCCGGTCCCATTGCCTGAGGCCGATATTGAGGCGTTGCGGTCGTCGCTGCCATTCATCCGGTGTGAGCCTCATCCCTTTCTTGTGATCGGCGAACGGGTACGCATCAAACGCGGATCGTTAGAAGGTATCGAAGGAATTCTCGTGCGCAAGAAGGGAATGCTCCGCGTTGTTATTTCTCTTGACTTGATAATGAAAAGCGTCGCCGTAGAGGTGGATGCTAACGATGTCGAACCCATCCTTTCATCGTTTGCCCGCTATAAGCTGGCCTGAGAGCTCGATGTTCCCCCCCAGAAATCAACAGAAGAGCGTTACTGAGGTACGCATTCTCGAAGCAGCCGTGCTGCTGTTTGCGCGCCACGGATTCAGCGGCACCAGCACGCGCGAGATTGCCCATGTGGCCGATGTGAATGAAACCACCCTGTTTCGCTACTACGGAACGAAAAAGGACCTTTTCTGGGCCGGGGTCGAGGCGCGCTTATCGAGGATCAAACTTAGCCGCGAGTTGCAGGCAGCGCTTGGCAGCGATGATGAGCCGTCTGAAGTTCTGCCGAAGCTCTTCGAGTTTGTAGTCGAGCTGATCTGCGGCCAGCCGGAGTTGATGCGCTTGTTATACGTGTCGGCCTTGGAACTGCCGGGAAGTGACGACATCTATCGCAAGCATCTGGGCGGAATCTTCGATTCGGTAAGCACATATCTCAGGCGGTCTGCAGATCGCGGTGCAATCGCTGGTATCGATCCTCATATCGCAACGCTTGCATTCGTGGGTACTGTGATTTCGCACTCCAGCTTGTATCAACTCTTCGTCGGGCGCGAGCTGCCGTTTGCGACGACGTCTGAAGCTAGTTCGGCATATTCCACCTTCTGGCTCAACATGCTCCGCGGAGCCATGGAACCGCAAACGGTGGCCAGCAATTCAGGCTCTCTGATCGGCGACTAAATGCAAATTTTGAGTGAAGTAAGGCAAGGCGTTTTATGGTTGTGAAGCGATTCTTATTACTCTCGTTAATGCTCTCCGGATTTGCCGCAGCGCAAACAACATTGCGCGTGCCCTCTGGTAGCCCAAATCAGTGTGATGGCCCGAACTGCGCAAATAACACTCAATCACAAAGTGGATACGGTGCGGACGAAACAGGGGCTACAGGGGCTAATGATCAGTCCCTGCAAGACGCAACCGCGATGCAGGACCAGTATGGACGCCGCTCGACACAGAGCTATCCAACGCGCGGTGCAGATCAGAATGGTCGCTCCAATCGTACAACACAGGACGTTCCGACTTATCGGGTTCCGGACGATCAACGCAGCAGCAGCGATGGAGAAATTCCGGCAAACTCGAACGAGCCGCTCGATCTTTCACTTACATACCCTCCCCGCAAGCAGCCCGTGCGTGAGGAACAAACGGAATTTCAGAACTTCGTTTACAGCTCAACCGGACAGCGCCTTCCCATTTACGGACGGAACTTGTTCGAGAACGTGCCCAGCACGTTTGCTCCTGTCGATCGCATTCCGGTTCCGGCAGACTACGTCGTCGGACCAGGAGATGAGCTGCTGATCCGGGCCTGGGGACAGATCGACCTCGACGCTCGAGTCGTAGTCGACCGCAATGGTCAGATTTATCTGCCGCGCGTTGGTAGCATCACCGTCGCTGGTTTGAAATATGACCAGGTCAATCCGTATCTCAAAACAGCAGTTGGAAGAATCTTCAAGAACTTCGATCTAAACGTAAATCTTGGCCAGCTCCGCTCGATTCAGATCTTCGTAGTTGGACAAGCGAAGCACCCAGGCACGTATACAGTCAGCTCTCTAAGCACGCTCGTGAACGCGCTGTTTGCTTCGGGCGGACCAGACGCTACTGGCTCGATGCGCCACATTCAGCTCAAGCGCAAGAACCAGGTCGTTTCCGAGTTTGATCTTTATGATCTCCTGCTGAACGGCGACAAGTCGAAAGATGTCGCGCTGCTTCCCGGGGATGTCATCTACATTCCGCCTGTGGGCCAGCTCGTCGCCATCGCAGGCAGTGTGAACATGCCCGCGATTTACGAAATAAAGGACAAGACGACGATCGCGGAAGAACTCGAGATCGCAGGCGGCCTCAACACAACAGCCGACAGCAGCCGAGCTGTGCTGGAGCGCATCGAGAACCGAACTACCCGCAAGGTGGAAGAGTTCGCTCTTGATAAAGAAGGAGCCAGCCGCGAGTTGCACGATGGTGATTTGCTGCGCGTCTTCTCTGTCTCACCACGGTTTGAGAACGCAGTTACGCTGCGCGGAAATGTTGCTCAGCCCGGACGTTATCCCTGGCGAGAAGGCATGCGCGTTTGCGACTTGATTCCCTCCCGTGACGCGATTATCAGGCGCGATTACTGGATGCGGCAGAACTCGCTCGCCCTCACCCCAATCAGCTGGTCAAACAGCACCGATGAACGCCGCACGCAGTTTCTACGTAATCCTGCCGAAGTGAATTGGGATTATGCCGTCGTGCAGCGGCTGAACCATGAAGATCTGACCGCGCACTTGTTTCCGTTCAATCTTGGACACGCAATCTCCGACTGCCAGTCTCCGGACGACCTCCAGCTCGTGGCCGGCGACGTAATCACCATCTTTTCCCAAAATGATCTTGCTGTGCCCGTCGCGAAGCGCACGAGATTCGTGTGGCTTGAGGGCGAGGTAAAGCGAGCAGGAGTCTATCGTGTTCAGGCCGGCGAGACCTTGCGTGACGTAGTCGAGCGTGCTGGCGGACTAACGCCGAATGCGTATCTGTTCGCCTCCGACTTCCGCCGCGAATCCACTCGCATAGCGCAGCAGAAGGAACTGCAGCGCGTTACCGACGAGTTCGACAAAGATCTGCGCAACAAAGCTGCGCAGGTCGGTATGAAGGGAAGCCAGGAAGAGCAGATGGCCTTCCAGGCGCAGCTCCAAGCCCAGCAGAATGTGTTGGCGAAGCTGAGGGAAACACAGGCGACTGGCCGTATCGTTTTGGGACTCAAGCCGAACGTCAATAGTGCCGACGCGTTACCGGAGTTGCCGCTGGAAGACGGTGACAAGCTCATCGTGCCCGCAAAACCAGCAACAGTCGAGGTGCTCGGCGCCGTCTACAACCAGAACTCGTTCATCTACCGGGATGACCGAAGTCTCAACGATTATCTCGGCGAAGCCGGTGGAGGCACTCGCGACGCTGATCAGAAACGCGTCTTCGTCGTGCGCGCCGACGGTTCAGTCGAGAGCAAACAGATGCATCACTCAATGTTCTTCGGCAGCTTCGAGTCCATGAAGATGATGCCGGGCGACACCATCGTCATGCCGCAAAAGATTAAAACGACGAACTCACTATTAGCGATTCGCGATTGGACGCAGATCTTTTCGCAACTCGCCCTGGGCGCGGCTGCAATCAGTGTGCTGAAGTGATCATGGGAACGCAACTCCATCACGACCCGCTGCTCGACGAGACTCGCACCACGAGCATCGCCGAGCCGCGCCCGATGCACGCGCCAGCCGACGACGAAATCGACCTCCTCGATCTCCTCATCGTGTTAGCCAAGCGCAAACGCCTGATCGCCGCCATCACGATCGGCGCGGCGGTACTGGCGGGCATCGTCTCGCTGCTGCTGCCCAACCGCTATACAGCAACGACAAAGATCCTGCCGCCGCAACAGTCGCAGTCGGCGTCATCAATGCTGCTCAACCAACTCGCAGGGGGAGGCATGGGACCGCTCGCCGCGCTGGCCGGCAGCAGCCTCGGCCTGAAGAATCCCAGCGACATATATATAGGCATCCTCAAGAGCCGCAGCATCCAGGACGCACTCATCCAGCAGTTCAACCTGATGAGCGTCTACCGCGACAAACGTCTTTCCGACACGCGCAAAGACCTGTCCGGATACAGCGACATAGTCGCCGAAAAAGAAGGACTAATCTCCATCTCGGTTGAGGACAAAGATCCCCGCCGCGCCGCCGCCGTGGCCAACGCCTACGTCGACGACCTCCGCCAAGTCACGCAGCATCTGGCCATCAGCGAAGCCTCGCAGCGACGCCTCTTCTTCGAGCAGCAAGTCCAGCAGGCGAAAGAAGACCTCAGCAACGCCGAACTCGCGCTCAAAGAAACCGAGCAGAAGACGGGTATGATCCAGCTCGACAGCCAGGCCAAAGCCGTCATCGAGGCCATCGGAAACCTTCGCGCCCAGGTCGCCGCCAAAGAGGTCCAACTTCAGGCCATGCAGTCATTCGCGACCGAGCAGAATCCGCAGCGCATCCTCGTCCAGCAGCAGGTAGCTGGACTCCGCGAGCAACTGCGCAAACTCGAAGGCCAGGCAGGCGGAGACGGCGATCCCGTTCTCGGCACCGGCAAAATTCCCGGAGCCGGCCTCGAGTACGTCCGCAAACTCCGCGACGTCAAGTACTACGAAACCATCTTCGAGCTGCTGGCCAAACAATACGAGGCCGCCAAGATCGACGAATCCCGCGAAGCGGCCGTAATCCAGGTACTCGACCAGGCCACCGAGCCCGACCGCAAATCGAGCCCCAAACGCCTGCTCATCATCGCGCTATGCGCCATCTGCGGACTCATGATCGGCTGCGTCTCCGCGCTGATAAGCGAAGCCGTAGCCCGCGTCCAACTCGATCCCGAACGCGCCACCCAAATCTCCCGCCTCCGCCAACTGCTCAGGTGGAAGGACAAGCGAGGATTAGTAGTCGACCGCGTCTAACAGAACCCGTTGCGGTAGCTAGGGGGAAGTGGATTTCTGGTGTGCCCGTTGCGGTAGCTAGGGGGCAGTACATCCTGAGCTTGTCGAAGGATCTTATGTCTTAGGCAGTCAATTTCCCTGCGCAGGGAATTCTGCAGGGGAAAAATTCCCGCAAAAAATTTTTTCATCGCCGGACCCGCATCAACACTGGCGACATCGACCAGGGAACTTGCAGGGAATCAGCAGGGAATTCGCGAGAAATCGATTTTAACCCCGTCCCAAGTGCGAATTACACGCCAAATGTGCGCTCTGTGCGCCCTCCCGCAGAGCCAAGCCAGGGATTTTTGCAGCGAATCCTGGCCCTCACGGTGGGTATAGCTCTTGCTTGGGTGGGAAGCACTAGGAAGGTTTCATTCAGCCAGCAATGATCAGTAGGAAGCTCCGGACCTTAAAGGACGAGCTCGCCCGAGTCCGCCAAAGCTCCCTCGCGCGCAACGCCGGGTGGATGCTCGTCGGACAAGGCGCCAGTGTCCTCCTGCAGGCCGCTTACTTCATCCTGCTTGCCCGACTGCTCGGCGTGACCGAATACGGCATCTTCGCCGGAGCCTTTGCTTTTTCCGCAATCGCCGCCCCGTATAGCTCGCTGGGATCCGGTCTCCTGTTCGTCCGATATGTAAGCTCAAAGGCCGAGAATTTCGCCGCGTACTGGGGCCACATCCTCCTGTCGACGTTCATGGTCGGCTGCATTCTCGCCCTCGCCTTGTACCTGATTGCACCGCACTTTCTGAATCCGGCAAGCGCCTCCGTCGTCCTGATGGTCGCGCTCGGGAACTGCATCTTCACGCAATTGCTCATTGGCATGAGCCAGGTGTTTCAAGCATTCGAGCAGTTACGCATGACCGCTATGCTCACTCTTTTGGTGAACCTGCTGCGAGTGCTGGCGGTTGGAGCCATGGCCATTATGCTGCGGCATGCCACCGCATCTCAGTGGGCAATGGCATCGCTCGTGGTGTCAGTCTTGGCGGCGATTGCCGGGTTCGCCATCATCACTCGGCGATTTGGTCTGCCGAAGTTTGCGCCAAGCCTTTTTCGGCTGAGGACCGCAGAGGGCATCGGGTTCTCATTCGCAGGTTCGACTCAATCCGTTTACAACGACATCGACAAGACCCTGCTCAGCCACTATGGAATGAATGTGGCGAACGGCATCTACACGATGGCTTATCGGATTGTGGACTTGGCAACAATCCCGATAACGGCGCTCGATGCTGCGGCCCTGCCACGCTATTTCCGGCTGAGCAGCGAAGGTTTCGCCGCCGTAAAAAGGCTCGCAGGCAAGCTTGCGACAAGAGCTATGCTGATCGGCTTTATCGCCGCCGCCTCCATGTTTATCGCAGCTCCTATCCTTCCACGGATTGTGGGACCTACTTTTGGTCCGGCCGTGCAGGCTCTTCGCTGGTTGTGCTTGCTACCGGCTTTACGTGGCATTCACCAGCTAACGGGTAGCGCCATCACAGGCCTTGGATATCAGAGATACAGAACCGCGGCACAGTTCTTCGTTGCAATGTTGAATTTGGGCTTGAATGTCTGGCTCATTCCAGCTTACGGATGGGTCGGGGCTGCCTGGGCATCCTTGGCAACGGATGGAACCCTCATGCTGCTCAATTGCCAGATCCTGCGCATGCTTACAGCCAGGCAGTTCGTCGCGCCGGCATACAACAAATTGGAAACTTCTGTGGCGCACCACGGATAAATCACACATCAGCAATGCAACACACAGCGAATTACAACAGCGGAATGCGTAGGATAAGCACTGATGCAACTATTTCGATTGCGCTCTGCACTTTCAATGGAGAACGTTTCGTTCGGGAACAGCTTGAGAGTATCCAAAGGCAGACCAGAAGGCCACACGAGCTGATTGTCTGTGATGATGGCTCTGATGACAGAACGATCGAAATAATAAGGAGTTTTGCTGCGAACTCTTCTTTCCTGGTCCACATATATGTGAATGAGACTCGCCGAGGATCGACGAAAAATTTTGAGCACTGTATTTCTAAGTGCAGCGGCGAACTGATCGCTCTGTCGGATCAGGACGATGTCTGGCAGGAAAATAAGCTACAGAGTCTGGCTGCAGAGTTCGAGAAGAAGCCGGGTATCGGGTATGTCTTTTCCGATGCGGAACTGATTGACGAAGCTGGAACCTCGTTAGGACGAACACTGTGGGACGGGAACTACTTCAAACCATTATTAGCTGATGGCTTCCCCCATCACTTACAGATTTCCGCGCTGCTCAAGTGCAATGTTGTAACGGGCACGTGCATGATGTTTGCGGCAGACCTGAAAAAATTGGTTCTGCCCATATCGGCTCATTGGATTCAGGATTATTGGATCGCGACCATCGCGTCTTCTTTGGGCTGGAGCGGCGTGAGCGTGAACGCATCATTGGTCAAGTATCGCCTGCACCACAATCAGCAGGTAGGTGCAAACAACTCGCTCTCTGCGCGAATAAGAAGAAGCCGAAAGGTGTCGCGTCCCGCGTTCGAAAATAGAGTCGCCGCGTACCAGGACTTAATCGACCATCTGCGGTCACTCGCTCCTCCGCCAGTATTGGCGATGCTAGAACAGAAGCGCTCGCATTTGCGCAATCGAGCCGACTTGCGCGAACGCAGCGCGTTTCGCAAGCTAACTGGAATTTTCCACGAGCTTCGATCCGGCCGATATGCCCGCTTTTCAAACTCTTGGCAAAGCTTGATCCAAGACCTCTGTTTTTGACTGCGGTACTGGCCGCCTTTACACCTACCCATGCTACCTGTGCTCGACATCGTAATCGTGAACTGGAATTCCGGCGATCAGCTACGTCGCTGCCTGGAATCCATGAACAAGATCGATACGAGGAGTTTCAATCTAGGCAGCGTTATAGTCGTTGACAACGCCTCGCGAGATCATTCCGCAGACAGCCTGTCCTCCGACCGTATCTCACTTCGGGTTATTCGCAATGAATCAAATCGAGGGTTTGCCGCAGCGTGTAATCAGGGCGCTCGAAAGAGTGGCGCCGATTATTTGCTCTTTCTGAATCCGGACACCAGATTGCTGCCAAACTCACTCACAGTTCCAATCTCGTTCATGCAAGAGCCTGCGAATACAACCATTGGCATTTGCGGGATTCAGCTTCTGGACGAAGAAGGAAATGTTTCTCGGAATTGCGTGCGGTTTCCCACTCCTGGGCGAGTGCTGGCTATGATCTTCGGGCTGCAGCGCCTCATGCCGCATCGCTTTCCACAACTCTTAATGGTTGACTGGGACCACAGTGCCAATCGCGACGTGGATCAGGTGATGGGTGCGTTTTATCTCGTGCGAGGTGAACTCTACCGAGAACTTGGGGGCTTTGACGAGCGCTTCTTCGTGTATTACGAAGAGGTTGATTTCGCCTGGCGGGCAAAGCAGCTTGGCTGGCGAACCCACTATCTGTCTACGGCGCAGGCGTTTCACAAAGGGCAAGGTACAACTAAATCGGTAAGTGAAATAGCCTTCTTCTACTTATTAAGAAGTAGGGTGTTGTACATGGCCAAACACTTTGGCTCCTTATATGCGTTTTCGATATTCGTCTTGATGGCGACTGTCGAGCCCCTCACTCGCAGCTTCGCTGCGATGTGCGAGAGCTCTGCTTCGAGACTTAAGACTGTACTGGGCGGTTTCTGGCGATTTTGGCTTGCGAGTCCCAAAATTTTGGTAAGGGTAGTAAGACAAGATGCTAGTCCTGCAACTAACTAGCTACTAAAACCACATGAACATTTTGTTGTTAAGCAGGTATGGGAAGCTTCCGCCTGCAAGTCGATACCGTTTTTTTCAATACATTCCCTATCTGGAGAGCGCCGGGCATAACGTGACTGTTCATGCGCTGCTGGATGATTCCTACATGGCGCGCCAGTATCTCAAAAAGGCGCCTCCAGTTTTGCCATTGCCTGTCATTTATGCAAAACGAGCGGCATCGCTCTTGAGAGCTAAACAATTCGATTTGATCTGGCTCGAAAAGGAAGCTTTGCCATGGGTCCCTGCAGGGGTCGAGCACACTCTGGGGCTAGCTAAGGCTCCTTATGTCGTGGATTATGACGATGCAACCTTTCATAACTACGATGAGCACAGGCTGCAACTGGTACGGTCTCTTCTAGGCACGAAAGTAGCGAAGTTGATGGCAAGAGCGGAAGTAGTCGTAGTTGGCAACGAGTATTTGGCTGACTACGCTCGCGCGGCCGGCGCTCACGAAATCAAATTCATGCCTACAGTTGTCGATCTTTCCAGATATCCAAAACAGGTTTCGCCATCCGGCGATTGCGACGCTTTCACGATTGGATGGATCGGTTCGCCTCCAAACTCGAAACACCTTTCACTGATTGGCGATGCTTTGTCAGCCGTCTGCAGAAACATAAAGGCGCGTCTCAGGGTAGTAGGAGGATGGAGGATCGATCTTCCTCAAGACGTTCCGGTTGAATATGTTCCGTGGTCCGAGCAGACTGAGGTTGAAGAACTGCGGCGTTTCGATGTTGGCATCATGCCGCTGTACCCAGGCAATTGGGAGCGCGGAAAATGTGGGTTGAAGCTCATTAACTACATGGCCGCCGGGCTTCCGACAATTGCTTCAGGCATCGGGGTCAACACTGAGATCGTCGAGCATGGCACCACAGGATTTCTTGCGCAGTCAGACCAGGATTGGCGAGAGGCACTCATGGAACTCGCTCAAAGTCACGAACTTCGAACAAGAATGGGGCGAGCAGGCAGGGAAAAAGTCGAGAAGCAGTATTGCCTGGAGATAGCCGCCCCCAAAATGGCAGAGTGGCTCATGCGTGCCGGACAGGGATCGGCCGCTTTCGCATGATGCAAACTCCCGCTTTGTCATCCCAATCGTTTGATACAGCACAGCTTTCGTCTACAGCTACGGTTAGTCAAAAGCCGAGAATTCTGTATGTAATCACTCGAGCTGAACGTGGAGGCGCTCAAACTCACCTCCTAATTCTTCTTTCTGAGCTTAGACGTGAATTCGATTTGGGCCTGGCGGTGGGAGAAGAGGGTTTTCTTACCGCTGAGGCACAGAGGCTTGGGATCGAAGTCTTTGTGATTCCCGAGCTGACTAGAAGCGTTTCGTTCTTACGCGATCTCCAAGCCACGAAGGCCGTAGCCGCAACGATCCGTGATTTTCGCGCGAATTTGATGCATGCGCACTCTTCCAAAGCGGGAGTCATCGGGCGTTTGGCGTCAACGATAACCGGAGTCCCATCCGTGTTCACTGTGCACGGGTGGGCTTTCGCCGATGGAGCAACAACAGGACGGAAGCTCGTAGCCATTCCGACGGAATGGTTCGCGTCGAAATTCGGAACGCATACGATCACAGTATCGAGCAGCGATGAGGCCCTTGCTCGGCGGTTTGGGATGCACAGGCGCGGAAATATCGCGACCATCCATAATGCCGTCTACGAGCCCCGTTTACACGCAAAGCCCGAAAAGCAGCCTCCCGTAGTCACAATGGTTGCTCGGTTCTGTTATCAAAAAGACCATTCAACACTGTTGAAGGCTCTCTCCCAGATCAATACCGAGTACTCGCTGTGGTTAATTGGAGATGGGCCGAATCGTTCGTCCTTAGAAAAACAAGTGAATGAGCTTGGCCTCCATGAGCGGACCACTTTTTTTGGCACAGTTTCTGATCCTTCGGAGCTTTTGGCAAGGTCGCAAGTGCTTGTGTTGACCTCCCGCTACGAAGGTCTGCCCATGAGCATTTTGGAAGGGATGAGCCTCGGGCTCCCTACCATCGCCACCGATGTTGGCGGGGTTAGGGAGCTGATTAAGGACGGAGAAACAGGTTATCTCGTGAGGAAAGAAAACATTGAGTCTGTGCGCTCCGCTCTTCAGAGGATGCTGGTAGATCCTGGACTTCGCCGAGCTTTTGGGCGCGCAGCCAAAGATCGATGTCGCCAGCACTTTTCTGTGCAGCAAATGACGGCTCAAACCTCCGCGACGTATAGATCGATACTTATCAATAGCCGAAGCTAGGCACTCCTAACAGAACGCAAAGTTACTGATTCCGCACGTTCTACCTTTCTGAGGGTGAATTGGCCATGAAGAAATTAGTGCGCCACATTGTGCAGTCGCCAGGGGTAATCTCCTGCGATGTTATTGCAGTAAATCTCGGGTTGTTCTTGTCGCTGTGTGTGCGATGGGGTGCTCTCGCCTCGCCACGGCAAAATCTGTTGGCTTGCCTTCATGTAGCTCCTTTCGCAGCGTTTGCCGCGGTGACACTCTTCTACGTGTCGGATCTCTACAGCCAGTGGTGGCGACGTACCGGAACCGAGATCATCTATGCGGTTATCAGCTCGGTCTGCATCCTGAGTCTGGTCACGATGGCAGTGTCATTCTGGGCTCGTCAGTTCGCTTTCCCAAGAACGGTAATGATTGCTGCAACCGGGTTCCAGATACTGCTACTCGCCTCCGCCCGTTTAGGTTTAAGGCGAGCCTATCTGTTTTTTGAGGGCCGCAGACGCGCCCTGGTCATCGCGGAAAACGGAACATCGGCACGCACTCTCGTCGATAAGCTTCTTCACGTGGATACCAACTGGTTTGCTGTTTCGGGCTGGCTGATTGGTGAAGAGATCGAGGAGCTTGAGACTCGAGTGTTGGACTTTGACGTGATCCTGATCACGCCAGGAGTGGCCCACAAGGCTGAATTGATACGGCGCTGCGCGCGAATCAAGAAAGACGTACTTCTGGTACCCGATGTCTTTGAGCTTTCCCTATTCGGGGCAAAGGCCATTGAGTTAGGCGATGTGCTTACCTTTCTTGTCCGTCCACCTCGGCTAACCCCGGGTCAACGGCTGGTGAAGCGAGCCGTAGATTTCGCCGGCGCCCTTATCCTGATTGCCGTTTCAGCGCCGCTGCTGGTTTTGGTGACCGTCCTCATCCGCCTGACTTCACGCGGACCCGTTCTGTTCCGTCAGGACCGTGTTGGCCGCCAAGGACGCGAGTATGTCATCTATAAGTTCAGGACTATGATTTGCGACGCCGAGAGCGAAACCGGACCGGTACTGGCGTCTAAGAACGATCCCAGGGTTACCCCTGTTGGAAAATTCCTTCGGTCGAGCCGTCTCGACGAGTTGCCGCAACTCTTTAATGTGCTGCGCGGAGAAATGAGCCTGGTAGGTCCGCGTCCGGAGCGTGCATTTTTTGTCTCGCAATTTCGGGAGAGCGTGCCGGGCTACGATTTCCGCCTGGCAGTCAAGCCCGGTATTACGGGTTTGGCTCAAGTGTATGGAACGTATTCCAGTTCGGTCGCCCGCAAACTGCGTTTCGATCTTATGTACATCTATGACTACTCTTTGCTGCTCGACGCAAAGATTCTGTTAAAGACCATCGGCGTAGTTTTCGAAAAAGCTAAGTCAGAAGGCGTACATGTGGTGGAACCGGCCAATCGGGCAGAAGAACGAGAAGAGATTGCAGTCGGCGATTAGGCGGCGGCGATCAAAACTAGTGACCAAACCCTTCTATGGAAGCTACTGACCTCTTAGGGCCGGGGGCAGGATGGTGGTACACATCATGGGCAGTGCTGACCTCGTTTGTGGTCGTGTTTTTGTTCATCTCTCTGGCCTTTGTCCGCCGAAGGAAATACGTGGCGGTCTTAGGGTTGTTTGCAGTTGCGCACACGCTGCTCTTCATCCCCGATGGTCACCCCCTCTTCGTGTCCTATTTCATGCTGCCTGTGGTCGTGCCCCTAGCTTTGCGCTTTCAGCGGTCACAATTTCATGCCCCCGGATATATCTTCCTCCTTCTTTTAATTTTCGGGGCGATTATCCTGTCCTTTGCCCAACCCGGAGTGGAGCGGCTTACGGCCGTAAAATTCCTTTTTTGGGCAGCGCTGGGCATTGTGTACGTTTACCGGCTTAAGTTCAGTGCGGTCGACCAGCAGTCGCTCGAGCTATTTCGGTGGCTGTCATACGCAGGAATGAGCGTTGCGATGCAACTGATCGCATCGCTTGCAATGGGAGTCCTTGCTCACTCTTCTCTCGGAGAGATCCTTAACGGTCGGAACACCGGCGGCTATATTTTTATCCCGATTGGCGGCTCAAATACGCTTGCGTCGATTCTCGTCGTGACAATTCTCTGTGGTTGGGCGGCACGCGTAAGCTGGGCAACCTTGTCGGTACAACTGTTAGGACTCGGATTTACACTTTCTCGCGGTGCGATTTTTGCACTTTTTGTTGCGACGGCATTCCTTGTAAGCAAGAATCTTAAGTTTTCACTTAGGAAGCCCGGCTCTCGCGCATTCGGAATGGATTTTGTCTGGATTGCGGAACAGATCCTTGGGTTTAGAGCAAGGCTCCTTATACTACCTATACTGGTACTGTTCACGATTCTTGGGTACGGGTTCTATGAAAGTCAAACAACTTCAGCCGATCCCATCCTGGCGCGCGTCCTGAGCAAGGATATCTCGACCGGAGATGTTGCCGCGTACGGGGCCGATATCACTTCTGGCCGACTATACGTGTGGGGAATCTCAGCGGCACAGTTCCTCTCAAGTCCCATCTTTGGGATAGGCTTCCACAATGCGGGTCAGCTCAAAATAGTCGGCCAGGAGACCGGGCACAACATTGAGTTAAACGTCTTGCGAGAAACCGGAGTCATCGGCTTTATTCCGTTTACAATTCTCTGCATCTACCTTATACGGCTTTGGCGCAAGGCTCCGAAAGACCGCGTCATGTATGCCTTCGCCGCGACGTTCCTTGCCATAATCGTTAATTTGCAGGTTGAGAGTTCGGAGAATAATACTCAATACTTACTCTTTATAGCGATATTGATGACCGCTTTCGTGCGCTACCGGGCGCTCTTCGCTCCCGAATACGTGACTCTCCCACTTTCCACTTTCAGGACTTCCGTCCCATCGGGCAGCATCATTACAAATCCGTGGCATTTGGGGGTGCGTATCCCACCATCACAAAGAGCGACCCAGCGGACGAGTTCATGATCGTCCGGCCCAATCCAGCGCCAAACCCAATTACGAATATCGACTGAGCCCCACTGATCAATAGAGCCACCCAGCGCGTGAGCAAGTCTGAAATTAGCCTGCACGTGCTGATCGTCGAGCCAGCACCACGAACCAGGTTCTGAGGCGGGACAGGCCGGGGAAAGAGTTTCCGATTGCGGTGTAAAGCGATCAATGGCCAGAGCAGCAGATTTGTAGAACTTGCTAGCATCAATATTTATTCTCATTTGCCCAGGCTTCACTGGGGTGCGCAAGAACGTCGCCATAATCTCTGGCCGCAACTGCAAGTCTGCCGCCCCCTTAGGATTCACGATGATATCTGGTCCGAGCGGAATGGGAGTTCCCTGACGATCTTTATTTCCTGGCTGAGAGCGGACGTACATATCTTGTGCGAAGAGCGAAGCGGAAAGAAAGAGCAAGACAATAAGTCTCATGCAGAGAGCTTAGCTCGAAATCAACCTTGGCATACTGCGAATATCGGTTTGAGTATTGTCCTGAACCTGATCCGCTAACCGTTTTTTTACTGGAGTTACCCTGACTTAACCCGATAAAGTGTAGCAAATCAATTCGCAATTCTACAGTGAGTGTAATTCAAATGCGCAAAAGTATTCGTCGTGCGCTCTGCGGATTATCTCTGACCTTCGGCACCTTGCTTTCTGTTCCTTCCCTTGCCCAGTCCTCGGGTAATCAGGCGCCCTTCGGGTGGGTTGATACCCAAGCTCTTGGCAGTGTTCCGTCAAATAGCACTGTTCGGATCTCCG